>ERZ761607.2722-NODE-2722-length-18505-cov-11.281409_pt1 | contig 18505 bp, 14 predicted proteins | sample MGYA00511164_ERZ761607 | MGnify/ENA primary metagenome ERZ761607 (study PRJEB28899, sample SAMN02445080) | bioreactor sludge metagenome | biome: EBPR sludge | place: Australia: Brisbane, Thorneside Wastewater Treatment Plant | collected 2011-06-22 ...
GGAGGCAGACGGCCAGGGGGTGGGGCTGCGGGTGGGCGAGGTGGTCGGTGGCGAGTTTTTTCAGGCCGCTGAGCAGGGGCTCCGGCCCGCCGACGGCGCGCGCGGCGAAGGCATCCGCCTCGAACTCATGCCGCCGGCTCAGCGCCAGGCCGCCGATGCCGATGAGCAGGCCGAGCGGTTTGTAGATGAGGCCGAAAAGCACCAGGCCCATGCCCACGGGTGTGCCCGCCACGCCGAAGGCGGCGAAGAAATCCGGCGAGCGCAGCGCCCACCCAAGCAGGGCGAAGATGACGCCCATCTCCGCCAGGGCCAGGGCAAGGTGCTTCGGCACATGGCGCAGGCGGCTGTGGCCGATCTCGTGCGCGAGCACGGCGAGGATCTCCTCCTGTGTGTGGTTTTCCAGCAGGGTGTCGAAGAGGGCGATGCGGCGCGTTTTGCCGAAGCCGGCGAAGAAGGCGTTGGCCTTCGTGGAGCGGCGGGAGCCGTCCACGATGCTGACCTCGCCGACGGGGAAGTGGAGCTTTTCCGCGAGGGCGAGGATGCCGGCGCGCAGGGCGCCCTCCTCCAGGGGGCGGAATTTTAAAAACAGGGGCATGATGAGCCGGGGGGAGAGCCAGGTCATGAGCAGGCTGAAGGCGGCGAGGAAGATCCAGGCGTAAAGCGCGGCCAGGGACCGCGTCTCGAAGAACCAGAGCACGAGCGCGGCGGCGGGCAGGCCTAGCAGGGCCAGGAGCAGCAGGCCTTTGAGCTGGTCGCTGACGAAGGTGCGCGGGGTGGTTTTGTTGAAGCCGTGCTTTTGCTCGACGCCGAAGGTGTGCCAAATCTCAAACGGCAGCCCGGCCAGGGTGAGCGCGAGCATGACGGCGGTGATGACGATGACGCCGGTGAGCACGGGGCCGTGCCCGAGGCTGGCGCAGGCGCCTTGCAGCCAGCCGAAGCCGCCGATCCACCACACGCCGAGCAGCAGCGCCAGGGAGGTGAAGCTCTGGGTGAGGCCGACGCGCTGCTTGTCGAGGAAGTATTCGCGGAGCTGCCCGCGCTTTTCGTCGGTGTAGAGGTCCGCCAGCACGGGCGGCAGGGCTTTGCCAATGCGGGCGCTGTTCAGCAGGGCGGCGAGCCATTCGAGATGGAAGACGACGAGCACGCCGAGGAGCGCGGCGAGGAACCAGGGGTTGGAGACGGTCATGGATGGGAAGCTGGGGTGGATGAAACGAGGAACCGGCGCTGAATCTCGGCGATGGCCCATTGGGCGTGCCCGGAGATGAGGGGGTGCTCGTCGCGGGCGGCGGCGGCGAGGGCGGGGAGGTCGGCGGGGGTGCCGGTGTTGCCGAGGGCGACGCAGACGTTGCGCAGGAAGGCGGGGCGTTTGATGCGCTTGACGGGGGATTTGGCGAAGAGGGCGCGGAAGCTCTCGTCGGTGAGGCTGAGGAAGTCGCGCAGGCGGTGCTGGAAGACGGTCTCGCGCGCCTGGAAGGCGGCTTCGCGGGAGGCTTGGGCGAATTTGTTCCAGGGGCAGGCGGTGAGGCAGTCGTCGCAGCCATAGATGCGGTCGCCGATGGCGCGGCGGAACTCTTCAGGGATGGGGCCTTTGCTCTCGATGGTGAGGTAGGAGACGCAGCGGCGGGCATCGAGGCTGCGCGGGGCGGTGATGGCCTGGGTGGGGCAGGCATCCATGCAGCGGGTGCATTTGCCGCAGAGGTCGCGCGCGGGCTCGTCGGGGGTGAGGTCGAGGGTGGTGATCAGCTCGGCGAGGAAGAACCAGGTGCCGAGCTGGCGGTGGATCTGCATGGTGCTTTTGCCATTCCAGCCGAGTCCGGCCTCGTTGGCGAAGTCGCGCTCCAGCACGGGGCCGGTGTCCACATAATAGCGCTGCGCGCCGCCGAGGGTGACGAGGTGGTCATGGAAGGCGCGGAGCTTTTTTTCGATGAGGTCGTGGTAGTCGTCATTCCATGCGTAGCGGGCGATGCGGTAGTCCGCCGCGGCGGGGCCGGGGGCCGCGCCCTGGTAGTAGTTCATGGCGAGCACGATGATGCTGCGCGCGCCGGGCAGGACGAGGCGTGGATCGGTGCGGCGGTCGAGGTTGCGCGCCATCCAGGCCATGTCGCCGTGTTTGCCGTCGGCGATCCATTTTTCATAAAGCTCGCGGTGCGCGGCGGGGCGCGCGGGGGCGATGCGGCAGTCGGCAAAGCCGAGGTCGCGGGCGAGGACGCGGAGGGCGGCTGGGGAGGGCGGGTCTTGGGGACCGGATTGACCTAACTGACCGGGTGGAACGGGCGGACCTGGACGAGCTGGCTGGCTCATGGCGGGTCAAAGGATGCTGCCGGGCTGGTAGGCGGCGGCGTCGGGGTGCGCGGCGAGCAGGGCGCTGACTCGGGCGTGAAAGTGGTCCACCTGCGCGGGGCCGTCGCCGGCATTGGCGCGGCCCTGGGCCAGGAGGCTGTCCAATGCGGAGGCGTCGAGCCCGAGGCGCGGGTCGGTGGCGAGGCGGTCGAGCAGGTCGTTGCGGGCGGTTTTGCCGGTGCGCAGGTCTTTGGCGACGGCGACGGCGTGCTCCTTGATGGCTTCATGGGCGGCCTCGCGCCCGGCGCCGGCTTTGACGGCCTGCATGAGCACGGTGGTGGTGAGCAGGAAGGGCAGGTAGCGCAGCAGCTCGCTCTCGACGACGGAGTCGAAGACTTCCATTTGGTTCAAAATGGTGAGCAGGGTCTCCAGCAGGCCGTCCATGGCGAGAAAGGCGTCCGGCAACATGACGCGGCGGACGACGGAGCAGGAGACATCGCCCTCGTTCCACTGGTCGCCGGCGAGGCCGGCGGCCATGGCGAGGTGGCCTTTGAGGATGACGTGGAGGCCGTTCACGCGCTCGCAGGAGCGGCTGTTCATTTTGTGAGGCATGGCGGAGCTGCCGACCTGGCCTTTGGCGAAACCCTCGCCGGCCAGCTCGTGCCCGGCCATGAGGCGCAGGGTGCGGGCGAAGCTGGAGGGGCCGGAGGCGAGCTGGCAGAGGGCGGAGACGACCTGGAGATCCAGGCTGCGCGGATAGACTTGGCCGGGGGAGTCGAGCGCGGCGGAGATGCCGAGGTGGCGGAGGATGCGGGTTTCGAGTTCGCGGGCCTTGGCGGCGTCGCCATTAAAAAGGGTGATCTGGTCGAGCCGGGTGCCGACGGCGCCTTTGAGGCCGCGCGCCGGGTAGGTGCGGATGAGGTCCTCCAGGGCCTGCACGCCGAGGAGCAGCTCCTCCCCAAACATGGCCCAGCGGCGGCCGAGGGTGGTGACCTGGGCGGCGACGTTGTGAGTGCGCGCGGTGAAGGGGATGTCCCGCGCCTCGACGGCGCGGCGGGCGAAGGCGGCGAGGGCGGCGAGGCTTTTTTTCCGCACTTCCAGCAGGGAGCGGAAGACCTGGAGCTGCTCGACATTTTCGGTGAGGTCGCGGCTGGTCATGCCTTTGTGGATGTGCTCGTGCCCGGCCAGCTCGCAGAATTCCTCGATGCGCGCCTTCACATCGTGGCGGGTGACGCGCTCGCGCTGCATGATGGAGGCGAGAAAGACCTTGTCCTTCACGGACTCGTAAGCCTCGATGACGCCGTCCGGCACGGGGATGCCGAGCTCGCGCTGGCCTTTGAGCACGGCGATCCAGTAGTCGCGCTCCAGGCGGACCTTGCCCTCGGCGGACCAGAGGGCGCGCATGGCGGGGGTGGCGTAGCGTTCGGCGAGGACATTGGGGATGGCGTCAATCATGGGGCGGGCATGGTGGGCGCGGGCAGGCGGTGAGGAAAGTTGAAAAATGGAATCCCGCCGCGTGAGAAGGGTGCTAAAAAAGAATGGAATCCAGGGTTTCCGACCGGGAATTTCCGCGCCAAACTTCTTGCCACCCGCTCCCGGTCAGATAAAAAGGCGGATTGATCCCAGGCGCCAGCCCCACTTTATGAAGTTCACCATCAGCAAGGAATCTCTCCAGCAGGCCATCCAGCAAGTGCAGCACGTCGTCAGCGCGCGCACCACCCTGGCCATTCTCTCCAACGTCCTGCTGCGCGCGCGCGACGGGGTGCTGGAGCTGACCACGACCGACCTGGACGTGGGCGTGACATGCAGCGTGGCCGCCGAGGTGGAGGAGGAAGGCGCCACCACGCTGCCCGCGCGCAAGCTGGCGACGATCGTGCGCGAGCTGCCCGCCGAGGAGGTGGAGATCAGCGTGGACGGCAAAAACACCGCCTCCATCCGCAGCGGCCCCTCCTTTTTCAAAGTCCACGGCTTGAGCAGCGAGGAGTTTCCCTCCCTGCCCGGCTTCGACGAGGCGCGCGAGTTCAAGATCGAGCAGCCGCTGCTGCGCGACTGCCTGCGCAAGACCTCGTACGCCATCTCCACCGACGAGACGCGCTATGTGCTCAACGGCATTCTTTTCTCCTTCAAAGGCAGCGGCCTGACCATGGTGGCCACCGACGGGCGCAGGCTGGCGATGGTGGAGCAGGAGGTGGAGTTCCCCGAAAGCCAGGCGGTGGACATCATCGTGCCGACCAAGGCGGTCAACGAGCTGGCGCGCCTGCTCGGCGACAACGGCGATGTGATCATCCGTGTCAGCGGCAGCCAGGTGGGTTTTGATCTGGGCGAGAGCCTGCTCATCAGCAAGCTCATTGACGGCAACTATCCGAATTACCGGCAGGTGATTCCCGGCGAGGCGAAGGAAAAAATCGTGCTGGAGCGCGAGGCCTTCCTGCGCGCCATCTCGCGTGTGTCCCTGCTCGCCACCGACAAGTCGAACTCGGTCAAATTCATCTTCACCGACGGGCAGGTGGAAATCGTCGCCTCCTCGCCGGACGTGGGCGAGGCGCGCGAGACGCTGCCCATCAACTACAAGGGCGCGGACATCACCATCGCCTTCAACCCCGAGTTCACCATGGCGCCGCTGCGGAATCTGACGGCGGACGAGGTGACGCTGCATCTCATTGATGAAATCAGCCCCGGCGTGCTGCGCACGGGGGCCAGCTTCCTTTATGTGCTCATGCCCATGCGTGTGAACAATTAACAACCGCCGCGTCATGCTCCGCCCAACTCATCTCGCCCCCCTGGCCGCGCTCACTGTCGTGCTCGCCGGTTGTTACGGTCCGGAACCCCGCCCCTTCGCGGGCCGCGGCGGCCGCTCCCTGGACCGCCCGCCGCCGCGCTATGGCGAGCCGAGCCGCTATGTGGAGCCCCTCGCGCCCGGCCCCATGGACCCGCTGGCCGTGCCAGCCCCCCAGCCGGGCGCGGACCCCGGTTTGAATCTGGATCCTGGAATGGTTGTGACCCCGCCCACGCACACTCCGGCGGTTCCAGGCGGTGTGCAGACACCCCCCGCGCCGCCGCCAGCGCCGACTTCACCCGCCGCGCGCTCGGATGTGCCGTTCGCCCGCAGGGTGCCGGGACAGCCGAACCAAGTCTACAGCCTGAAGGATCCCAAACGCGCCATCAGCGTGGAAGGGTTCCGCCCCGGTCAAACGGTGGCTGACCCGGTGACAGGCGATCTTTTCCGCGTGCCTTATTGAGGCGGTGTCCCGCCCCGATTGCCTGGATCAGTGTGGCGCCAGCGGATCGCCGGCAGACATGCGCCATGCGTTGAGCTGGCCTAGCAGGCTTGCCATTCTCGCGGAGTGCATGGCATTGGCTGAGAGGTCGCGCAATTCATGCGGGTCGTTTTCCAAGTCGAAAAGCTGCCCGCGCCCTGCCTGCGGATAGAGAATCAATTTCCAGCGCTCATCGCAAATCATGCGCTGGGTGTCGGTGAAGACGCCGAACACCTGCTCGTGGACACGCGCCACCTGCCCGCGCAGCAATGGCGCGAGACTGCGCCCCTGCACGGTGTCCGGCACGGGCACGCTGGCGAGATCGCAGAAGGTGGGAAAAAGATCGCGCAGCATCACCAGCGCGCGGCTTTGGCGTCCGGCGGGCAGGCCCGGTCCGGCGATGATGAGCGGAGAGCGGATGCTGTGCTCGTATTGGTTTTGCTTGCCGAGCAAGCCGTGGCTGCCGAGCGCCAGCCCCTGGTCGCTGGTGAAGACAATGATCGTGTTTGAGGCGCGCCCCGTGTCCTCCAACGCCGCGAGAATGCGGCCGAGCTGCGCGTCGAGATCAGTGATCATGGAATGATAAACCGCCAGCTCCAGCCGCACCGCGCCTTCAGTGCGCGGCACAGGCAGGAGCACCTCGTCGCGCCCGCCCTGGTTGCCGTGATCGAAGGGATGCTCCGGCGCGAAGTTGGCCGGCAGCGGCGTGCGGTGCAGCTCGTGATGATGGGCGGGGTCCGGCGGCCACATGCGCGGATCGTGGGGAAAGGCGAAGTTCACATGCAGCAGGAAGGGCTGCCCGGCAGGTGTCTCCCGCAGCGCGCGGATGGCGCCGTCGGCGATGTGGCGGCTGTTGTCCGGGCGCAGCCCCGCGCCTTTCTCCGGCTCCGGTCTGCCCTCGTCATTCTTGAAGGTCCAGCCGGTGTAGCCCGTGAGCGGATTGCCACGCTCGTCGGTCTGCGGAGCCGCCGGTTTTTTGCCGCCGCCTCCGCTGGAGTAAAGTCCGCGGATGCCCGAGTAACCGCGCTGCAAGGGGGTGCCGTCATTGTGCCATTTGCCGGAATACCAGGCCAGATAGCCCGCCTCGCGAAAGGTGGCCGCGAGTGTTTTCAGCGCGGGATCAACCGGCCCGACCGGGTAGTTTGGATACGCGCGGAAGGCCGTGCAGCCGGTGAGGATTTCCGCCCGGCTGACATGGCAGATGGGGTATCCGGCATAAGCGCGTGTGAAGACCGTGCCCCGCGCGGCGAGCCGGTCGAGATTCGGCGTGCGCAAATGCGCGCCATGCAGCGCCGCGAGGGTGTCCGGCCTCTGATCGTCGGTGACAACGAACAAGATGTCAGGCTGCCCGGCGGCGGCGCCGGCTGCAAGGCAAAGACAGGCCAGGGAGAAAAACGCGGCTTTCATGCGGTGGAAGAATCCCGGCGATGCCGGCCAATCTTTCCCTCCGCGCGCAAAAAAGCGCGGCCCCGTGAGGAGCCGCGCTTCGCAAAGCATGCGGACGAATCAAAGGCAGGACTCGATGAGCTTCTCGAGCTTGACGATGTCCTTGGCGAAATTGCGGATGCCTTCGGCGGTCTTCTCGGTGGCCATGGCGTCCTCGTTGAGCAGCCAGCGGAAGGATTTCTCATCGCAGGGCACACGCTCGATCTGGAGGGACCTGGCGTGGGCGGCGTTGAGCTTCGGCGTGATGGGCTCCTCCGCGCTTTGCAACTCGCCGAGCAGGGCGGGGCTGATGGTGAGGAGGTCGCAGCCGCAGAGTTCGGTGATCTCGCCCTTGTTGCGGAAGCTGGCGCCCATGACCTCGGTGCTGTGGCCGAAGTGCTTGTAGTAGTTGTAGATTTGCGTCACGGACTGCACGCCCGGATCCTCCGCGCCCGCGTAGTCCTGGCCGGTGCTCTTTTTGAACCAGTCGAGGATGCGGCCCACGAAGGGGGAGATGAGCTTGATGCCGCCCTCGGCGCAGGCCACGGCCTGGGCGAGGCTGAAGAGCAGAGTGAGGTTGCAGTTGATGGACTCCTTTTGCAGAATTTCGGCGGCTTTGATGCCCTCCCAGGTGGAGGCGATCTTGATGAGCACTCGCTCGCGCGGGATGCCCTGCTTTTCATAGGCGGCGATGAGGTGGCGCGCCTTGTCCACGTTGCCCTGGATGTCGAAGGACAGGCGGGCGTCCACCTCGGTGGAGACACGGCCGGGCACGATCTTCAAAATCTCGACTCCGAAGAGGATGAGGATGCGGTCCATGATGGACTCGATCTTGGCGGCGCCGCTCAGCGGGCTGCTCTTGTGCTCGGCCACAGCCTGGTCCACGAGGGATTTGTATTCCGGCTTCTGGGAAGCCTGGAGGATGAGGGAGGGATTGGTGGTGGCGTCCCGGGGTTTGTAGGCCTTCATGGCCTCAAAGTCGCCCGTGTCTGCCACGACGATGGTGTGTTGTTTGAGCTGTTCGAGCTGGTTCATGTGTTTCAATAAGGGGGAGCAGACTAGGGGTGAATGCGGGCACGCGCAAGTTCCGGCCTGAAAGCGCATTCATCACGCCTGGGTGTGGCCGGGTCCGCCGAGTTTTGCCACATGATCCCATGCCGCAGGAGTTCACCAGCAGCCGCCGTATTCATGCGGGGAACTGATGGATGATAGCCGTGCAGCGGCAAAAGAATGTCCAAAACGCGGCATTCATGTCCTTGTGCAGGTCATGAACCGCCTCGCCCTTCTGACCCTCGCTCTAGTCTTGCCCGTCCACGCCGCCACAGAGGCGGATGTCATCGTGTATGGCTCGACACCCGGAGGCTTTTGCGCCGCCATTGCGGCGGCGCGTGAGGGAGCTTCCGTCATTCTGCTGGAGCCGACAGCCCATGTCGGTGGTGTGAACACCGGGGGGCTTTGTTTTTCGGACTCGAATCAAACGGTGCGAAGCACGGTGCTGGGGCTGTTCGAGGAGTGGCATCAGTGCATTGAAAATGACTACCAACAACGCGGCGTGGAACTGCCCTACCGGGTGAGTGAGAAGGATCACACGCATTGGACTTACGAGCCGCATGTGGCGGCGCGTGTGACGAAGGCGATGCTCGACGAGGCGGGTGTCAGGGTGCTTGCGAGGCGTGTTTTGATGAGGGCTGTCAAAGAAGGCGCGCGCCTCACAAGGCTCGTCACAAATGCGGGTGAATTCGCCGCAAAGGTTTTCATTGACGCCTCATATGAAGGGGATCTGATGGCTGCTGCCGGTGTGAGCTGGACGATCGGCCGCGAGGGGCGCGGCGAATATGGCGAGTCCCTGGCCGGAAAGCAGTATCCAAAGGCGAGAATGGCCATCTCCGGTCTTGATGACTCCGGCAGACCGCTGCCGCTCATCACCACTGGCGACGCAGGGCCTGAGGTGGAGGGCGATAAAAATGTGATGGTTTACAGCTTCCGCCTCTGCGTGACTCGGGACCCCGCCAACCGCGTCCCTTTTCCCCAGCCCATGAATTATGATCCCGCGCGCTTTGAGTTGGTGCGCCGCTACTTCGCGCAGGAAAAACGGCCGCATATCTTGTGGGACTTGTATCCGCTGCCCGGCGGCAAATTCGACGCGAACAACGGCATCGGGAAACAGTTCTCGATGGGTCTCGTCGGTGCCTGCAATGGCTGGAGCGAGGCTGATGAGGCCGGCCGTGCTGTCATCTGGGAGGCTCACAAACAATACACGCTGGAGTTCTACCACTTCCTCACCACGGATCCCGCTGTGCCGGAGCATCTGCGCAAAGAGATGAGCGAACTCGGCTTGTGCCGGGATGAATTTCCTGAATATGAGCATTGGTCGCCGCAGCTCTATGTGCGCGAGGGGCGGCGCATGATCGGTGAACACATCGTCACGCAGAAAGACATCGTGGAGCAGCCGGAGAAACCGGACGCCATTGTCGTATCTTCCTTCCCCATTGATTCGCACGACTGTCAGCGAGTCGGCACGGGGGAGTTCGTGGTCAACGAGGGCACCATCATGCCCGTGCGCATGGCGGGGCGCAGGCACGGCTACCCATTCCACATTCCTTACCGTGCCATCACTCCCAAGGCTTCCGAATGCTCGAACCTTCTGGTGCCAGTGGCGCTCTCATGCACGCATGTGGGCATCTCATCCATCCGTGTGGAGCCGACATGGATGATCCTCGGCCAGAGTGCGGGAATCGCCGCCGCGCTCAGCGCAAAGCGTGGAATCGCCGTGCAGGAGCTGTCCTATCCGATTTTGCGCGAGCGTTTGCTGGCGCAAAAGCAGGTGCTTGACCTCCCCGTGCTGCCTGACCTCCCGCCGGGGCCTCCTATGTCTGTGAGCATTGATCCGAAAAGTCTGCCCGGCATCGTGCTGGACGACTCGGAAGCCGCGTTAAAGGGTGCCTGGAGCCGGTCTTCGAACTTCAAGCCGCACATCGGGAGGGGCTACCTGCATGACGACCGTCGCGCGGATGGATTGTCTGAGGCTGTTTTTCGATTCAGGGTTCCCAAGGCCGGCAACTACGATTTGCGCATGGCCTATTCCGCCCACGAGACACGGGCCACGCGCGTGCCTGTCATTGTCGAGACCGGCGGTGAGAAAACCCGGCTGCTTGTGGATCAGACACTGCCGCTGCCATTGGGGCGGCATTTCCGCGGCATCGGCAGCGCCGCTCTTGACGCGGAGACGGATGTGGTGATCACGGTGACGAATCAGGACACGGACGGTTTTGTCATCGTGGATGCCCTGCAGGTGGTGGAGGCCGGGAAGGATTGACGCAGTGCATGCCTTTCGACCAGGCGTGCCTCCCCATTCGCCGGCGCATTGCCACCCGCGCTTTTTGCGCGCGTTGCCGCCCCAAGGATGCGGAGTTCAAAGGGCGTGAACCCAGGGGGAAGCCCGTCCCGTTTTTGATTTCGCCATTTGACGCGCCGTGACGCGCAGAGTAAAACCTGCCCGAACATTCCGGCCCTTCGCTGGTCCAAGCCATCCTATGCATTCCACCCGTTCCCTGCTCCGCCTTTCCGCAGCCCTGGCCTTTCTCTCCATGACGGGAGCGGCATTGAGCCAGGCGCTGCCCCTCGACCATCCGTGCGCGGGTCTGGTGAAAAAATACCTTCAAAGCGTGGTGGCTCAGGACTGGAAAACGGCGGCAAACATGCTGCTGCCCAGCTCTCTGGAGCGGAAGCAGAAAGAGACCGTGGCGATCATCAAGACCGCGCGCACCATGACCGAGGAGGCGGATATGCTGGAGCGTTTCGGTGTGAAGGACATCAGGGATTTGGAAAAGCTGACCCCCCAGGAGTTTTACATCACCGACCGCACCGCCTGGCACCAGCGTGTGAATTCCTCGCCCGAAGTCATCAAGCGCAAGCAGGACACGCTCAAGATTGACGTGCTCGGCTTGGTCGAGGAGAAGGACAAGAATTACATCCACGTCACCGTGCGCACCTCGCAGGAGACGCTCACAGACCGGATTGAGGAGCTTTTTCTCATCTCTTTTGTCAAGGAAGACGACAAGTACCTCATCTGGCCGGAAATGAAGGACCGTCCCATCATCACCCCGCTCAACGAAGCGGCGTCCAAAGAAGAGGCCAAATCGAAGTGAGGCCTCTTACCGCGCGCGGAGCGATGAATCAGGCATCAACTGGCGGCCTCCATGCTGCGTGACACCATCGCCGCCATCTCCACCGCTCATGGCGGAGCGGCTCTCAGTGTGGTGCGTGTGAGCGGTCCCGACGCCCTGGGCGTTTGCGGCAGAGTCTTCCGCGCGCGCCGTCCGCTCACCGAGCTGGCGCCGCGCACCGCATTCAGGGCGTGCGCCGCGGACTCAAGCGGCAGGGCTTTTGACGAGGGCCTGGTGCTCGTCTTCCACGGGCCGGCCAGCTTCACTGGAGAAGATTTGGTGGAGTTTCACGGTCACGGAGGCATGCTCGTGACGCAGATGACACTGGAGGCGCTGCTTGCCGCGGGCGCGCGCGCCGCAGGGCCGGGCGAGTTCACCCAGCGCGCATATTTGAACGGCAAGATGGACCTGACCCAGGCCGAGGCGGTGATGGATTTGATCCACGCGCACAGCACCCTGGCGTTGCGCGCCGCCAACGAGCAGCTTGGCGGCGCCATTGGCAGGGAGGCTGCTGCTTTGAAGGAGGAACTGCTGCCAGTGCTGGCCCATGTGGAGGCGTTCATTGACTTCCCTGACGAGGACATCACACCGGACACAGGCGCCGCCCTGGCCGCGAGGATGCAGTCTGTCGTCTCGCGGGCGCGCGGTCTCGTGGCCACCAGCGAGCAGGGCCGCATCCTCAGGCAAGGCGCGCGCACGGTCATCTGCGGCGAGCCAAATGTGGGCAAATCCAGCCTGCTGAACCTGCTCTCCGGCTTCGAGCGCGCCATCGTCAGTCCGGCGGCGGGCACCACGAGGGACACCATCGAGGAGTTCATCCAGGTGCATGGCATCCCGCTGCGGCTGGTGGACACCGCCGGATTGCGTGAGGGAGGGGATGATGTCGAGCGCACCGGCATGGATCGCGCGCGGCGCGAACTGGAGCGCGCGGACCTGGTGCTGGAGGTGGTGGATGGCAGCCGTCCGCCCGAACGGCGCGTGGAAATGCCCGCCGCTCTCCAAGGACGGCGCCTGCTTGTTTTGAACAAGGCGGACCTTGGAATCTCGGAAGCCTGGCAGGACAGCGCGGACGCCATTCCCCTGTCCTGCGCCACCGGGGAGGGTGTCGAGGCCCTGCGCGAGGCGGTGCGATCTGTGATCATGCGCTCAGGACCAATGCAAGCGGACCACCCAGTGGCCGTTAATGCGCGGCACAAGGAATGTTTTGCCCGTGTGGCAGTTCGCACGGAGGCCGCGCTCGCCGCATTGAGGGCGGATGCGGCGCCGGAGTTTGTGGCGCTTGACTTGCGCGAGGCTTTGCAGGCTCTGGGAGAGGTTGTGGGCGCCGTGGATGTCGAGCAGGTGCTCGACATCATTTTCTCCTCCTTCTGCATCGGCAAATGATCGCGCCGTTCCGCCTGCTGCTTCGGCGGTGACAGCTACAACTTGGGCGGACGGTGTTGCCGCGCGGCGGCAGACGCATTCCAGGAATGAGTCAATTCCGGGTCATTCCCCGCAGGTTGGCAGTTTTCCGCCTGAAAGTTTGAAAAGTTTCGACATGGCAGAACGGAACGCATTCGCATGAAAGTGCCGGTGGTCGGACTCGAACCGACACGTCCTCACGGACACAAGATTTTGAGTCTAGCGCGTCTACCAATTTCACCACACCGGCGGGTGTTGCGGGCGGCTAGAGTGGAGCATCCGCCGGTGATTGCAAGGCTTTTGGCGGTCCGAGTATTTCCCGCATCAGGATGGCCTGCCGGATGGACTCTGGTCGGGAAAGCTGTTTTGCAAAGAGGGCGGCGCTGCCCTGGCTGCGCGCTCGCGAAGTCACGGGAAAAGCCCGGCTCGGAGGAATGGGCGCGGCGGGTAGCGCAGGCGTCCGGGGCGGCGGAGGAGCCTCTTTTGCAGAACGGGGGGCGGCCGGCTGGCGCTCTAGGGCGGGCGGCCGTGTCTGTACGGGGGGCGGCAGAGGAGGGGGCGTGGCTTGTTTCGTCGCTTCCTGCGCCTTTTCCATGATTTCACGGATGACCGTCCATGGATTGTCGTCACTCACAGGGCGGGGGGCCTGGGGGGAAGGTTTTGAGGGCGCACTTTCGCCTGCCACCTGCTTGCGCCACGCTTCCTCCCTGAGTTTTTCGATTTCTTCATCAGCCTCCGCTGGCTGCATGCCGCGCTGACGCTCCGCTTTGTTCTGCTGAAACAGTCCCCACAGCCATTGCACAAAGCCCGCTGCCATGGCGATGACGATGATGACGATCTGAACTGGATCAATCTCTGCTAGGAACATGGATAGATGTTGGCATGGAAGATTGTGGAGCACAACGCCCGATCCTGTAATGCTGCCATCAGTCGCGGTCTGAAATAGTGTGCGCACGCCCACATTTTTAACAAATGATCGTTCATTGTTGAAGATTTTTGAAAAACGCACTTGTCAGAAGGCTTTTCAAAGTTGATAATTCGACGCTGTTAATTTCTTATTCTTGAGAATTTCACCAGCATGGCGTCTTTGGTTTATGATTTCCATAATTCAACTTGCATGAATCATCAAACATAGATAAAGTATCTTGAAATTATCAGGATTTTCTCACATTAACCATAATTTCCCTTCGAACATGGCTCTCGACACTTCCTCCGAAATCAAAGATCACGCCAAGCTGGCAGACTTCATTCTGTTCAGTCAGCGTGAATTTCTTTTGAATCTTTCCCGCGAGCTGAACAAGGACAACATCTCCTTCGCGCAGTTCTTCCTTCTTTCCTACCTGGCTAGTTCGAAGGAACTGACGATGACTGACATCGCGCGTAAAATGTCCCACTCCACTGCGGCCGCCACTGGATTGGTGGATCGTCTTGAGAAGCTTGGCTACATGGAGCGCACCCATGCGATTGATGACCGCCGCAAAGTCATGGTCCGGGTTACCGCCAAGGGTCTCAATCTTGTGAGCCGCCTGCGCGAAGTGCTCAAGGGCCAGATCGCCGAAGCCATGAACGAGGCCGACGCGCAGGACGCCGCGACTTTCATGACCAATTATGCCAGCCTCGACTCAGCGGCCATGGCCCGCTGATAGTGTCTTGATGTGATCCGCTCTCCTGGCACGGGAGAATTTGCCTTTGGATGGACGCCATCAACCCAAACGAGCTTTGCATGAGGTTCGCCGTTCTTGATGGGCTTGGAGATTTCCGGCACTCATTCATTCTGCGGCACCCGGAGATCAGCGTGGATGCGGAGCGCGACGAGGTCCTGGAAAGGCTCGGCCCCTGGCATCGGGAGCAGGTGGCGGGACTGGGTTTTGATCCTGTGGCGCTGAAGCTGGTCGCGCAGGTGCATGGCAACGGAGTCGCTGTGATAGAGGAAGGGAACAGTGAGTCCTTTTTCACGGGCCAGGATGGCATGGTCAGCGACCGGGCGGGCATTATGCTGGGGATTTATGTGGCGGACTGCGCGGCGGTGTATCTTGCCGATCCGGTTGGAGGGGCTTTCGGCTTGGTCCACTCTGGAAAAAAAGGCACGGAGTCGGGTATCGCGGCGGTGGCGCTGCGACTCATGATGGAGCGTTTTGGAACACGCCCTGGGAATGTGCTGGCGCAGGTTAGCCCGTGCATTCGTCCGCCTGCATACGAGGTGGATTTCGCCGCCGAAATCCGCCGTCAATGCCTGGGCTGCGGAGTGCTGCCGGAGCATTTTCATGACTGCGGGGTCTGCACGTCTTCCGACTTGCGGCGCTATTATTCCTACCGCATGGAAAAAGGCCGCACAGGCCGGATGCTGGCCTTGCTCGGCAAACCCGGTCCCGCCGCCTCTTGAAGCTCAAACTGTCATCCCCTGCCAAAATCAATCTCTGGCTGCGCATCCTGGGCCGCAGGCAGGACGGTTTTCATGAGGTTGAAACCCGCCTGCACAAAGTGGCCGTTGAAGATGTAGTCGAACTCGAACTGACCGGGCCGGGAGAGGATGTGACACTCACCTGCACGGTTCCGGGCATACCACTGGACGACTCCAACCTGGCGATCCGCGCCCTGCGCGCCTTCGAGGCCCGGACCGGCAGTCGTCATTCCTGGCGCATTCACCTGGAAAAGCGCATCCCGTCAGGGGCCGGACTCGGAGGTGGCAGCGGCAATGCGGCGGTCATTCTCCAGGGCGCCAACCAGCTTCTTGGCAGTCCGCTGGGCATTGACGAACTTCTGGAAGTGGCGGCCGGAATCGGCGCGGATGTGCCGTTTTTCCTGCTGGAAACCAGCGCCGCCGACGGCAGCGGACGTGGTGAGCAGGTGGCGCCCGCGCCATCACCGGGGCCTGTGCCCGTTCTTTTGATCAAACCGGCCTTCCCGGTTCCTACTCCCTGGGCCTATGGCCGCTGGATGGGATCGCGGGAGCTGCCCGGCGTCATGTATGCGCTCCAGCCGGGACCGTGGGGAGCTTTGCAAAACAGCCTCGAGCGGCCTGTGTTTGAAAAATTCCGCCTGCTTCCTGCTTTGAAAACCTGGCTGCTGGAGCGTCCGGGGGTGCTGGGCGCGCTCATGTCCGGCTCCGGCTCGACTCTCTTCGCCCTGTTTGAGAGTTCCGATGCATGCGAAACGGCTGCCGGGGAGGCGCGCGAGTGGGTTGGGGAAACCGCCTGGATCAGGGCGACAAATCTGCTTGGCTGAAAAAAGTTGGAGCCGGGCGGCTCCCGATTCCGCCCGGCTCCTTTGTTTGCATCAACCTCAACACTGTCCCGCGTTGCCGCAGGGGTGATGACAACAACCAATCACTCTCAAGACCAGATCCGGGGGAGGCTTCTCCCGCCATCACTGTGGATAGCTTTGATTCCCTGCCTTTGAGGATGTTGAAAAAATTTTGATAATTTTTTGAAACGGGAGGTTTGCCGCCCCGGCAATACGGCAGGACTTCGCTTGACCGCCCCGGAAATGTCTTTTGAATCCGCCGAAATGAACCGCCGCGCTTTCCTCCGCCAGACCGCCCTTGCATCCACCGCGCTCGCCTCCGGCCGCCTTCGCGCCGCCGTGCCGGGTTTGAAGCTCGGCTTGGACCACTTCGCGCTCCGGGCCACCGGCTGGAAGGCCGCGCAATACATTGATTATGCCGCCTCCCAGAAGCTCGACACCTGCTTCATCTCCGAGATGCACATCTTTGAGAGCTTCGAGGACGCCTACCTCCAGGGTCTCAAAGACCAGGCCGACAGGGCGGGCCTGCGTCTTTACGTCGGCACAGGCAGCGTCTGCCCCACCTCGAACACCTGGAAGGACACCTACGGCACGCCCGAGGAGCACCTGGCCCTGACCCTCCGGGTGGCCAAAAAACTCGGATCACCCGTGGCGCGCTGCTACCTTGGCAACTCCAAGGACCGCGCCACCGATGGCGGCATCCAGCGCCACATCGAGCAGACCGTGAAAGTCATCCGCGCCAGCCGCGCTCTCTCCGAGACCGAGGAGGTGAAAGTCGCCATTGAAAACCACTCCGGCGACATGCAGTCCCACGAGTTGAAGGCCCTCATCGAAGCCGCCGGCAAGGAATACGTCGGCGCCAATCTCGACCCCGGAAACGCCGTCTGGGCGCTGGAGGAGCCCCTGGCCCATCTCGAAGTGCTCGGCGCCCTCACCGTCTGCACCAGCGCGCGCGACAGCATGGTATGGGAAAACGAGGATGGCGCCGTGGTCCAGTGGACCGCCGTCGGCGAGGGGCTGGTGGATTTCAAAGCCTACGCCAAGCGCCTCTCCGAACTCGCTCCAGGCGTGCCGCTCCAGATCGAGACCATCTCCGGCTTCGCCCGCCCGTTTGCCTGGAAAAAAGACGAATTCTGGGCGCCCTATCCCAACCACAAGGACAGCGCCGCCTTTGCCGCCTGGGTCGGGATGTCGAAAAAAGGGCGGGAAATCCCGTCCTTCAAAGCCCCCGACGGCCCCGGCAAAAAAGATGCCGAGATCGCATATCAGAAATCAGAGTTCGAGCGCAGCATCGCCTGGCTCAATTCCAATTGCCGGAGTTGAAGGCGCTGATTTTCCAAAATCACCGCAAACAACGTTCCAAATCAGAAAACATCCTTGTAGTTTCAAAAATGAGAAACAAAAAGGAGCATTCTCCCAAAAATTAAACTTTACCGGACTATTTAAGGTGGCTAAATAGAAAGGCATCAACCATTGATGCCATGTCCATCACTCCCGATACCCTCCGCCCCGAGACCCTGGCCGAATTGGAAGCCAACCTCGAACAGATGAAAACCGCCAACTACTTCCTCCGGGTGGCGGTGGACCAGGTGCCGGAGGCCGTTTTGATCGTCGAAGCCGAATCCGGCTCCCCCCAAGGGCCGCGCGTGCTCTTCAGCAATGCCGCCGCCGCCGTCCTGGTCGGAGTCGAGCCGGAAAAAGGCCTGCGCGGCATGAACCTCGCCGACCTCGCCGCCGGTGACATGGACGCCGCCGTGCTCATGCAAAGCCTGCGCGAATCCGTCACCAACGGCGGCTCCCACGAATGCGAATGCCGGGTGCAAAACCTCTACGGGCGGGAACCCCTCATGTGCCGCTGGCGCGCGCGCGCCGTCTTCAACAGCCAGCGCAAGCTCCTCAACCACACGCTCATGATCACGCCCAAGCCCGCGCTTTCCGCCGCCGCAGCCAGGACCGCCCCCCTCAACGGCGGCAATCTCGACGCCCAGAGCGAGCTGCTCAAGCAGGCCAACCTCGCCCTGCTCGCGCGCGGCATCGCCCATGACGTGAACAACCTGCTTGGCATCCCCTTCATGGCACTCTCCGAAATGCTCCAGGACGCTGCCCTCCCGCCCGGGAGCAGGGACACCCTGACGCAAATCTACCAAAGCCTCGACCTCGCCCGGCAGTTCACCTCCCGGGTGCTCAGCGCCTGCAAGGACCAGCCCGGCACCGTCAAACCCGCCGACATCGCCGCCATCATCCAGTCCACGGTCAAAGTCGCCGGCGCCGGCGCCAACGTCGAGCTGCGCGTCCGCGCCGCCGGGGATCTCCACCGCCCGGTCATAGACGGCGTCCGGCTCGCCCAGGTGCTGCAAAACCTCATCCTCAACGGCATCCAGGCCATGCCCACCGGCGGTTACATGGACATCGAGGCCGCCAACACCGAATTCGCCGAAGGCCAGGACGAGCAGCTCAAAGCCGGGCGCTACGTCAGAATCATCGTCCGCGACCGCGGCTGCGGCATCCCGCCGGAAAACCTGGCCAGGCTGTTCCGCGAACCCTTCACCACCAAGCCCGGCGGCAACGGCATCGGCCTGACCACCTGCAGGCATTACATCAAATCCGAGCAGGGCGACATCCGCGTCAGCTCCCGCCCCGGCGTCGGCACCGAATTCACCGTCTATCTCCCCGTCCGCGACACCCCGCCGCAGACCCCGCTGCTGCGCGCCGCCGCCGACCTCGGCCTGCCGG
>ERZ761607.2724-NODE-2724-length-18498-cov-5.897847_pt1 | contig 18498 bp, 11 predicted proteins | sample MGYA00511164_ERZ761607 | MGnify/ENA primary metagenome ERZ761607 (study PRJEB28899, sample SAMN02445080) | bioreactor sludge metagenome | biome: EBPR sludge | place: Australia: Brisbane, Thorneside Wastewater Treatment Plant | collected 2011-06-22 ...
GTGGGCGACGGCCCGATCGCGGGGCGCGGGCTTCGCCCGTTTGGGGCGCGCGGCTTCGCCGCGAAGGACCGGGTCGCTGCGCTCCCTCCGGCGTCTCGGCGCGATCGCCGCGAGCGGGCTGGGGAAACCCTGTTAATGCAGCCCGGCAGCCAGTTCGACCAAGAGAGGTGCCACCAGGAGGGCTGGCAGCAGGTCGGCGACGGGGATCTCGCGGATTCGGAGCAGCCGTAGGGCCACCCCGACCAGGAGTAGTCCGCCGGTGGCGGTGATCGCTGCGAGGTGTGCCGGCGGCATCACGTCGCCGAGCGCGATGCCGGCCAGCGTCAGGCCGCCCTGGACCACTAGGACCGTGAGTGCGCTGGCCGCGACACCCCACCCGAACGACGCGGCGAACGCGATGGCGGCGAACCCGTCGAGCACCGACTTGAGCAGGATCTGTTCAGCACCGTTGCCGAGGCCGTCGTTGAGCGACCCGAGGATCGTGAGCGGCCCGGTGCAGAAGACCAGTGAAGAGACCACGAACCCCTCGATGAAGCGGGCCCGCTCGGCAGAGTCCGCTCCGCCGGCCAGTCGGTGCTGCAGCCAGCCGCCGAAGCCCTCCACCCGTTGCTCGAGCCGCAACAAGGAGCCGGCGATGCCGCCCAGGAGCAGCGCCCCGAGCACGATGAGCATCGGAGCACTGTCGCCCACCTCGTCGGCCAGGTCGGGGGAGAGCACCTCCATCGCCGAGGTTGTCGCGATCAGCAGCGTGACCAACCCGAGGGCGTCGGTGACCAGATCCCTGGTCCGTACCGGCAGCCGGTTTCCGAGCAGGACACCGATCGTGGCGCCCAGCAGGACAGTGCTGACGTTGACGAGCGAGGCGAGACCCGGTAACAAGAGAGGCTCCTGTGGTGAGGGAGGGCGGGCACAGTCTCGCGCACTCGGACTTCTGCACTGCGCCCGAGGGATAGAGGGGTGCCGATGAGCCGCCAGCCGGTCTCGATGCGTCAGGCGACCATCGACGATGTGCCGTTCCTCATCGAAGTGTGGAGCCCGATGCTCCGCAAAGCCGATCGGCAGGATCAGGTCCATGATCTGGAGCTGATCGTCAAGGAGGCCGCCGAGTCGCCGGAGCAGCGGTTGCTGGTCGCGGAGTACGACGGCGAACCGGCCGGCGCCGTCCTGCTCCGCGTCACGCCGATGACCCCGCTCAACCTCGAGCCCACCGTGATGGCGCTGGCGCCGCACGTGACGCCCAGCTTCCGCGGCAAGGGCATCGGCAGCGCGCTGATGGAGGCTGCCGTGCTGTGGGCTGAAGACCTCGGCATCGGGCATATCACCACCGCGGCGGCATCCTCCTCGCGCAGCGGGAACCGCTTCATGGCCCGGCTCTCGCTCGGGCCGCAGGCGGTCCTCCGCGCATCGTCGACCCAGTTGGTCCGCGCCAAGCTGGCATCCCTGCAACCGGCTGGCGCGCGAAGCAATCGGATGGCCCCACGCCGCCACCACGTCCTTGCCGTCCGCCGACAGCTGAGCCGGCGGACCAGCGAGGACACCGGCACTTCCTGACCGGCACCTCCGCTCCGTCACCAGTGTCGGCGGCCGTGACTAGGGTGAGAGCGTGACCGAGGGCCCCACCACGCTGCTCCTGCTCGACGGCCATTCGCTGGCCTATCGCGCCTTCTTCGCGCTGCCGCTGGAGAACTTCTCGACCACCACGGGCCAGCCCACCAACGCGGTCTTCGGCTTCACCTCGATGCTGATCAACGTGCTCCGCGACGAGCGCCCCACCCACATCGGGGTCGCCTTCGACGTGTCGCGGCAGACGTTCCGCATGGAGGAGTACGCCGAATACAAGGCGGGTCGCAACAAGACGCCTGGCGAGTTCTCGAGCCAACTGCCCCTCATCGAGGAGGTGCTGGATGCGATGCGCATTCCCTTCCTCAAGAAGGAGGGGTACGAAGCGGACGACATCATCGCCACGCTGGTCACCGAGGCGCTGGCCGACGGGTCCGGGATCGACCAGGTCCTGATCCTGACCGGCGACCGCGACTCCATCCAACTGGTGACCGAGCGGTCGACGGTGCTCTACCCGATGCGGGGTGTCTCCGACCTGGCCCGGATGACGCCGCCCTACGTCGAAGACCGGTACGGCGTGCCCCCGGCGCGCTACCCCGAGCTGGCGGCGCTGGTGGGCGAGACCTCCGACAACCTTCCCGGCGTGCCCGGCGTGGGCCAGGGATTCGCGGCGAAGTGGATCAACCAGTACGACGGCCTCGACAATGTGATCACGCACGCCGACGAGATCACCGGCAAGAAGGGCGAGGCGCTGCGCGAGCACCTCGCCGACGTGATCCGCAACCGCCGACTCAACGCCCTGGTCACCGACCTCGACCTCGAGAAGCACCCCACTGACCTCGAGTGGCCGTCCTATGACCGGCAGGCCGTGCACACCCTCTTCGACGGGCTCGAGTTCACGGTGCTCCGCACTCGTCTGCTCGAGGCGCTGCCCACCGAGGAAGAGGCGGCGATCGACGACTCGGGGTTCGACGTCTCGATGCGGGTGCTCGGCACCGGCGAGCTCGCCGGCTGGCTGGCCGACAACGCCGCGGGGACCGGCCGCGTGGGCATCCACCCCGTGGGCCACTGGCGGGCGGGCACCGGCGACCTGACCGGGCTCGCCTTCGCGACCGAGGCCGGTGCCGCCTACGTCTCCACCGACCAGCTCGACGTCGACGACGAGGAGGCGCTGGCCGACTGGCTCAAGGACGAGTCCAAGCGCAAGGTGCTCCACGACGCCAAGGGCCCGATGCTCGCCTTCGCCGCACGCGGGATGCCGCTGATGGGGCTCGAGCGCGACACCGCCCTCTCGGCGTACCTCGCGCGTCCCGACCAGCGCTCCTATGACCTGGCCGACCTGACCGTCCGCTACCTCAAGCGGGAGCTTCGGCAGGGTCCGGCCGACGATGGCCAGCTCAGCCTCGAGGGCCTCGACGGCGACGGCGCCGGTGGTGCCGGCCCGGGCGAGACCGAGATGCTGCGCGCCCGAGCCGTGCTCGACCTCGCGGCCGCGCTGGACGACGAGCTCGAGGAGCGCGGCGGGACCCGCCTCCTCACCGAGATCGAACTGCCGCTGGTCGACCTGCTCGCCCAGATGGAGCGCACCGGCATCGCCGTCGATGGTGAGCATCTCGGGGCGCTCGAGGATCACTTCGCCGCTGAGGTCAAGCTGGCCGCCGAGGAGGCGTTCGCGGTCATCGGGAAGGAGATCAACCTCGGTTCGCCCAAGCAGTTGCAGGTGGTGCTCTTCGACGAGCTCGAGATGCCGAAGACCAAGCGCACCAAGACCGGCTACACCACCGACGCCGACGCGCTGCAGGCGCTCTACGTCAAGACCGAGCACCCGTTCCTGCTGCACCTGCTGCGGCACCGCGACGTCACGCGGCTGCGCTCGACCATCGAGGGGTTGCTCAAGACGGTCTCACCGGATGGCCGGATCCGGACGACGTTCAACCAGCTGATCGCGGCCACCGGTCGACTCTCCAGCACCGACCCCAACCTCCAGAACATCCCGATCCGCACCGAGGAGGGCCGCCGGATCCGTGAGGGGTTCGTCGTCGGCTCGGGCTATGAGTGCCTGCTCACCGCCGACTACAGCCAGATCGAGATGCGGATCATGGCGCACCTGTCCGAGGACGCCCTGCTCATCGAGGCGTTCAAGTCCGGGCGCGACTTCCACTCGATCACCGCCTCGCGGGTCTTCGACGTGCCTGCCGACGACGTCACCGTCGAGATGCGCGCCAAGATCAAGGCGATGAACTACGGCCTCGCCTACGGCCTGTCCGCGTTCGGGCTGGGGGCCCAGCTCGGGATCGACTCCGGCGAGGCTCGCGGCTTGATGGACGAGTACTTCGAGACCTTCGGCGGCATCCGCGACTTCCTCGGAGGCGTGGTCGACGAGGCGCGCCGCAGTGGCTACACCGAGACGATCATGGGTCGGCGTCGCTACTTGCCCGACCTGACCTCCGACAACCGGCAGCGTCGCGAGATGGCCGAGCGGATGGCACTCAACGCGCCCATCCAGGGTTCGGCAGCCGACCTGATCAAGATCGCGATGCTCAACGTCGAGCAGGCGATCAGGGCCGAGGGACTCGGCTCCCGGATGCTGCTCCAGGTCCACGACGAGCTCGTCTTCGAGGTGGCGCCCGGGGAGAAGGACGCTCTCGACGCGCTGGTCCGCACCCAGATGGGCTCGGCCGCCGATCTGCTGGTGCCCCTGGATGTCTCGGTCGGCACCGGTCGCAGTTGGCACGAGGCGGCGCACTAGAAGCCGTCCGCCTCGGAATTTGCTCGACTGTCCTCCGATTTCCGAGGTCCCCCTGCGAGTCGCGGGCATCTGCCGAGCATCCTCGGCACCGGCTGCCGACCACGCTCGGCAGTCGGGGTGGAGCTCGGAAATCCGTAGACAGTCGACCGAAATCCGAACGCCCCGGTCGGCAGCACCATGTGACCCGTCGACGGGTTACGGATTGGCGCGCACCTCGTCCGGCACCGCGGGCTTGGCCGCTGGCCGACCCATCAGCAGCGCAACTCCGAGCAACGCGAAGAACAGGGCGCCGTCGATGCACATGACGACCAGGACCAGCGACTGGGCAGTGCTCACCAGCAGCGCGCCGGCCACCAGCCAGACCAACGCGGTCCAGATCAGGATCACGGCGCGACCCTGTCGCCGGGCGAGCGCGGAGTACACGAGCAACTGGATCATCGCCAGCAGGGTGCCGACGACCGCGAACTTCCACAGGTCGTCCTGGATGCCCGCGAAGTCGTCGCCGCCCACGAACAGCAGCGCGAGGTTGGGGAAGAGCAGCGTGCCGATCACGGCGACCATGCCCAGCCCGGCAGACAGGGTCAGCGCCAGCAGCAGGGTGCGCCGGGTGGTCTCTTCCTTCGACAGCGACGGGAAGGCGTAGACGACCACGAACTGCGGCAGGAACAGCACGGCCTTGGCCATGATCAGCCCCGCGGCGTACAGGCCGGCCTGCGAGTCGGACATCGTCGCGCGGGCCACCAGGATGTCGGCGTTGGAGAGCGCAAAGAAGGCCAGCAGCGCCTGGCTGCTGTGTCCCACCTCGCGGAGTAGATCGAGCCCAGGGTGCCCCTCGGAGTGAGGTACGTCGACGCGCGGGCGGCGCAGGGCGAACCAGCCCACGACCACCGGCACCCAGCAGCCGAGGGCCACGCCGAGCATCGCGGAGAACTCGGTCGGGCTGATCAGGATCAGCACCGTGCCGAAGCCGATGCGGCCGAGCCCCTGGGCGAGGTAGACCCCGGCCAGTGGCGCCCAGCGCCGTTCGCCCTGCAGGACGCCTGCCTGCCCACCCATGTAGGTGAGCGGGAAGGTCGCGACGCCGACGAGCAGCGCCGTCGGGAGGCTGTCGAGGTGGAGCATGGTGTTGAGGACGGGGGCGAGCAGCAGGCAGAGCGCGCCTAGGACGAGTGCGCTCCGGAGGCCGACGCCGAGCACCACCCGCTCGATGGCGACCACCTGGTCGGGTGCCGCGGAGATCCGCCGGGCGCCGGTGGCCTGCAACCCCAGTGAGAGCACGCTGATCACGAGTAGCGCACCCATCAGCGCCGAGAACGCGCCGTAGGCTTCCTTGCCGATCGTGTGCGCGGCGAGCACCGTGTAGCCGTAGGTCGAGAGGTTCATGATGCCCATCGCGACCGCGATGACGGCTCCGCTACGCAGCCTGCGGCTGGTCTCGGTAGCCATCTTGCTCACGGTGGCGAAGCCTACGGGCCCGCGACAGGCGGCCCACATCTCCGCGCCGTCGGGTGGTTGGATCGTCGCCATGCGGCGCGCGTGGGCACGGGATGCGCCGATCCTGCTCTGGTCGTTGCTCCTGGCCCTGCTGATCCTCGGTCCCGGGCTGGGCCCGGGCTACCTCTTGGTCCGCGACATGGTCTGGGTCCCTGATCTGGCGCTCCGGTCGGACTTCCTCGGGCTCGGGTCAGGGCTACCTCGCGCGGTTCCCTCCGACGCCGCGATCGCCGTCCTCGACGAACTCGCGCCGAGGATGCTCCTCCAGAAGCTGGTGCTGCTCGCGGCACTGGCGGGCGGCGGCCTGGGCGCGACCCGGCTCCTGCCCGGTGAGCCGGACCGACACCAGCTCGTCACGCGGCTGGTCGTGGCCACCGTCTACGGCTGGAACGCGCTCGTGGCCGAGCGGCTGCTCATGGGCGCCTGGCCGGTCCTGGTCGGGTACGCCGTCCTCCCGTGGCTACTGGTCGCCGGCCGGCGGTGGCGGGTGGAAGGGCGGTTCCCGCTCGTCCTGCTGGCGCTGGTGCCCGTCGGTTGCCTGAGTGCCAGTGCCGGCCTCGCGACCGCGGTCGCCGTGCTGGCCGCCACCGCCGGACGCGGCCGGACCCTGCGGGCCACCCTCCTGGTCGCTGCGGCCAACGCGCCGTGGTGGGTCGCCGGGTTGCTGCACGCCGGCTCGGCCACCTCCGACGCCGCGGCCGCCGAGGTCTTCGCTCTCCGTGGCGAGGGGTCGGTGCCGGGTCCGCTGGCCGCACTCACCCTGGGTGGCATCTGGAACACCAGCGTGCAGCCCGACGCGCGCACCGGGCTGCTGGGCTGGGCGGCCCTGTTCGCGCTCCTCGGGCTGGCCGCGGTCGGCTGGAGCTCGTGGTGGCGCCGTACGCCGGCTCGCGACCGGGCCACGCTGCTGATCTGCTGGGGCATCGGATGGGGGATCGCGGTGCTCACCTGGCTCGCCCCGGGGGGCGTGGGGTTGGTCTCCGCGCACGTCCCCGGGGTCGGAGTGGTCCGTGACGGCGCCCGCACCCTGGTCCTGTGCGCTCCGCTGCTCGTCGTGCTCGTGGGGGAGGGGGTTCGCGTCGTGGCGCGCCGTGCCCCCGCGGTCACCGCCGCTCGGATCGCGCTGGCGGTGGGTGCGGTGCTGCTGCCGATCGCCCTGCTGCCCGACCTCGCCTTCGGGGTCTCGCGGCAGCTGCGGCCCGCGCACTATCCGGCGGCGTACGCCGAGGCACGGACGCTCCTCGAGGGCGGTCCGGGCGACGTCCTGGTGCTGCCGCTGTCGACGTACCGGGCTCCCGCGTGGAACCACGGGCAACTGGTCCTCGACCCGATCGGTCGCTACCTGACACCCGACTACGTCGCCAGCGACGTCCTCGTCGTCGACGGGACGCCGCTGTCGGGCGAGGACCCGCGGGTTGCCGACGCCGCCGCTGCGCTGGAGTTGCCGACCCCGGCCGAGCGCTCGGCGGCGCTGGCAGCGATGGGCATCGGCGCCGTGGCGGTCGATCCGAGGGCACCGGGCCCGGCACCGCCCGAGCTGGCCGGCGACGTGCTCCTCGACACCCCAGACCTCCGCGTCCTGCGCCTCGAGGGCGTGGTCGAGCGCGAGGTGGATCGGTGGTGGTACGTCGCCATGGCGGCCGCGTGGGCCGCCTTCGTCCTGCCCCTGGTCTGGGCCACTTCGAGCGGTCTGCGTCGGCTCGCGGGTCGGCGTCGAAGGACCGTGCCGCGCCGGTAACTGGTGAGTAGCATTCGTCACACGCCATCGGCTATCTTTGCGGCGGATCGAGGAGGAGCACCGCGTGAGGATCTTGACGACAGTCGCAGCCATGTTCGTTGGCGGCGCTATCGCTGCTGGCTCGGTCTACGGCCTTGTGGCATCGCAGACCGCCGCGCCAACAGACTCGCCGGCGAACGTCGACGAGGTCGTCTTCGACTACGGGTCCAACAACTAGGGCGTGTCCCGCAAATCCTGGCGGCGCCGGACGCCGCCCAGATCACGCGCTGGCGGCGTTGCCGACGCTTCGAAGACACCCAGTCTGCGCGCGCGCCGGCGCCTTGCCACCGCGCGCCTGGACGACGCCGGCATCCACCACGATTTACGGGACACGCCCTAACACCGAAGCCGTATCCCGAACGTCCTGGCGGCGACGGCGTCTAGGACGATGACTGACGGGATACGCCGTTGTGAGGTGGTTCGCGAGCGGAGCGAGCGTCGCCATGGGCTCGGGCTCGAGACTCACGAGGGTTGATCAGTCTGACCCTGCCTCTCATTCGCCCACCGGGTCCAGCGCGTCGACCCGGGCACCGCGCAGGGCCGCCCGGATCACGGTCGCGAACGACTCCTGGGCGTGCTCCCAGGTAAAGGCATGGCTGGTGACCTCCGCTCCACGGCCCAGCCGCGCCCGTAGCTCCGCGTCCCCGAGCAGCGTGTCCAGGGCGGCCACGAACCCCTCGCGGTCCTCGACCAGGACGCCGGAGAAGCCGTCCACCACCGACTCCTGGGTGCCTCCGGCATCGCGATAGGCCACGGTCGGGGTCTGGTGCATCCCGGCCTCGCCGACGACCAGCCCCCACCCTTCCTTGAGCGAGGGGAGGGCCAGCACCCAGGCCCGCTCGAGCACCTGGTGCTTGACGGTCTCGTCGACATGGCCGAGGAAGGTCACGGCCTCGCCGGCGCCTCGCTCGCGGGCGTAGTCGTGTAGCCGCGCCTCCCACCAGCCGCTGCCGACGATCTGCAGGACCAGGTCGGGCCAGCGCTCGCGTAGGGCCAGCACCGCGTCGATGGCGTGCTCCACCTGTTTGTGGGGGACCAGCCGACCGACGACGGCCACGGTCGGCGTCGGCGACCGGCCGGGCTCGACGGGCAGCGGCGGGTCGGTGCCGTTGTGCACGACCGCCACGCGGGGGCCGCGGACGCCGAGTTCGGTGAGCTCCGTGCGCGTCGCCTGGGATACCGCGACGTACTGACAACGCCGATACAGCAGCGGTGCCAGCCGCCGCTCGATGAACCAGCCCACCCGGCCGGTCACGCCGGGGTAGACCACCGGCCACTGCTCGCGGTGCACGTGGTGGACCAGCACCACCACCGGGGCGCGGGTGACCAGCCGCGAGAAGAACGGCAGGCCGTTCTGGACGTCGACCACGACGTCGGGCCGCCCGAGATCGCCGCGGCGGAGCGCCCGCATGCCCTCGAGGTAGACCGAGAGCTTGGTGCCGCGGCGGACGAAGCGGATGCCGTCGACGACCTCCTCGGGCGGGGCCGCGGCGTGGGCGGCGCACAGCACGGTGACCCGCGCGCCACGTTGGACCAGCCCGGCGGCGATCGTCTCGAGGTACCTCTCCGCCCCGCCGCCCTCCGGGTTGCGGGTGTCGCGCCAGCTCAGGAAGACGACCTCCTTGCCGCGCAGCAGATCGTCCTCGGACACCCGACGAACAATAGAAGGTGACCGGCTATGAGCGATGCCACGTGGGAGGATCCCCGGCGATGGTGAGTGAGGGCACGGTGGGTGCGTCGGCCGCCCCGGACCGCGGCGTGGCCAGGGCGCTGGTGCGCGCCGTGCGACCGCGCCAATGGGTCAAGAACCTGCTCGTGGTCGCTGCCCCCCTAGCGGCGGGGGAGCTCGGCGATCCCGATGTCCTGGCGGCGACGCTGCTCGCCCTGGTCGGCTTCTGCCTGGCCTCCGGCGCGGTCTACCTGGTCAACGACACCGCCGATCGCGACGTCGACCGGCTGCACCCGACCAAACGGCTGCGCCCGATCGCATCGGGTGCGCTGTCGGTGCCGGTCGCGCTGACCGCCGCGGCGGTTCTCGCGGTGGCCGCTGTCGCGGTCGGCTGGGCGGCCGACCCGGAGCTGGCGCTGTTGATCGGGGCCTATCTCGTCCTCCAGCTGCTGTACGCCGTGTGGCTCAAGCACGAGCCGGTGCTGGACATCTCGATCGTCGCGGCGGGCTTCTTGATGCGGGCGGTGGCCGGCGGCATCGCCGCCGACCTGCTGCTGTCGCAGTGGTTCCTGCTGGTCTCGGGCTTCGGCTCGCTGTTCATCGTGGCCGGCAAGCGCTACTCCGAGCTGCACACGCTGGGCAGCGAGGCCGGGACCCGCCGCAGCCTGGTGCGCTACACCGACACCTATCTGCGGTTCGTCTGGAGCACCGCGGCCGGCGCCACGGTGATCTCCTACAGCCTCTGGGCCTTCGAACAGTCCACCGGTGACATTCCCTGGGCGACGATCTCGATCGCGCCGTTCCTGATGGGGTTGCTGCGGTACGCCGTGGACGTGGACGCCGGCACCGCGGCCGAACCCGAGGACATCGTCTTCCGCGACCGGGTCCTGCAGCTGATCGGCCTGGCCTGGCTGGTCACCGTCTGCCTCGGCGTGCTCTCGTCATGACCGGACCGATGACCCAACCCAGCATCCGGTTGCTCACCGGCTGGGGCCGCACCGCGCCGACGGCGGCCCGAGTCGTGGAGATCGCCGCGGACGAGGTTCCGAGCCTGCTGCGCGGTCGTCCGCGGCGCGGGGTCGTGGCTCGCGGCCTGGGCCGGTCCTACGGCGATGCCGCCCAGAACGCCGGCGGCACCGTGCTCGCGCCGATCACCGGTCCGACCCAGCTCCACGCGACCGACGACTCCACGCTGGTGACGGCCGCGGCCGGCACCAGCCTGCATGAGTTGATGCGCACCCTGCTCGACCATCGGCTGTTCGTCCCGGTCACCCCCGGCACCCGCTACGTCACCCTGGGCGGCGCGATGGCGGCCGACATCCACGGGAAGAACCATCACCGCGACGGCTCGTTCGCCGACCAGGTGGTCGCGCTTGAGCTGGTCACCGCCGACGGGGCCGTGCACACGATCGGTCCGGAGTCCGACCCCGCGCTGTTCTGGGCGACGGCCGGTGGGATGGGGCTGACCGGCGTCATCACCGAGGTCACCCTGCGTGCCCTGCCGGTCGAGTCGGCCTACGTGCGGGTCCACACCGAGCGGGTCCCCGACCTCGACTCGCTGATGCGCACGATGCGGGCCAGCGACCACGAGTACCGCTACTCGGTGGCCTGGATCGACACCCTGGCCCGGGGTCGCGCGCTGGGTAGGTCGGTCCTGACCCGAGGCGACCATGCGCGGCTCGACGAGCTCACCGGAGCCGCCGGCCGCCACCCCTGGTCGTCCCCGCGCGACCCGCGGCTCGCCGTACCTCTCACCCCGCCAGCCGGCCTGGTGAGCGGCCCGTCGGTCCGGGCGTTCAACGAGCTGTGGTTCCGCAAGGCGCCGCGCGACCGCGTCGACGTGCAGTCCATCGCCTCGTTCTTCCACCCGCTCGACCTGGTCGCCGGCTGGAACCGGCTCTACGGACGCGGCGGACTGGTGCAGTACCAGCTGGTCGTCCCAGACGACGCGGAGGCAGCCGTGGGTGAGGCGCTGCGACTGCTCTCCGATGCCGGCCAGCCGTCGTTCCTGGCCGTGCTGAAGCGGTTCGGGGCCGGCAACCCCGGGCTGCTGTCGTTCCCGATAGCCGGGTGGACGCTCGCGTTGGACCTTCCGGCCTCGCCCGAGCTCGCCTCACTTTTCCGGTCGTTGGACACACTGGTGGCCGACGCGGGCGGCCGGCTCTACCTCGCGAAGGACTCCCGACTCGGTCCGGACATGTTCGACCAGATGTATGACCGGGCCGAGGAGTTCCGCAAGGTGCGCCACGAACTCGACCCCGACGGCGTGCTCAGGTCCGACCTGGCCCGCCGGCTCCACCTCTGACCCTGATCCAAGAAAGCACTCACATGCTCAACGCCCTCGGCGAGCCCCAGTCCCTGCTGCTGCTCGGTGGCACCAGCGACATCGCCCTCGCGGTAGCCGAGCGGTACGCCGCCACCGGCGGCATCCGGGTGGTGCTCGCCGCGCGACCCGGCCCGCGCCGCGACGCGGCCGCCGCCCGACTCGGCGCGCTGGGCCACACGGTCGAGGCGCTCGACTTCGACGCGACCGACACCGCCAGCCATCCCGCGCTGGTAGAGCAGGCCGCCCGGGCCGGCGACATCGACGTCAGCGTGGTCGCCTTCGGTGTCCTGGGCGACGAGGAGGAGGCCTGGCAGGACCACGACGCGGCGGTGCGACTGGCCCAGGTCAACTACGTCGGCCCGATCAGCGTCGGCACCGCGCTGGCGGGTCAGGTCCGCGCCCAGGGGCACGGTGCGATCGTGTTCCTGTCCTCGGTCGCGGGCGAACGGGTCAGGCGCTCCAACTTCGCGTACGGCGCGAGCAAGGCGGGCGCCGACGGCTACTACCTCGGGCTGGGGGAGGCGCTCCGCGAGCACGGCGGGCAGGTGCTGGTCGTCCGGCCGGGGTTCGTGCACACCAAGATGACCGAGGGCCGCGAGCCGGCACCGCTCGCGGTGAGTGCTGAGGAGGTCGCGGACGCCGTGGTGGCGGGTGTCGCGGCCCGCAAGGAGCTGGTCTGGGTGCCGACCGCGATGCGGTTCGTCATGTCCGGACTGCGCCACGTTCCGAGGCCGCTCTTCCGTCGTCTGCCGATCTGAACTCCCCAGTAACTTCATCTAAGGTCTCCTCCCATGTCAGGTCTGCCGGCCCCGCTGCGCCCGCGTGCGCCGTGGTCGGCCGACCTGCGCAGGTCACGGCAGCTGTTCGCCGACTTCCGGGTCGAGCAGACCGACCCGGCCCGCTTCTACCGGGCGCTGGCGCAGGACTCGGTCGGCCAGTTGTCGGGCTACCTCGACCTGGCCGGAGCCACGATGCTCGACGTCGGCGGCGGCCCCGGCTACTTCCGGGAGGCGTTCGAGGCTGCCGGCGCGACGTACTGGGCCCTGGATGCCGACGTCGGCGAGCTCTCGGGCCAGGGCACCATCGCCTCCGGCACCGTCATCGGCGACGGCATGCGGCTGCCGTTCCGTGACGACGCGGTCGACCTCTGCTACTCCTCGAACGTGCTCGAGCACGTTGCCGAGCCCTGGCGGATGGCCGAGGAGATGCTGCGGGTGACCCGACCCGGCGGCATCGCCTTCATCTCCTACACCAGCTGGTACGGCCCGTGGGGCGGCCACGAGACCGCGCCGTGGCACTACCTCGGCGGGGCGCGGGCCCGCCGCCGGTACGCCGCCAAGCACGGCCACGAGCCGAAGAACAAGTACGGCGAGTCGCTGTTCCCCGTCACCGTGCGGGCCGGCGTCGACTGGGCGCGAGGGCAGCGGCTGGGCGAGGTGCTCGACGTGATCCCGCGCTACAACCCGCGCTGGAGCTATCCGCTCTCCCGGGTGCCCGGGCTGCGCGAGTTGGTGACCTGGAACCTGGTCGTGGTGGTGCGCGCATGGTGACCCGTCAGGCCGAGCATCTCGAGACCGGGCAGCCACGGCCGCGAGAAGAAACCGCGCCACCGGCCGACCCGCCGCTCGCGACCAGGCCCCCACGGGTCCTCCCGACCGCCGGGCTCCGCCAGGCCGGGTACGCCGCGATCCTGGTCGCCTTCGCCTTCTCCCAGTCGGCCGGACAGATGGTCGCCGACACCAAGTTCGACCTGGTCACCGCGCCCCGCCGGTTCCTGGCCAGTGCCCTGCAGCTGTGGGATCCCACGGCGGCGTTCGGCCAGCTCCAGAACCAGGGCTATGGCTACGCCTGGCCGATGGGACCGTTCTTCGTGGTCGGCGAGCTGGTCCGGCTGCCGCCGTGGGTCGTCCAGCGGCTGTGGTGGGCGATGCTCCTCTGCCTGGCCTTCTTCGGTCTGCTCAAGCTGGCCCAGGCACTGCGCCTCGGGACCCCGACGACCCAGGTGCTGGCGGCGTTCGCCTTCGTGCTCACCCCTCGGATCACGACCCTCCTGGGCGGCACCTCGGTCGAGATCTGGCCGATGGCCCTCGCCCCCTGGGTGCTCCTCCCGCTGGTCCGGGCGAGCGAGCGGGGGTCGGTACGGCGGGCCGCGGCCCTGAGCGCCTTGGTCGTCGCGACCTGCGGTGGGGTCAACGCGGTCGCGGTCGCCGCGGTGCTGCCGCTGGGGGTGCTCTTCATCCTCACTCGCGCGCGTGGTCCACGCCGTGGCCGGCTGCTGGCGTGGTGGACGTTGTTCACCATGCTCGCCACCGCGTGGTGGTGGATCCCGCTGCTGCTGCTCGGCCGCTACAGCGTGCCGTTCCTCGACTACATCGAGAACGCGACCATCACCACCGTCCCGACCGACCTGGCGCACACGCTGGTGGGGGAGTCCGACTGGGTCGCCTACTTCGCGGGCATCGACTACCAGGCGGGCCAGTTCCTGGCGACGACACCGTTCTTGCTGCTCGACGCCGCCGCGATCGTCGTCCTGGGACTGATCGGCATCGCGCTGCGCGACAACCCGCACCGCCGCTTCCTCACCCTGGGGTTGCTCACCGGGTTGGCGCTGGTCGGCTTCGGCTACTCCGGAGACCTGTCCGGATACTTCGCCGCCGACCGGACCGCGCTGCTCGACGGCGTCCTGGCGCCGTTGCGCAACCTGCACAAGTTCGACGTCGTGCTGCGGATCCCGCTCGTGCTCGGGCTGGCGCACGCGCTCGCCGTCCTGCCCGAACTGCTCCGCACGCCGGAGTCTCCCGGCGCGAGCCGGGCCGCTGCCTTCTCGGTCCGGGCCATGGCCGTGCTCGCCCTGGTAGCGCTGGCGTTGCCGTGGGCGCAGGACCGGATCGCCCCCCGGCAGGGCGTCGACGCGGTTCCGAACTACTGGCAGGCCGCGGCCGACTACCTGCGCGAGACCGACGACGGCACCACCGCGCTCGAGCTACCCGCCTCGGCGTTCGGCGTCTACACGTGGGGCAACACCCACGACGACGTGCTCCAGGGGCTCGCACAGAGCTCGTGGGCCGTGCGCAACGTGATCCCTCTCGCCCAGCCGGGCAACGTCGAGTTCCTCGACGCGGTGACTCGCACCGTCGAGTCTGGCCGGCCGAGCCGCACGCTGGCTCCCTACCTCGCCCAGAACGGCGTCGGGAGTCTGGTGGTCCGCAACGATCTCGACCGGTTCCAGACCGGCGCACCGGACCCGTCGTACGTGCGCGCCGTACTCCAGCAGTCGCCGGGCCTGGTCCTGGAGCGGTCGTTCGGCCCCACCCTGGGTGCGCCCGCTGTCGAGGTCACCAAGACCGACCAGGGCAACGCCAGGGTCATCAACGGCGGCGGGCTATCGCTCGAGACCGGCTCGATCGACGTCTACAGCGTGACCCCCGGGGCATCGACGGGCGAGCTCCTGACCGACCCGGCACTGGTCGTGGGCGACCCGACGACCGGGTTGCGCAGCGACGCGCGGAGCGTAGGCGCCGGCACCGGAGTGCTGGCCGAGGACTCCGCCGGAGACGAGACCAGCCAAGTGCTCACCGACGGCACCCGGCGGCGGGAGAGCAACTTCGCGGCGGTGCGCTGGAACGAATCGGCGACCATGCCGGCGATCCGTCCGTACCGCTTGCCCGGCCCCGAGCACACCCACCGGTTCCTCGACGACCCGGAGCGCTGGCAGACCACCGAGGTGTGGGCCGGTGATGTGGTCGACGTGACCGCCAGCTCGAGCCAGGCGTTCGCCGACGGACGGGTGCCGCTCCAGGTCGGCTCGCATCCTGGCGCCGCGCTCGACGGCGACCCGCACACGGCATGGCGGTCGTCGGCGGCGCTGGACCCGACCGGCGAGCGGTGGCAGGTCACCTTCGACCAGGCCCGACCGCTCACCTCGGTGACCGTCCGGCTCTCCGCGGACTCCGCGCCGGTGCCGCAGCTCTCGCTGGCCGGCAGCACCGGGGACCCCATCGTGGTCGACGCTCCCGCCCCGGGAGCGCAGCTCACCTACCAGCTCGACGGGCTCGCTCCGACCGAGTTCCTCCGGATCACCGCGGCCGGACCGGATCTGGTCGTCCCCGGCAGCTTCGGCATCAGCGAGGTCCAGCTGCCCGGCATCGACTCGGCCCGGCTCCTGGAGCTTCCCGCCCCCGACGACACGCGTCCGGTCGACCTGATCAGCCTGGAGCGCGATCCCGATCGTGCGTCCTGCCTCCCGCTGGGTCGTACGGTCGCCTGCAACGACGCCCTCGCAGCGCCCGGCGAGGACGGCGACAGCCTGTTCCGCCGGATCCGCCTTGAGAACGACGACACCTACCGGCTCACCGGGACCGTCTCGCTCCGCCGTCACCTGACCGACGTCCCCCTGGTGCCGAACGGACCGAGCGCGGTGGTCGATCCAGGGGCCGACGCGTCCTTCGACGTGGCGCGCAGCCCGTCGGCCGCCGTCGACGGCGACCGCGGCACGACCTGGGTGGCCGAGGATGACGACGACGTGTTGACCGTGGTCCTGCCGGAGCCCGCGACCGTGGACCGGATCCGGGCGTACGTCGACCCCAACGCACCGGTCGCGCGCCCCACGGTGCTGGAGGTCAGCTCGGGTGACCAGCGGGCCGAGGTCGAGCTCGACGCACTGGGCCGCGCCGACCTCCCCGACTGGCAGGTCTCCGAGTTGACGGTCCGCGTCCTCGAGACCGATCAGGCATTCCGGATCGAGGGCAACGACTTCGTCACCGCGCCGCCCGGCATCACCGAGCTCACCGTCAACCGGCAGCGGCTGGTGCCCACACCGGAAGTGGCCGTGACCTACCCCTGCGGCAGCGGACCGACGGTCCGGGTGGGGGCCACCGTCACCCAGACCGCGGTGCGAGCATCCGTGCGCGACCTCGTGCGCGGCGCGTCGGTGCCGTTCGAGCCGTGCACCCGCGACCCGCTGGAGTTGGGCGCCGGCGCCACCGACGTGGTCGGGACGCCGTCCGAGCTGTTCCGCACCGACTCGCTGACCCTGACCCGGGTCGCCGACACACCTCCGCCCGCGGCCACCGCGGCGCCGATCGAGGTGCGCCGCGACGGTGACGGGCTGCCGATCTGGGCCGCCGTACCCGACCGGACCGGAGCCAGCGTGCTCACCCTGCCCCAGAACATCAACGCCGGTTGGGAGGCGACCCTCGACGGCCACGTGCTCGACCCCCAGCGCATCGACGGCTGGAAGCAGGGCTGGACGCTCCCGCCCGGGGCGGCCGGTGTCGTGCGGTTCGACTACGCACCGGCGCCGCTGTTCACCGCGGGGCTGATCGCGGGCGGCCTGGGCGTGCTGCTCTGCCTGGCCGGCGCGCTGGTCCCCGCGCGCCGCAGCCGAGATCTGCCCGCGCTGGTGGCCGGCCGCACGGGCGTCCTCGACGTGGTGTTCCTGCTCGCGGTGGGCGCGTTGCTCGCCGGGACCTGGGGACTGGTGGCGTTCGGAGTGGCGGGTGCCGCGGGCTGGTTGCTGGGGCGCCGGTTCGGCGGCTGGGGCCTGCTCAGCGGGCTCGCCATGGTGCTGGTCGGCCTGGGACTGTCCTGGTCGGTCATCAACGACGCGGACTGGGCCGGCGACTGGCGACAAGGGTGGAGCCTGGTGGCGATCGCCTGCGTGGTCGGCGCGCTGCTCGCGGGTCGGGCGAAGCGGCCGAGCTCACGTGCCGTCGATCGAGACCACGTCGAGCCCGCGCAGGCAGACGGGGGCTGAGCCGGCGGGCGTCGAAAGCGTGACTGCGTCGTACTGCCCGCCCGCGGGCACGAGGAGCGCGTGGCGCCCGGGTTCGAGCTGCTCGGTGCGCTCGGTGTCGCCGATGCCGATCGTGAGTTCGACCGGCTCGGTGGTCTCGTACGACGTGCGGAGGTACCAGTCCACGCCGAGGACGGGACCGTCCAGCGACCAGGTCGAGGGGCCGCCGGTCAGGGTGGCGAAACAGCCGGAGTCCCGCACCGGGGCTCGCTGGCTTCGGCTGACGGTCAGCTCCAACGGCACCAACTGGCCGCTGTCGTCGACCCGCCAGGCGTCGTCGGTGGTCGCCGTACGGAAGTCGACCAGGTCGCCCAGCGGCGCGAGGATCCGGCTGGTCAGGTTGGTCGGGAACGCCAGGGGCGACCAGATGTAGGTGGGCACCGGTCGGTCGAGGACCTGGGACCCGCGCTGCTCGCGAGCCGATGCCTCGAACCGGTCGACGTACCGCTCGGGGCTGATCGCGCCGAGGTTGCGCAGCGGGAACGTCGAGGCCGACACGACAGACGCCACGAGGAACACCGCGGCGGCCGGTACGACGGTTGCCGGCGTGTCCAACCGCCAGCCCGACGGCCGCGGCTCGGAGGACTCGACGGCGCCGACCACCGGGAGGAACGCCAGCCCCACCGCGAGCGGCATCAGCACCGCGACCTCCGTCTGGAACCGCGGGTCGAGCGCGATCTCCGGTCCGAAGTAGATGGCCCGGCTGATGGCGGTGAGGAGAGCGTTGACCACCAGCGCCGACAGGGGGAGCAGCCAGGCACGCGCTCCGCGCCGTCGAGTGCGCACGGACGCGAAGACCACGACCGCCAGCACCAGCCAGGACCCGATCAGCACCAGCTGGGACGGGTCCGGCTCGTTCTGGGTGATGTCGGCGAGCCGCCACCGCAGCGGACCACCGGTCACCGCGGAGGGGAAGGCGATGCCCGCGAGGTACTTCAGCACTCCGAAGAACGGCCGGCTCGCCACGGTGCGCGCCTCGAAGTTGATGCCGTAGAGCACGTAGACCACGACGTAGGCGCCCAGCAGCACCGCCTGGCTGAGGATCGCCGCCCGATAGGTGCGCCAGAGGTGGGCCACCCGATGGGGGACCGGGCCGGAGGCGAAGTACAGCAGCGCGCACAGCCACATC
>ERZ761607.2725-NODE-2725-length-18494-cov-3.581973_pt1 | contig 18494 bp, 22 predicted proteins | sample MGYA00511164_ERZ761607 | MGnify/ENA primary metagenome ERZ761607 (study PRJEB28899, sample SAMN02445080) | bioreactor sludge metagenome | biome: EBPR sludge | place: Australia: Brisbane, Thorneside Wastewater Treatment Plant | collected 2011-06-22 ...
CCGTATGCCGCGCACCTTGGTGCCGACCTTGATCACGCTCGACGAGCCTTTCAGCTTCAGATCCTTGATGACCGTCACCGTGTCGCCATCGCTCAGCACCACGCCGACCGAGTCGCGCACCACCGGGGTTTCTTCGGTCGCGGGTGACCATTCATGCCCGCATTCCGGGCAGGCGAGCAGGGTCTGGGCCTGATAGGTAAAGGCCGAACGACATTCGGGGCAGGGGGGCAAGGTCTGAGTCATGTCACCGCTATAGACCCGGTGCCGAGGCGAAGAAACCCCAGCCTTGCCGCCTTTGTCCACAGTTATTTTTCCTTTACAGGGTTCCCTGCTTGCCTCACTATATCTAGTAAGAACGGCAGCAAGGAACTGCCGCAGTTTGTCAGGGTCACAGCAGTTTGTGGTGCCGACACCCATTGAGGCTAGAACAGAGAAAGCCGGGGCATGCCCTTGTCCGAGGATCTTTTGAGCGACGAGATCCATCCGATCGACATCGTCGAAACGCTGGCCCAGCACCATGCTTGGGAATTCGATCGCGTAGGTGACGACCAGATCGCCATGGCGGTCGAAGGCCAGTGGCGCAGCTATTCGCTGACCCTCGCATGGTCGGGGCGGGATGAAACGCTGCGGCTGATCTGCACCTTCGAGATGGAGCCACCCGAGGCGCGGATGGCCGAGCTTTACGAAGTTCTCAATCTTGCCAATGACATGATGTGGTCGGGCGGGTTCACCTATTGGCGGCCGCAGTCGCTGATGGTCTGGCGCTACGGCCTTTTGCTCAGCGGCAAGCAGATCGCCGCGCCCGAGCAGATCGACCAGATGATCCATGCCGCCGTTGGTGCCTGTGAGCGGTTCTATCCCGCGTTCCAGTTGGTTGCCTGGGCCGACCGCGCGCCCGAGGATGCGCTGAAACTGGCGATCAACCAGGCCTACGGACGCGCCTGACCCCCTTTCCCCCGCGCGCCCGCGCCGCTAGGCTGGCCCGAAAACGGGGGGACTGATGAACCGTCACGATCTGGAAATGCGCGGCCTGGTGATCCTGGGCTGCGGCAAGATGGGCTCGGCGCTGCTGGAGGGTTGGCTGGCCTCGGGGCTGCCGCCTGCGTCGGTGCATGTGATCGAGCCGAACCCCTCGGACTGGCTGCGCGCGACGGGTGTGGCCCTGAACCAGCCCCTGCCCGCCGCCCCGGCGATGGCGCTGCTGGCGGTCAAGCCGCAGATGATGGGCGCGGCACTCCCCGCGTTGCAGGCTCTCGGGGGCGGGTCGACGGTGTTCCTGTCCATCGCCGCCGGCACCTCGATGGCAACGATCGAGGCGACCCTGGGCGCAGGCACCCCGGTGATCCGGGCCATGCCCAACACACCCGCCGCCGTGGGCCGGGGCATCACCGCGCTGATCGCCAACCCGCGGGTGCCCGCCGCGGCGCTTTCCCTGGCGTCGGACCTGATGGGGGCCGTCGGCCAGACCGTGTTGCTGGACAGCGAAAGCCAGATGGACGCCGTCACTGCCGTCTCGGGCTCGGGGCCGGCCTATGTGTTCCACCTGATCGAGACCCTTGCCGCCGCCGGTGTCGCGCAGGGCCTGCCCGAAGGCGTTGCGATGCAGCTTGCGCGCGCCACCATCACCGGGGCGGGGGAACTGGCATACCGCTCGCCTGAAAGCGCCGCGCAACTGCGTGTCAACGTTACCTCGCCGGGCGGAACAACCGCCGCTGCACTCAGGGTGCTGATGGACGAAGCAACCGGCTTTCCCGCCCTCCTGACCCGCGCCGTCAAGGCCGCCGCTGATCGTTCCCGCGAGCTTGGACAATGATTTCCTTTGACGATTTCGAAAAGGTCGATATCCGCGTCGGAACCGTGCTGACCTGCGAACCCTTCCCCGAGGCACGCAAGCCTGCGTGGAAGCTCAGCGTTGATTTCGGCCCCGAGATCGGGGTGAAACGCTCGTCGGCGCAGATCACCGTGCACTATGGCCCGCAGGACCTGATCGGCCGTCAGGTGCTGGGCGTGGTCAATTTCCCGCCCCGGCAGATCGGCCCGATGCGCTCCGAGGTGCTGGTGCTGGGGCTATATGACGGCAAGGGCGCGGTGGTGGTGATCGGCCCCGAACGCCCCGTGCCCAATGGCGAAAGGCTTTGCTGATGAAGCTCTTCATCAGCCGTCCGCTGCCCGATGCGGTGATCGAAGCCGCCCGCGCTGCCTTTGACGTGACTCTGCGCGGCTCGAACGCGCCCCTGGGCGTGGCAGAAATGACCGAGGCCCTCGCCACTCATGACATTCTGATCCCCACACTGGGCGACCGCTTTCAGGCGCCGGTCTTTGCCGCCGTGCCGCAGCCGCGCGCGCGGCTGCTGGCCAATTTCGGCGTGGGATACAATCATATCGACACCGCCGCAGCGCGGGCTGTCGGGATCGCCGTGACCAACACACCCGGCGCCGTGACGGATGCCACGGCCGATATCGCCCTGACCCTGATGCTGATGAGCGCACGCCGAGCCGCCGAGGGCGAGCGCCTGGTGCGGTCCGGGCAATGGGAAGGCTGGCACCCCACGCAGATGCTGGGCTTGCACATCAGCGGCAAGACACTGGGCATCGTCGGCATGGGCCGCATCGGTCAGGCGATTGCCCGGCGCGCGCAACATGGCTTTGGCATGCGCATCCTTTACCACAGCCGCACGCCGCGCGATCTGCCGGATGCCACGGCGATGCCCAGCCTGCATGCCCTGATGGCGGCGGCGGATGTGGTGGTGATCTCGGTCCCCGCCACCCCCCAGACCCATCACTTGATCGGCGCCGCCGAACTGGCCCAGATGCAGCCGCACGCGCATCTCATCAACATCGCGCGCGGCGATATCGTCGACGAGGCGGCGCTGATCGACGCGCTTCAGGCGCGCCGGATTGGCGGCGCGGGTCTCGATGTCTATGAATTCGAACCAGTTGTGCCGCAGGCCCTGCGCGCCCTCGACAACGTCACCCTGCTGCCGCATCTGGGGACTGCCGCCCTCGAGGTGCGCACGCAGATGGGCTTCATGGCGCTCGACAATGCCTTGGCTTTCAAGTCCGGAAAGACCCTTCCCAATGCCGTCTGACCGCCGCCCCCTGCGCGACCTCGCGCTTGCCCTGCTGAACGCCACCCTCATGCTGGGTGTCGCGGTGCTGATCCTGATCGTCGTGCTGGTCGTGCAACTGCGCGGCCTGGCCAATGACCTGCAATCCGCAACGCAGCACCGGATCGACACCCTACAACCACAGATCGAGGCCGCCCGTGCCGAGGCGCGTGCCGCGCTTGAGGCCTTCCAGGCCGCGCACCCCGTCGCGCCCGGCGCCATCTCCCCGTCACCGTCGCCGCAACTGACCGAGTTGCGCGCGCTGGTGGAGCGGCTCGAATCGCTGCCCCCCGTCATCGAGACCGAGGCCCCCATGTTGCGCCAACTCGCGCTTGCCATCATCGCGACCGCTGCGCGAAACCTGCTGACACCTGTTCCCTGACCCGTTCATCCTGCCACAAAGACTCATCTTGACCCGGCCTGCGACAGGCGGTCCGCTGGACGTGGGGCGCCAAGCCGCTATGCTGGGGCGCAGAGGTGTCCATGTCCGCAATTCTCCCCGATCCCCAGGATCCTGATCGCCTGCCGCGTCTCGTACGGCTCTATCTGCGCCAGATTGCGCTGGGGTTTGCCCTTTCGGCCGTGTTCGTCGGCCTGCTTCTGGGCTTTGACGTTGCCAACTTGCGCAGCCTGATCCTGGCCACCAAAGGCGGCTGGCTGGCGGCCTTCCTGCTGTTCTTCTTCAACGGGCTCGTCTTTGCAGGAGTGCAATTCGCCATCAGCATCATGCGCATGGCCGACCCGGACGACAAAGGTCCGAAGGGCGGCCACGGTGCGCGGGTGACGACAGGCCGACTGGCGACCGTCCGTATCGATGCAAGGTAAGGGTGGCGGGCCCGCAGCGACCGTTTCGGGCGTGATTTCCCGAGAGCCTGACTGAACAGGTGGGCGCCAGATACCGAGGCCAGAACCCCGGCAGAGCCAGCCCCCTCGGAAATGCTTATCGGCCACTGGAAAAGAGCCGTCCACGCGAAGAGCAGCACCCGCCACCTGCCAATCTAGGGGTGCGCTCCGCCCGCTGCAAGGGCTGGACAGTGCTTGTTCTTGGTTTATTCTGGGTGAATGCGCGACGAATCCCTGCTACCCGGCCAAAGACTGCAGCGCGGCGTGGCGCGCCTTCTGCGCAGCCACGACTTTGCCACCCTTGACGAGGTGACGCCAGAACCCGGTTTGCGCGTCGATGTCATGGCGCTGGGGCCGCGCGGCGAGATCTGGGTGGTCGAATGCAAGTCCAGTCGCGCCGATTTCACCTCGGACCGCAAATGGCAGGGTTATATGGGCTGGTGCGACCGGTTCTTCTGGGCCGTTCCCGCTGATTTCCCGCAAGAGATCCTGCCCGAGGGGGCCGGACTGATTCTGGCCGACGACTGGTTCGGGGAAATCGTTGCCATGGCGCCCGAAAACCCGCTGGCGGGCGCGCGGCGCAAGGCATTGACGCTGAAATTTGCCCGGATGGCGGCGCTGCGCCATCAGGCTTTGCGCGATCCCAGGCCCTGAAACGACTGCGCCCCGCCGTCATTGGCGGGGCGACAGGGACGTCCGCAGGCCGTGCTTATTGCGATACGCTTTCCAGATAGGCCCACATGTCGGCTGCGCCGTTGGCCATGCGAAAGCTCATTGCCGAACGCGCGCTGTCACCGCCGCCATGGGCGCGGACCCAGGCCGTCGGGTCGGCCATGTACTCGACGAACAGCGCTTCGGTCCAGGTCAGGCCGGTGGCATTGATCGCCTGCATGGCGGGGCTATAGCGGAACCCGTCGACCGAACCCACCACACGGCCGGGCAGGCCATAAAGGTTCGGACCGGTGCGTCCGCCGCGCTGGATCGTGGTGTCGCCGTTGGCGATGGAATGGCAACTGCGGCAGCTTCCCCACAGGCCTTCGCCCGCGGCTGCGTCACCGGCGAGGGCGGCGGGGGCAAAGCTGACCATCGAGGTCATTGCCAGGGCCGACAGGGACAGGGCTTTCTTCATCACGGCTTTCTTGCTCCAGACTGTGAGGGCGTGACCGAGGCCTCGCCCATGAGTGGCTTGCGGTCTTATATGCCATCGCCGCGGGGCGGGGTCTAGGGAATGCAACAGAATGTCACAGCAAGGTGCAAAGACGTGAGCGCGATCATGCCTTCAGCCGGAACCCCCGCCGCAGCCAGTCCCAGGCCAAGGCCGACAGGACCAGCGTGGTCACCAGCGTCACCGCCAGCCCCAGCCAGGGGTCGCTGTCGGATTGGCCGAGGTAGGCAAAACGCGCGCCGTCGATCAGGTAGAAGATCGGGTTCAGATGGCTCGCAAGCGCCATCGCCGGGGGCATCGCGCTGATCGAATAGAAGGTGCCTGACAGGAACGACAGCGGAGTCACCACAAAGTTGGTGATCGCGGCGATCTGGTCGAACTTGTTGGCCAGCACACCGGCCAAGATCCCCAGCGCCCCCAGCAGCGCCGATCCGGTGACGCTGATGAGAAGAAGCCAGAGCGGATGCACAGGCCATTGCCCCAGGGCAAGGCCGACCGCCAGCACGATCACCCCGGCGACCAGCAACCCGCGTGCGATTCCGCCGGCAAGATATCCCGCGACCAGTTCCCAGGGTGCGAGGGGCGGCATCAGCGTGTCGACGATATTCCCCATGACCTTTGCCCCCACGATCGAGGACGAGGTGTTGGCGAAGGCATTCTGCACCACCGACATCATCAGGATACCCGGGGTCAGAAAGGCAATCAGCGGCACGCCCTCGACCGGGCCGCGCCCGGCGCCCATGGCCAGGGCAAAGATGCCCAGAAACAGCCCCGCGGTGACCAGCGGTGCCGCGACGGTCTGCTGCCAGACCGCCAGAAACCGCCGGGTCTCGCGCAGGGCAAGCGTTAGCAACCCGATCCGGTTCACCCGTCCGAACCGGCGCTGACCCATGGCGCGCAGGGATTCGGCGGCGTGGCGGATTTCGGTTGTCCGCAGATCAGAGGTCTGGATCATCGGGCTTTTCCTTCTCGGAACGCAATGCGGATGGCGCGGTTCTTGCCTTTGTGCTGCGCGCCTTGTATCTCGGCCCGTCCCCGCTAGAATAGGGGCAATCGTTGCCCGCTCCGCCGGACCGGGCCAAATGCTGTGGAGCGTGGCGCATGTCCTGGACCGACGAGCGGGTCGAATTGCTCAAGAAAATGTGGACCGAGGGCAAGTCGGCTTCGCAGATCGCCAAGGAGCTTGGCTCGGTCACCCGCAACGCGGTGATCGGCAAGGTTCACCGGCTGGGCCTGTCCAGCCGCGGCGGCGAGGGTGTGGCCGAGGTCGAAGGCGCTCCGGTCGTGGTGCCCGACGAGGTGGCGCCCGAAGTCAGCGCGCCCCCCCCTGTCGAGCCACCCCGTGCCGAGGTCATCGCCCCGATGGCCCTGCCCGAGGACGAGGGCGACGATGAGGACGAGGCCGCGATCCCCGCGCCTCGCATCGGCGCGCCGCTGTCCAGCGTTGTGGCGATGCCCGGCCGTCGGCCCATCGCGCCCGCGGGCCAGCCGCTGCCGCCGCAGCCCTCGGCCAACGAGATCTCGCCCGAGGCGCTGGCCAATGTGCGCGAGGTCGAGAAGACCGCGCGCAGGCTGGGGCTTATGGAACTGACCGAGCGGACCTGCAAATGGCCGATCGGTGACCCGGCGACCGAAGAATTCTGGTTCTGCGGCCTGCCCTCGGTCGCCGGCAAGCCTTATTGCGAGGCGCATGTCTCGGTGGCGTTCCAGCCGATGCAGGCACGTCGCGACCGGCGTCGCTGAGGCGTCTGGCCGGGCGGGGGGCTGCTCCCCGTGGCCAAGGGGCGACTCCTCGGGGGTATTTCAGGCACAAAGATGAGGCGCCGGGATGAAGATTGCCACCTTCAACATCAATGGCGTCAAGGCCCGGGCCGAGGTCCTGGCGCGCTGGCTGGACGAAAGCGCGCCCGATGCCGCTGTGCTGCAGGAGATCAAATCGGTTGATGAAGGGTTTCCGCGCGATCTGATCGAGGGGCGCGGCTATCATCTGGAGACCCATGGGCAGAAGGGTTTCAACGGGGTGGCGATCCTGTCGAAACTGCCGCTGGGGGATGTGCAGCGCGGGCTGCCGGGGGATGAGAGCGACGAACAGGCGCGCTGGATCGAGGCCGATCTGGGCCAGACCGGGCTGCGGTTGTGCGGGCTCTATCTGCCCAATGGCAACCCGGCGCCGGGACCGAAGTTCGACTACAAGCTGGGCTGGATGGCGCGTCTGCAGGCGCGGGCCGAGGTCCTGCTGGCGAGGGAACGCCCGCTGGTGCTGGCCGGGGATTACAACGTCATCCCCCAGCCGCTGGACGCGGCCCGCCCCGAGGCCTGGCGCGAGGATGCCCTGTTTCGCCCGGAAAGCCGCGCCGCCTTTCAGCGACTGCAGGCGCTGGGGCTCTATGATGCGGTGCGGGTGCGCCATCCCGGCCCGGGGATCTATTCGTTCTGGGACTATCAGGCGAATGGCTGGTTGAGGAATGACGGCATCCGCATCGATCATCTGCTCCTGTCACCGCAGGCCGCCGACCGGTTGCGCGATGCCTGGGTCGAAACCGGGCCGCGCGGCTGGGACAAGCCTTCGGATCACACGCCGGTGTGGATCGACCTGGACCTTCAGGGCTGAAAGCCGCCGTAGCGCCCGGCGCTGAACACCAGCGGCGCGCCCGACCGGTGATAGAGATGTTCGACGCGGCCGACGACGATGGCGTGGTCGCCGCCATCGTGAACCGCCTCCTGCCTGCAGGCAAAAATGGCGAGGCAACCGGGAAGCAGTGGCACGCCCTCAGGGGTGTGGCGCAGGCCGCTCAGGTCGAAATCCTCGCCATTGCGGGCAAAGCGCGCCCCCAGTGCGGCCTGGTCCGCGGCCAGCACATGGATCGCGAAATGCGACGCATCGGCAAAGGCCCCGAACCGGCGCGAGGCGCGGGCAGGCGACCACAGCACCAGCGGCGGATCGAGGCTGAGCGAGGCAAAGCTGTTGGCGGTGATGCCAAGAGGGCCCGCGGGCGTACGCGTGGTAATCACCGCGACCCCGGTCGCAAAGGCCCCCAGCGCATCGCGAAAGGCCCGTTCCTGCCCCGGCCCGGGAATCACACTGCGTTCATCGTCGTTGTCTGTCACGTCAGCCCCTGCTCGCCGCCCGATCCTGCGCTAGATAGCACATGGGCGGCAGTGTTCCAGTCGCTCTCGACACGTCAGGACGTCAACGTTAACGTCGCCGTCTCGCAATTGACAGGCAAGGCTCCATGGCGCGCAAGATCATCATAGACACCGACCCCGGACAGGACGACGCCGTCGCCATTCTGCTGGCGCTTGCGTCGCCCGAGATCGAGGTGCTGGGGATCACCTGCGTCGCCGGAAACGTGCCCCTGGCAATGACCCAGCGCAATGCCCGGATGATCTGCGAATTGGCAAAGCGACCGGATATCAAGGTGTTCGCAGGCTGCGACCGACCGATGCGCCGCAAACTGGTGACGGCGGAACATGTGCATGGCAAGACCGGCCTCGACGGCGCGGAATTGCCCGAACCCGTCATGCCGCTGCAGGAGCGGCACGCTGTCGATTTCCTGATCGAGACCTTGCGCGCTGAAACTCCAGGGAGCGTCACGCTGGTCCCCATCGGTCCGTTGACCAACATCGCCACCGCGATGCAGCGCGCGCCTGATATCGTACCGCGCATCGGGCAGATCGTCCTGATGGGCGGGGCCTATTTCGAGGTCGGCAACATCACCCCCGCGGCCGAGTTCAACATCTATGTCGATCCCGAGGCGGCGGCCATCGTCTTTGGCTCGGGCGTGCCATTGACCGTGATGCCGCTCGACGTGACCCACAAGGCGCTGACCACGCGGCCCCGGATCGAGGCGTTTCGGGCTCTGGGCCCCGTGGGCGAGGTGGTCTCCGGCTGGACCGATTTCTTCGAGCGCTTCGACATGGAGAAATACGGCTCGGAGGGTGCCCCACTGCACGACCCCTGCACGGTGGCCTGGATTCTTCGGCCGGATCTGTTCACCGGGCGGCAGATCAATGTCGAGATCGAAACCCACAGCGAACTGACCCTGGGCATGACGGTGGCCGACTGGTGGGGGATCACCACGCGGCCAAAGAATGCGTTCTTTGTCGGGGGCGTGGATGCGGACGGATTCTATGCGCTGTTGACCGAGCGGCTTGCGCGGCTCTGAGGTCTGCCTGCGGCGGCGGGGGCGGCGCGTCTCGGGCCCCGTTCAGGGGCCACTCGCCGCGCCGGTGGGGCTGGGCCCCACGGCCCTTCCGGCGCAGGACGGGCTCCGGGGGCAAACGAGGATTTGCGTATTTAAGGCAGAATGAAGGGCTGATCGTGCCTCTTCATTCTGCTCCAAATACGCATCTTGATCGCACTGCAAAACCGCGCGGACAGCGGATGAGGGCGAGGGTTCGCCCGGCCGTCAGGCGTTGAAGAGGAAATGCAGGACGTCGCCGTCTTTCACTTCATAGGTCTTGCCTTCAACGCGGAATTTTCCCGCTTCCTTGGCACCGGCCTCGCCCTTGCCTGCGACGTAATCGGCATAGGCGATGGTTTCTGCGCGGATGAAGCCCTTTTCAAAATCGCCGTGGATCACGCCTGCCGCCTGCGGGGCCAACGTGCCCCGGGTGATGGTCCAGGCACGCGCTTCCTTGGGGCCGACGGTGAAATAGGTTTGCAGGCCAAGAAGATCATACCCGGCCCGGATCAGACGGTCGAGGCCGGCTTCCTCCAGTCCCATTTCCTGAAGGAACATCGCTGCTTCCTCTGTGGGAAGCTGGCTGATCTCTTCCTCGATGCGTGCCGAGATCACCACAAACCCGGCCCCCTGCGCGGTCGCCATCTGCGCCACGCGCGCGGTCTGGGCATTGCCGGTCGCGGCCGAGGATTCCTCGACGTTGCAGACATAAAGCACGGGCTTCGCGGTTAGCAATTGCAGCATGCGCCACGCCTTGGCGTCATCGGCCGAAACTGTGACGCTGCGCGCGGGTCTGCCGTCCTCCAGTGCCTTTTGTGCAAGGACCAGCAGGCGGTCCTGATCGGCGGCCTCCTTGTCGGCGCCTTTCAGTTTGCGGGCAAGGTTGGCGCGGCGGCGTTCGATGCTCTCGAGGTCGGCCAGCATCAGTTCGGTTTCGATGGTTTCGGCGTCCGCCACCGGGTCGATGCGCCCCTCGACATGGGTAATGTCGCCGTCTTCAAAGCAGCGCAGCACATGGGCGATGGCGTCGCACTCGCGGATATTGGCCAGGAACTGGTTGCCCAGCCCCTCGCCCTTAGACGCCCCGCGCACCAGTCCCGCGATGTCGACAAAGGTCATGCGGGTGGGGATGATCTGCCTTGAACCGGCGATGGATGCCAGGGTTTCGAGGCGGGCGTCGGGCACCGCCACTTCGCCCACGTTGGGCTCGATTGTGCAAAAGGGAAAGTTCGCCGCCTGCGCCGCCGCCGTGCGGGTCAGCGCGTTGAACAGGGTCGATTTGCCGACATTCGGCAGACCCACGATGCCCATCTTGAAACCCATCTCGACCCCTCATGCGCTGTTCGGGGCGCTTCTAGGGGTTTGGCGCGCGCGGGGCAAGGCTCAGAAGGGTTTGGCGACGACGACCCAAAGAATGGCGATCGCGCCCAGCACGCTGACCTCGTTGAAGATCCGCAGGTAAAGGTCGCTTTCGCGGAAGACGTAGTGTCCCGCCAGCGCCGCAACCAGCGTCAGCTTGACATGCACCCATGGCGCGAAGCTCCAGACCGCCCAGCCCAGCCACAACCCGCTGAGCACTGCGATCACCGCCAGCCCTGCCGAGAAGCGATAGAGCCGATAGGTCAGATCGCCCAGCGGACCCTGCCGTCCACTCGCGATAAAGTCCCGTTTCCAATAGATGATCGCCCGCGGGACCGCGAAGATCGAGGTCATCCATCCCATGACGCAGAGAATATGCAGAATCTTGAGCCAGTCCATGCGGTCAGGATTGCCCTGTGCGGGCCGGGGAAACAAGGGGCCGCGCGCGGCCTCCACGGTTTATTCCGTGGTCTCCGCCCAAAGGAAAGCCGAGAGGGCGGCATCGCCGCTGATCATCGCATCCAGGGTCGCAACGCCCCAGCGCGCCACGAGACTGGGCTCGGAGGCGGTCAGCAGGGACCGTCCCAGCCCCGCGGAGGTCCCAGGCGCGGTAAAGCCCAGCCATTCCAGAATCGTCGGGTAGACGTCGATCATTGACCCCGTGGTGTCGATAACACGCCCAGATCCGGTTTCGCCGATCAGCATGACGGTATTCGCCAATGCGAGTTCCGGCCGGACCGCCAGAGGAAACGGGCTGTGGTTCAGATGGTCCGACAGCACGATGATGCGCAGTGGTCGGCCACGCGCAGCCTCGACATGAGCGCGGCGCAGGTCGGTGATGTAGGCCAGCGTGTCCTCAAGCGTGCATCGCGCCGTTGCGACGATGTCGGTGGATTGCTCGGCCCGACCGGACCGGGTGCATCGGCGTGACAGGTACCCGTTCACCCCGTGTGGGCCGATGGTTTCCACGATTTGCAGGAAAGGCGCCGGAGCGTGCAGCAGTCCGGCCAGACGCAGTCGGGCGGTGTCGAAGGTCAACTGGTCGTCCAGCACCCAGCCCACCAGCGCCGCTTCGATCACGTCCGGAGCGTGCAGACGACGAAATCCCGCGAGGCCGAGCGGTTCGGCCACGCCATGCGTGCGGTAAAAGGTATCGATGCCGGCAAACCCTTCATCCGCGCCGACGATATAGTCCATGGCATAGCCCCGTTCGCCCAAAACGTCGGTCAGGCAGGTCAGGCGTGGCAGAAAGCGTTCGACGACACCGAAATTGTTCAGACCGATCAGTCCCCTTGGCAGCAGCGGAACCCCGCATTGCGACGCAACCATGCCGGCCAGGCTCCATCCGGTGCCGATGATCTGTCCGACATTGACGAAGGTCAGCGCGTCGGGCTCCAGCATGCGCAGGGGATCATAGGCGCCCGGATAGGCCTGGGCATCGGAAAATCTCCGATCTGTCCCTTCGAGATAGATCAGCGCGATATCGGGCAGGGGAGTGGGCGAGACCAGTCGGTCGAGCAGCCTGAACTCTGCGACGAGATCGGCCTCGGGCGGCGGAAAGACCAGGCGTTGCGCCGCAGCCGAGACGATGGGATTGCCGACCAGCAGGCCCAGGATCGCGAGACCCAGCAACCCGCGGCGCACTTGCCAGAGGTTCGACAGCAGCACCAGCGCCAGCACGACCAGGATCAGGGCCACGCTGACCTTCAGGATCTCGCTGTCCAGGCCCCCCAGTCCCGCGCCCTGCATGCCGAATTCGACGTGAAACAGCATGGACAGCATATCCACCCGGCCAAACCCGCGCGCGATCACTGCAAAGGGCAGCGCAAGCAAGGCTGCGCCTGCCAGCCCCCAGATCAACGCGCGCGATTGCCCCGCCGGTCGCCGCCACAATGCCCGGCCTCCCAGCGCCAACGCCAGAAGCAGGCACAGGATGGCAACCGCACCGGGCTTGTCGACACGAAAGCGCGGCAGCGTGACCGCCATTGTGCCCACGATCAGGGGAACAGCCAGCAATCCGCTCAGAACGAGGCGTCGGATGGAAAACCCTGACCATGCCGGAGCCGGTTGGCGCACGTCCCTGAGGCCTTCTGCTGCTCTTGCCGGGGAATTCGTTACACTCCCGATTGATTTCCGTCGAGGATTTCTTCACATGCGACACGGACACAGCAAGGACATCCTGATGACCCGCATCGACCGTCGATTCGCCGAACTCAAACGCCAGGGCCGCAAGGCCTTTGTCACCTATATCATGGGCGGCGATCCGGATGTGGCGACGTCCCTGGCCGTGATGAAGGGGCTGCCGGGTGCCGGGGTCGACATCATCGAGCTGGGCATGCCCTTTACCGACCCGATGGCGGACGGCCCGACGATCCAGTTGGCCGGGCAGCGCGCGCTGGATGGCGGGATGACCATGGATCAGGTCCTGGACATGGTGCGGGCCTTTCGCGCCGGGGATCAGGCGACCCCCATCGTGCTGATGGGCTATTACAACCCGATCTATTCGCGCGGCGTCGACCGTTTTCTGGCCGAGGCGCGCGAGGCCGGGATCGACGGGCTGATCGTCGTCGACCTGCCGCCCGAGGAAGACAGCGAATTGTGCCTGCCCGCGCAGGCGGCGGGGCTGAACTTCATCCGGCTGGCGACGCCCACCACCGATGCGGCGCGGCTGCCCAAGGTGCTGCAGAATACCTCGGGTTTCGTCTATTACGTCTCGGTCACCGGAATCACCGGGGCTGCGGCGGCGCAGGCGGCCGATGTGGGCCCCGAGGTGGCGCGCATCAAGGCCTCGACCGACCTGCCGGTGATCGTCGGCTTTGGCATTACCACGCCCGAGGCCGCGCAGGCGATTGCCTCGGTCGCCGATGGCTGCGTCGTGGGCTCGGCGATCGTCAAGGAGATCGGCGCGGGAAGGCCGGTCGATCAGGTGCTGGCCTTCGTGGCTACTCTGGCTGCGGGAGCGCACCGGGGGTGAATGGTAAGGTGGGGTTGAACCCCACCCTACGCGGTGTCAAAGCCCGGCGCCCTCGTCGAGGCCCAGCATCAGGTTCAGGTTCTGCACCGCAGCGCCAGAGGCCCCCTTGCCCAGATTGTCCAGCACCGCGATCAGCGTCGCGGCACCGGTCTTCGGATTGCCGTGCACGCTCAGGTCCAGCCGGTTGGTGCCGTTGAGGCGTTGCGGGTCGACGCGGGGTTCATGCGTCGCGGCAGGGACGAGTCCGACAAACCGTTCGCCCGCATAGGCCGCGCGCAGGGCTTCCTCGGCCTCGGTCATGCCCTTGGCACCCAATCCGGGCAAGTGCACCGCCACCGCCATCCCCTGCGCATACTGGCCGACCGAGGGGACAAAGACCGGGGTCTCGCTCAGCAGTCCATGGCGGGTGATCTCGGGAAGGTGCTTGTGGCCCTGCGACGCGGCATAGAGAAAGCCCCCGTGTGCTGCGCCGGTTTCGAACTCCGCGATCATTGCCTTGCCGCCGCCCGAATAGCCCGAGATCCCCGAGATCGACAGCGCCCGCGCCGGGTCGATCAACCCGGCCTGCACCAGCGGGCGGATCAGCGCGATGGCGCAGGTTGACCAGCAACCGGGATTTGACACACGGGTTGCGCCGGCGATCGCTTCGCGCTGGCCCATGGCCATTTCGGGCAGGCCAAAGACCCAGTCCGACGCCGTCCGGTGCGCCGTCGAGGCGTCGATCAGCCGCGTGCCAAAGGGTTCGGCCAGCTTCGCGCGCGGCGTCGTCGGGCAGACAGAGGATCGCGACCTCGGCCTCGGCCAGCGCGTCGGCTCGGGCGGCGGGGTCCTTGCGGCGGGCGGGGTCGATCTGGATCAGGCGGATGTCGGTGCGCCCCACCAGACGCTCGCGGATCTGCAGCCCGGTGGTGCCAACCTCACCGTCGATGAAGACCGAATGTGCCATGTCAAATCCCCCGTATTCGGAAATCCGCGCATAGGCCATCGGGGCGCGCGGAGCAAGATTCGATTCTGCGGAAGCTTGCAACACTGTGGGTGCGGTGGTAAGAAAAACTGACCAATTTGCGGAGTGCCCCATGCCCGTCATCACCACCATCGAGGATCTTCGCCGCCTGCACCAGCGGCGCGCGCCCAAGATGTTCTGGGATTACTGCGAATCCGGCAGCTGGACCGAGCAGACCTTTCGCGACAATACCAGCGATTTCCACAAGATCCGCCTGCGCCAGCGGGTGGCGGTGGACATGTCGAACCGAACGACCGCCAGCCGGATGATCGGTCAGCCGGTGGCGATGCCGGTGGCGCTGGCGCCGGTCGGGTTGACGGGGATGCAGCACGCGGATGGCGAGATCCTGGCGGCGAAGGCAGCCGAGGCTTTCGGCGTGCCCTTCACGCTGTCCACCATGTCGATCTGTTCGATCGAGGATGTCGCCGCGCATACGACGAAGCCCTTCTGGTTCCAGCTCTATGTGATGAAGGACGAGGATTTCGTCCGCCGCATCCTGCAACGGGCCAAGGATGCCGGGGTTTCGGCGCTGGTGCTGACGCTGGATCTTCAACTGTTGGGCCAGCGGCACAAGGATCTGAAGAACGGCCTGTCCGCGCCGCCAAAGCTGAAACTGGCAACCATGGCCGATCTGGCCACCAAGGTGCGCTGGGGGCTGGGGATGCTGGGCACCAGACGGCGGTTCTTTGGCAACATCGTCGGTCACGCCAAGGGGGTGGGTGATGCGTCCTCGCTGGGCTCCTGGACAGCCGAGCAGTTCGACCTGCAACTCGACTGGGGCAAGATCGAAAAGCTGCGCGACATGTGGGGCGGCAAGCTGATCCTGAAAGGGATCAACGATCCCGAGGATGCGGTGATGGCGCAGAAGATCGGCGCCGATGCGATCGTGGTGTCGAACCACGGCGGCCGACAACTGGACGGGGCGATGTCGTCGATCCGCATGCTGCCCTCGATCCTCGATGCGGTGGGGGGCACGACCGAGGTGCATCTGGACAGCGGCATCCGCTCGGGTCAGGACGTGCTGAAGGCTTTGGCGATGGGGGCGACGGGGACCTATATCGGACGGGCCTTTGTCTATGGGCTTGGGGCGATGGGGCAGGCGGGGGTCACGAAGGCGCTCGAAGTCATCCACGCCGAACTGGACAAGACCATGGCGCTGTGCGGCGAGCGGGACGTGACGGCTTTGGGGCGGCACAACCTGCTGGTGCCGCAGGGGTTTGGCGATCCCACGGTCGTGATCTGAGCCGGAGGAGCAGGGGGCATTCTGCCCCCTCTTCGCTGCGCGAATTCACCCCCAGAGGATATTTGAGGACAGATGAGGGGACGGTCAGTCCTCGGCCCGGTCGAGCGCGCGGCGCAACTGGCGCAGCAGGGCGTCTCGCCGAAGCGCGTCCGGCGCGGCCCGCAGAGCCTCGTCGATGTCCAGAAGCAGGGTCGAGACATCGTTGTGCCAGTCCGGTGCCGCCACGGCTTCGGGTGCGATGCGCGGCGGGCGTATGGGAGCGTCGAGGCCGCGCGGCCCCTCGGGCGTCAGTTCAAAGGTCTGATCCAGCAATGGCATCAGCACTGGCGCGGCGAGGCGCGGGCGCAGGGTCTCGGCCAGGGCCGATATGGCCGGGGGCTCGCCATGGGTGAGGAAGGCGCCAAGGCGCACCGGGGCGCGCGCCATGACCCAGTCGGTCAGTTCGGGCCCGTCCGCATGGCCGCTGTAGCCGTCGAAATTGCGGATGCGGGCATGGACCGGGTAGGTTTCGCCCTGGATGCGCACCGATGACGCGCCATCGACCAAAAGCCGCCCCAGCGTGCCCACAGCCTGATAGCCTACCATGAGGATTGTTGCCGCCTCTGACCAGAGCCAGCGCTTCAGCCGGTGGCGGATGCGCCCGGCCTCGCACATGCCCGAGGCGGCGATGACGATGTGAAAGCCGTCGATCTGGTCGAGACGTTTCGAATCCTCAAGGCTCTGGGTGAAATGCAGGTTCGGCGCGCGCAGGCCCTGGGTCAGGGATTGGTCATGGCTCAGGCTTCGGCGATGGCGCAGAAAAACCTCGGTCGCGCGGGTGGCCAGCGGGCTGTCGATATGGATCGGGATATCGGGCAGCGCGCCCTCGCGGATCAGAAGGGTCAGATCGGCGATCAATTCCTGCGCGCGCTCGACCGCAAAGGAGGGGATAAGCAGCACCCCATCCGGGCGCATCGCGGCGCGAACCTCGTCGCGCAGGGCGAGGCGGCGGGCCTCGTCACTGGTCGCGGGGCGGTCCGTGCCGCCATAGGTGCTTTCGACGATCAGGTAATCGACGCCCGTGGGGCCCTCGGGGGCGGGATGCAGCAGTTTGGCGGCTGGGCCGAGATCGCCTGAAAACAGCAGGCGGAGTGGCTCGGATCCGTCAATCTCGATCTCGACCGAGGCCGAGCCCAGCATGTGGCCGGCGTTCCAGAACCGCGCCCGCACCCCGGCCAGCACGGTGACCCAGTCGCCAAAGGCATGTCCCGCGAACTGCGCCAGCGTCGTCTCGACATCGGCAGCCGTATAGATCGGCTCGACCGCCCCCTGATGCCAGCGGGCCCGGCGGCGGTTCAATTGCTGCACTTCGATCGCCTGGATATGCGCTGAATCGGGCAGCATGACGCTGCACAGGTCCTGCGTGGGGCGGGTCGCATGGATCGTGCCAGTGAAGCCATCGCGCACCAGTTTGGGCAACAGGCCGGAATGGTCGATATGCGCATGGGTCAGGATGACCGCGTCGATCTCTCCGGGGGTGAAGGGAAAGGGGCGGTAGTTCAGCTCCTTTTCCGTCTTCGAACCCTGAAACATGCCGCAGTCGACCAGCAGCGCGCCCCCGGGGGTTTCCAGCCGAAAGCACGAACCCGTGACACCCCGCGCGGCGCCGTGAAAGGTCAGACTGGGAACAGGCAGACTGCGAAGGGTCTTTGTCATGGCGTCACTATCGCCCGCCTCTCGCGCGGGCACAAGCACGGCAGTGGGGCGGGGGGAAACCTCAGCTTGCGCCGGGGTCAGTCCTTGCCGCGGATCGGCTGCACATATTGCAGCGCCATGTCCCAGGGAAAGAAGATCCAGGTGTCCTGACTGACTTCGGTCACATAGGTGTCGACCTGCGGCTTGCCGTGCGGCTTGGCATAGACGGTCGCGAAATGCGCCTTGGGATAGAGTTTGCGCACCAGTTCCAGCGTCTTGCCGCTGTCGACCAGATCATCGACGACCAGAATCCCGGTGCCGTCGCCCATCAGGTCTGACTGCGGGCTTTTCGTCACCCGCGCCTCAGACCGCTGATCTTCCTTGCCGCCGCCCGAGTGGTAGGATTTCACCGAGATCGTGTCTACCACCCGGATGTCGAGTTCGCGCGACACGATCATCGCCGGCACCAGCCCGCCCCGCGTGATGGCGACGATGGCGCGCCAGCCGCCTTCGGCTTCGGGTCCGCGGCCTTGCAGGCGCCAGGCCAGCGCGCGGGAATCGCGGTGGATCTGGTCCCAGCTGACGTGGAACCCGCGTTCATGGGGCAGACGGTCGTTCATGGCATAACCCTCAGGTGGCGGCGATCTTCACACCCGGCAGCCCCGGCAATCCGCCAGAGCCGCGGTCGATCAGAGTTTTCAGGCTGATATACCCGGCCCGCGTGCCGTCAAGCGAGAAGATGGGCGCACCCCCCGTGTTCCCGAACGTTTCCCTGAGGAACACGACCGCCTGCAGCACACCGGACACCCACAGCGGTGTCTGCGGCAGGGTTCCCGGAAAGACCGCCAGCGTCAATCCTTGCGGCCGGTCACCACGTCGATGTCGGGGGCGTCCACCGCCTTCATGCCAACGACATGGTACCCCGCATCGACATGCAGAACC
>ERZ761607.2726-NODE-2726-length-18491-cov-18.282057_pt1 | contig 18491 bp, 18 predicted proteins | sample MGYA00511164_ERZ761607 | MGnify/ENA primary metagenome ERZ761607 (study PRJEB28899, sample SAMN02445080) | bioreactor sludge metagenome | biome: EBPR sludge | place: Australia: Brisbane, Thorneside Wastewater Treatment Plant | collected 2011-06-22 ...
CAAAATCCTTGTACTTGCCGGTACCGACGAGCAGACGCGAGCGGTAGGTCCGGCCAGCGACCGTCAGGCTGTGGGGTGAAGGGTGCATGGGTCTTTCGCTTGTTGATGAGACTCAGCCGCCGCCGACGGCCACCACGATCTCGATCCGGTCGCCATCGGCGAGCGCTGTTTCGGCATGCAGGCCGCGCGGAACGATCTCCCCGTTGCGCTCGACAGCAATCCGCTTGCCACCGTGCGCGAGTGCAAGGACGAGTTCGGCGACCGTCAGCGACGCGGGAAAGCTGCGGCTTTCGCCGTTGATCAGAAGTTCCATAGGGGGCGAATTCTAGCACGCCGCCGGCGCGGAACCGCCGTGACCCACGGTCGACCGGGGCCGGCGAACGCCGCCAGCCGATGACCGTCCTGAACCATCGCCGGCACCCGCTGTCTGGCTGCCATCATCTTTCAGGGACGACATCGTGCACCTCCTGCGCCTCCTGCTTCTCTGTTGTGGGCTGCTGCTCGGCGGCTGCACCGGCATCCCGGACGGCATCGCGCCGGTGAGCAACTTCCAGCTCGATCGCTACCTCGGCAAGTGGTACGAGATCGCCCGCCTCGACCATTCGTTCGAACGCGGCCTGAGCGACGTGTCGGCACAGTACCGTCTGCTGCCCGACGGCCGTATCGAGGTGCTCAATCGCGGCTACAGCGCCGAGCAGCGCGGCTGGAAGGAGGCGATCGGCAGGGCGCTGCCGCTTGGCGACGCCAGCGTCGGCTCGCTCAAGGTCTCGTTCTTCGGACCCTTCTACGGCGGCTACCACATCGTCGCCCTCGACGAGCGTGACTACCGCTGGTCGCTGGTCGTCGGCCCGAGCCGCGAGTATCTCTGGATCCTGTCGCGCGAGCGCGAGTTGCCGCCGGCGCTCCGCCAGCGGCTGATCGAGCAGGCAAGCGATCTCGGCTTTGACACCAGTCGTCTGATCTGGGTTGGCCAGGAGCGGCCGGACGCTTGACATGCTCCAGCCACCGGCGGCGGCGGTCACACTGCGCGTGCCTTTCGACTGCCCGGCCGGCGTTGCCTGCCGCTCGCCGCTCGACGACGGAGAGATGACGCGCATCCGCCGTCCCGACCGGCCGATCGCCCACCGACAGGCCGGAGACCGCCGGGCGAGCGCGGTCATCGGCGCTAGGCTGGCTCAAACGGTTGCGCCAGCACGATCCGGAAGCCGATGTCGCCGTCGCGTTCGTCGGGTGGGAAGGACTCTCGCCTGCCGCAGCGCAGATCGCCCGGGAAATCGAGCCATGATCCGCCACGCAGGGCGCGTGGCCGATTGCCGCCGACCTGCGTGTCGCTCGGCACGTCATACTCGTTCAGGCACCATTCCCAAACGTTGCCGGCAAGATCGTCGACACCGCCGGCCGCGGCACCGAGCGGATACATGCCGACGGCTATGGTACGGCCGATACCGCTCTCGTGGCTGTTCGCCCGCGCCGACTGCCAGTCGTCGCCCCACGGGTAGCGGTGGTGACTGGCACCGCCCTGGGCAATCCACTGCCACTCCCACTCGGTCGGCAGGCGCACCACCAGCGCTCCCCCCAGGCACCAGCGCGCGTTGAGCCAGCGACAGAAAGCGATCGCATCGGCCCAGCAGACGTTGATCGCCGGGTAGTTGTTGCCAGACCAACGCGCCTCGCCGGGCTGCTTGCGCTGCACCAGCCGGTGCCACCAGCGCCGGTCATGATAGCCGTCGGCGGCCGTGATGAAGGCGCCGTACTGCTGCCAAGTGACCGGGTAGCGCGCCACGCTCAGGCGGTCGACCGCAAAGCGGTGCTGCACCAGCCTTTCGATCTCGACCTCGCCGGCAGCGACATCGACCCAGGCGATGTCGGGTAGACCGTCGGCGGCAAGGCCGACACCGCGCCGCGGATCGCCCATCTGGTTCAGGCGCAGGCCGATTTCCTCACGGCGCTCATGCGTCGTGCCGTCGACCGCCAACTCGTCGAGGAGCATCAGCGGTTCCGGCCGCAGGAAGGCGTGCAGGTACTTCTCCATGCCACCGGCGAGTCCGCGCCAGACGGCGATGCCGGTATCACGAAAGTCGGCGTCGGCTGGCGGCAGCGGACGATGGGCAAGCTCGTGCAGAGCCAGCAGGGCTGGTCGCTGCTGTTCCCAGCGCCAGCGCCCGGCGCTGCCCTCGAGGCTGCCGCCGGCGGCCTGCTCGCCGTCGCTCTGCTCGGCGGTCCGGCGCCATTCACGTGCGGCCTGCTTGACCTGCCGCCGCAGCACCAGGCTGTCGCGATAGCGCGCACACCACTGGCGCAGGCGCGGCCAGTGGCTGAGCAGCGTCTCGTGCGCCAGCTCGATGTGGCGGTCATCGCCATCGACGACGAAACCCCGCCGGCGCAGCAGTTCGACCAGGCGCGCCAGTGGCGGATCGTCACCCAGCGCGGCGACGTCGAAGATGCGGCGGGTGGGCACCTGGTCGATCACCGTCGCCAGCTCGGCGAACAGCCGCGGGCACGCCGCGCCCAGCTCGCCGTCCTCCTCGATCAGTCTGTCGATGTCGGCGGCGACACTGCCGATGGCGCTCGCCAAGCCGCCGATTCGCTGATAGGCGTCAAGCGTCAGTCCCTGTTCAGCGTCGCGCTGCTCGTAGAGCCGCTCGAGGGTCAGAGCGATCAGGGGCAGGGCTCCCCGGGCAGCGATTGCCGCCGGCAGCAGTGCTGCCAGCAGATCCGGCTGCACCGGCACGCCCAGCGCGGCCGCCGGGCCAGAGATGATCGCCCGCAGCGCCGTCTCGCTGGTGATCGGACCGAGGACCAGCAGCGACGCACGCAGAAGGTCCTCGCCGAGCCAGTCCAGCAGGCGCGCCGTGAACTCGCTGCGCAGGGTCAGCACGATGTGCAGGGTGTCAATGGCCAGCAGCGAATCGAGCAGAACGCGAAGACGACGTGCACTCGCCGGCGGGGTGCAGGTAAACACTTGCTCGAACTGGTCGAGCAGCAACAGAGCCGGCTGCGGCATCTGCCGCAACGCCACCGTGATCGCCCGCTCCAGAGGCTCCTCATTGGCGTCCGCCAGTTCGTGCTCGAGCAGCGCGGCCCGCAACTCGACGCGAGCCGCCAGTGGCCCCGAGCGCACGAGCAGTTCCGCCAGTTGCCGGCACGGGTTCGACTGCGGCTCGCATGGCAGGTAAGCGAGACCACCTGGCCGCCCGGCCAGCCTGGCGACGACACCGGCGGCAACCAGGGAAGACTTGCCCGCACCCGAGCTGCCGACGATACTGACCAGACGGCTCGCAGCCAGCCGCTCGAGCACGCGCTCCGTGTCGCGCTCGCGACCGAAAAAGAAGCGGTGCCCCTCGGGCCTGAAAGCGGCCAGACCCGGATAGGGATTGACGACGCCATCCGCCGCAGGCCCGCCACTGACGGCAGGGCCCCCGCCGGCCACCCCGCCCCGCGTCTCCCGCTCGGCGTTCATCGCAGCGCCCGCTGGCCAGGCTGCGATTCGATCCCCTGCTGCCCGCTCATCCCATTTCACCTGCTGCTCGAACACTCCGGCACCATTCTACGGAGGTCGGCCACGGCTGGCCAGCCCGGGCGGACGCCAATCGCCGCCACGGTACGCACCCTCCCGAAGCTGCCCGCGCGGGGAATGTGGAAAATGTCCTTCGCTGCGCCGGCAGGCCGTCGCTAGAATCGCTGCATGTCCAGACAGATTCCGCCCGCCACACCTGAAATCAACCGCCTGCGTGCCGCAGCCGCGCTCATCCCGATCATCGAGCAAGGACTGGAGGCGTCCCGCTTCTCTGTCGAACGAGCGGCGCTGATGGCATCCTTCTGCGAATGGACGGCACACAGGCCGTACGATGATCCGGAAGCCATCCGCCTGGCGGAACGAGTGCGCCACGGATTGCAGCGCATCAAGCTGCCGCTCGCTGCACGCTGAGCACGGTCGACCGACAGCGACCGCTGTCGGTCGACCGTCAGGCCACCGCTGTCGGTTCCGGACGAGTCAGCAGTTCGAGGGCATCGGCAAGATTGCGTACCGTGCGGTCGGGGTTGTGCAGCTTCTCAAGCCCGAAGAGGCCGATGCGGAAAGTGCTGAAATCGGCCGGCTCGTCGCACTGCAGCGGCACGCCGGCCGCAATCTGCAGACCGATGGCCGCAAAGCGGCGGCCGGACTGGATCTCGGGATCGTCGGCGTAGCTGACGACGACACCAGGCGCCTGGAAGCCCTCGGCGGCAACGCTCGCGAACCCCTTGCCGGCAAGCAGCGCGCGAACCCGCAGGCCGACCTCCTGTTGCTCCTGGCGGACGCGCTCGAAACCGTAGTTCTCCGTCTCGCGCATGACGTCGCGCAGCGCCGCCAGAGCGTCCGTCGGCATCGTGGCGTGGTAGGCGTGGCCACCATTCTCGTAGGTCTCCATGATCTGCATCCACTTCTTCAGGTCACAGGCGAAGCTGCTGCTGCTCGTGGCGTCGATGCGCGCGCGCGCGCGCTCGCCGAGCACGACCAGGGCACAGCAGGGGATGCCGCTCCAGCCCTTTTGCGGCGCGCTGATCAGGATGTCGACGTGGTGCGCGACCATGTCCACCCAGATCGCCCCGGAAGCCACGCAATCAAGCACGAACAGGCCGTCGACGGCGCGCACCGCCTCGCCGACCGCGCGCAGGTAGTCGCCCGGAAGGATCATTCCCGACGCGGTTTCGACATGCGGCGCGAAGACGAGATCCGGCTTCTCTTCCAGAATGCGCGCGACGACCTCATCGATCGGCGGCGGAACGAACGGCGCGTGCCTTTCCTCGCCGACGCGCCGTGCCTTGAGCACGATGCTCGCCGAGGGAATCTGCCCGATGTCGAGAATCTGCGTCCAGCGGAAGCTGAACCAGCCATTGCGGATGATCAGGCACTTCTTGTCGGTGGCAAACTGACGGGCAACGGCTTCCATGCCGAAAGTGCCGCTACCGGGAACGACGATCGCCGTCCTGGCGTTGTACACCGTCTTGAGAATTCGCGAGATGTCCTTCATCACGCCCTGGAAGCGCCGCGACATGTGATTGAGGGCGCGATCGGTATAGACCACCGAGTATTCGAGCAGCCCATCGGGATCAGGTTGGGGAAGCAGTGCAGGCACGATGGTCTCCAGTCGGAAAGGCGAGGTCAGTGAATTGTGGCCAGCGCAAGAGGCGCAGGATAACGCCAAGTCGCGACCGGGCGCTAGTCGCGGGGTCCGACGAAGGCGAGCAAGGTGGCGCCACGCCTGGAGCGTGGAAATTCGCTTTCCGGGCAGCCGCCGATCCGCCTGCCGTACCGCACGACAGCACGGAGCAGGGTACACTGCCGTCGCTTGAACGCTGCGGCGCCGGGTCGATCGCGCATCGGCAAGGCGCGTCGCCAGCGCTGTTGAGCTCGGGATGAACCTGCATCGCCCGGCGACCGGGCCGGACGAGCAGGAATCATCAAGGGTCATCAAGAACCACCCACCAACCACTTGCAACGCTTGCTGCCGCGACCTCGGCAGATCTTGCCCTGAACTGGAGACCGCGATGGCCGGAGCCAGCCTGCTTGCCCTGATCGACGACATTGCGACGGTCCTTGACGACGTCGCGCTGATGACCAAGGTGGCGGCCAAAAAGACCGCCGGCGTACTCGGCGACGACCTGGCCCTGAACGCACAGCAGGTGTCCGGGGTGCGGGCCGAGCGCGAGTTGCCGGTGGTCTGGGCGGTCGCCGTCGGTTCGCTGAAGAACAAGCTGATTCTGGTCCCGGCGGCGCTGGCGATCAGCCGCTTCATGCCGACGGCGGTGATGCCGCTGCTGATGATCGGCGGCCTCTACCTGTGCCTAGAAGGCGTCGAGAAGCTGGCCCACAAATGGCTGCATGACGACAGCGACGAGCACGCGCAGCACGCCGAGAAACTGGCGGCGCTGGCCGATGAAGGAATCGATCTGGCGACCCTGGAAGCGGACAAGATCAAGGGCGCGATCCGGACCGACTTCGTCCTCTCGGCCGAAATTGTCGTCATCGCGCTGGGCACCGTCGCCAGCGCACCGTTCGCGACGCAGGTCGCGGTGCTCTCGGGTATCGGCCTGATCATGACCGTCGGCGTTTATGGCATTGTCGCCGGCATCGTCAAGATGGACGACCTCGGGCTCTACCTGCTCAACAAGAGCGGCGCGCTGGCGCGAACGATCGGCAAGGGTCTGCTGCTGGCGGCACCGCGGCTGATGAAAGCACTGACGGTGATCGGTACGGCGGCGATGTTCATGGTCGGCGGCAGCATCCTGAGCCACGGCATGCCGCCAGTGCATCATTTCATCGAACACGCCGCGGACCTCGCCGGCACCGTCGCCGCCGTCGGCGGCGCCTTCAAGGCGTTCACCTCGATCGTACTCGAAGCGCTGGTGGGAATCGTCGGCGGCAGTTTGACGCTGCTGGGCCTGCGGGCTTTCGCGGCGACGCGTGCCGCGCTCAAGGGCAAGCGCAACGAGCCGCCCGGCGCTCAGTGAGGGCCTGGCGTGGCCCTGCTGCATGGGTGCGCCGGCCAGCGCTGGCCCTCTGCAACCTGAACGGCAAGCGAAGCGCGCCAGACAACGGCCTTGTCGACAGGGCCGCTTCGCCACTATGCTGCCGGTGATGTCCCGGCGCAGCACGGCCGTCCGGCATCGCGCCGAGCGTCAGCGGAAGGTGTCAATGATTTCTGAACAGCAGCTTGCGGGCGGGGATCGCGGCCGCCACCCCGCGCCGACCGGGGCGACGCAGCCATTCGCCGAGGCCACCGCCGCTCGCTTGGCCGGAGCGGCGGCTACGCGCAACCTGCCTCGCGCCGCCGACGCTGCTCGCGACCGCACGCCGCGCGCGCTGGCGGGCCAGGGGAGCCAGGGTCGATGACAGATGCGGGCCGCCGCGTCCCGCTCATGATCGCCGCCGTGGCGGTGTTGCTGGTGCTTGCCGCGGCCATCGCCGTCGCGCTGATCGATGTCAACCATTACAAACCGCAGATCGAACAGGCGGTCAAGACGCACACCGGCCGAACGCTTCGACTCCAGGGTGATCTCGGGCTTTCGATCGTTCCCGCGCTCGGGATCACGCTGCCGGCCAGCAGCCTGTCGGTCCGGGGCGGCGCAGCGGAGTTCGTCAGCTTTGCGTCGGCGCGGGTCACGATCGCCCTGCTGCCCTTGCTCCGACAGGCGATCGTCATCGAATCGATCGACGTCGTGCAAGCCCGGATGACTCTGGTCCGGCACCGGGACGGCAGCATCCGCGTCGACGACGCGCCTGACCAACCCGCGGCAGCAGCCGCGCCGGAAGCCCCGGCACACCCCGCGGAGGGGACAGCGGCCGGCGGCGACTCGGCGAATTGGGAAGTCGGTCGCTTGCTGCTCAGCGACGCGACGATCACGCTCCGCGACGAAACCGGCGGGCAGACGATGACGCTGTCGGCCATCAAGCTGGAGACCGGCCGGCTGGCGCCAAGAACCAGCCTGCCGCTTTCCTTGGCAGGCCACCTGGAATCGACCGCGCACAAGCTGGCGGGCGACATCGAACTGACGACGAAGGTAGACCTTGATCTGGCCGCGTCGGCTGTTGCCGCGACCGACCTCAAGCTCAGCTTCGCGGGGACGCGCGAGCAGCAGCCCTTGCGCACGTCGATCACCGCCGGCCGCCTGTCGCGGCAGGGCGAGGCGATCAGCGCCGCGCAAATCAGCGTCCGGGCCGACGGAAAGCGCGCAACCGACGACTGGACGATGGCGGCCAGCAGCACGGGGTTCACCTTCGACAAGGAGGTGATGAGCAGTGCGGCGATCGAAGCCAGTGCCTCTCTGGCCGGCGCGCAGGCGGGCGCACCGTCAGTTGACGGGCACCTCACGCTCGACGGCGTCAATGGCTCGGCAGCGTCGATGCGCGCCGAGCAGTTGGTGCTCACCGCCCGCCGCCGCGATGGCGCGGGGAAGCTGCAGGCGCGGCTGGCGGGTCCGCTCAGCGCGAGCATCGACGACTGGACGCTGGCGATGCAGCGATTCGATGGCCAGATCACCATTGAAGACCCCTTGCTGCCGGAAGGAAAAGCGCAGCTCGCGCTTGCCGGCGCCATGCAGATCGATGCCAGGCAAGAACGGATCGACCTGCGTCTGGCGTCCAGCGCGACCGATGCCCGCTTGAAGGGGACCATCCAGATCAAGGGCTTCGGGAAACCCGAGATCGGCTTTGAAGTCGACGCCGAGCGACTCGATGTGGACCGTTTCCTGCCGCGTACCCGGCCGGTGGCTGGCAAGGCTCCGCAGGTGGCGGGCGGCATTGCCGGTCAGGCAGGCACGGCGGCAACAACGGAGGCAGCCACGAGGGCTGCCCCCACGGATTCGGTTCCGGCTCTGGCGTCGGATCCGGCGTCGGCGCTGGCCGATCCGGGCGTCGACTGGTCGCCTTGGCGCGCTCTGCGGCTCGACGGCAGGCTGCAGATCGGGCAACTGCAGGCGCGCGGCATCAAGGCCAGCGCTGTCCGCGCCAGGGTGCGCAGCGCCCCGGGCCGCAACACGATCGGGCCGGCGAGCGCGCAGCTCTACGGCGGCACGGCGAGCGGCGGCTTGACCCTGGATGCGCAGGACCAGCGTATGGCCCTGAATCTGACGCTGACCAATGTCGAACTCGGCGCGCTGGCGCGCGACGCCTGGAACCGCAACGACCTGAGCGGACGAGGCAACATCGAGCTGGCGCTGACCACCGGTGGCCGGTCGCGGACCGAGATGACTCGCAACGCAACAGGAACGGCGGCTTTCGCCTTGCGCGACTATGCGCTGGTCGGCATCGACCTGTCGGCGGTGCTGGGCCAGGTCAAGGGAGCCCTGACCGGCGGCGGGACCCAGTCCGGCAAGATCGACCGCTCCAGGCGCACGGTGTTGTCACGCCTGACCGGCACCGTCGCTCTCGCCGACGGCATCGCGCGCAACGACGACCTCGACGGCGCAGCAGCACAGCTCGGGCTGCTGGGGCGCGGCCAGTTCGACCTGCTGTCGGACAACCTGGATTACACCCTGCGCGTGACGGTGACCGCCAATCCGGTCCACAACTCGAAGCTGCTGACGGCACTGGTCGGGATCACGGTTCCGGTGCACGTCAGCGGCCGATCGGATGACCTGCGCTACTCGATCAGCCTGACCGATGTCGCGGCTGATGCCATTGCCCGTCGCGGCTTAGGCGTCGGCGCGACGGTTATCGAGGAAGCCGAAGGCTACCTCGGCAGGATCCTGGGCCGCGGCAGGAAGAAGTGAGCGCCGCAGCGGCCAGGGGCTGACGACAGCCTGCGTCGGGTCATGCTCGACGACGACCAGCTGCCCGAAGTCGCCGTCGGTCGTCTGCCTCAGCCCGACGAGACGCCCCTGGCTGCTTCCGGCGGCCGGTAGTCGATCGGCAATCGGGAGCGGCTGAAGAGCGAGGAAAGGCCAACCCATTGCGGCTGGCGAATGATCAACGCACAATGCGGTGGCGACCGATGCCGCACCGTCGCGTATTCCTTTTTCTGCGGCTTTGAGAGGAGACAAGCCATGGCTTCGAAGAAAGCCCTTTTCGTGGGCATCAACAAGTTTGCCGGTTATCCGCAGTTCGCGCTCAATGGCTGCGTCAACGACGCCAAGGACATGGCCGCGCTGTACAAGGATCTGCTTGGTTTCACGAGCAGTGAAATGGCCACCCTCACCGACGCGCAGGCGACCAAGGCCAACATCATGGCCAGGCTGCAAACAATGGTCGCCGACGCCAAAGCGGGCAAGCTCAACTATCTGGTGTTCAGCCTGTCATCGCACGGCACCCAGATGAACGACACCAGCGGCGACGAGCCCGATGGCAAGGACGAAGCCTTCGTACCCTACGACATTGCCGAAAAGAGCGGCGCGTGGGACCCGGACCACATCATCTGCGACGATGAACTGCACGATCTTTTTGCGCAACTGCCGGCCAATGTCCTGCTTGAGGTCTATCTCGATACCTGCCACAGCGGCACCGGCCTGCGTGGCGCCGAATTCGGTCTGCACGCGCCGAAGGCCCGCTTCGTCGCGCCGCCGGATCACGAGTTCGACCAGAAGCCCGCCAGGATGCGTGGCTTCACGCTCAACGCAGCCCCCTCGAAGGCCGGCACGAAGAAAGCCGACAGTGCCAGCAAGGAGGCCGTCGCCGGCGCACACCATCTGCTATGGACGGGCTGCAAGGCCAACCAGACAAGTGCCGACGCCTACTTCAACGGTCGTTACAACGGCGCCTTCACCTATTATTTTGTCAAGGTGATGCGCGATAGCCAAAACAAGATCTCGCGCAAGAAGGTCATCGCCAAGATGCGAACGCTGATGAAGAGCAGTTTCGCGCAAACGCCACAGCTGGAAGGCAACGCCACCAACCGTGGCCAGGCGATCGCCTACTGACCAGAGCAGGCCGCCGAGGGTCTCACGTTTTCGCTGGTGCGTCTGATGGAATCGCACCCGCGCCGGCGCGCCACCCTACCCTGTGTCCCTTTCCGAGGAGCTTCGCGCATGCGCTCAGAAAGCAGTTCGACAGCCGCCGCAGTAACGGAACAAGCGCTGGTACGAGCACACGCGCTGGCCAGCGCCTTTCTCCAGTCCTTGCCCGAGCGCCCGGTCGCTGGTCTGCCGTCCCCGGACGAAATGGCGGCGGCGCTCGACGAACCGCTTCCGGAAGCCGGCTGCGACCCCGCCGCGGCAATTGACGAATGGTTCGCGCGCGCCGAACGCGGCATCACCGCGTCGCCAGGGCCCCGCTTTTTCGGCTTCGTGACCGGTGGCGTAACGCCAGCGGCGCTCGCCGGCGACTGGCTGGCGTCGGCGATCGACCAGAACGCCGGGCTGTGGGCGAGCAGCCCGGCGGCGGCGCAAACCGAACTGGTCGTCCTGCGCTGGCTCAAGGAACTCTTTGGCTTGCCGGCGGACTGGGCCGGCGCGCTGACCAGTGGCGCGACGATGGCCAACCTCGTCGGCCTCATCGCCGCGCGGCAATGGGCCGGCCGGCAACTCGGCTTCGACGCCGCCGGCGATGGGCTGGCCGGTCAGCCACCGATCCCGGTGGTATCGAGCACCGAGATCCACCTCAGCGCCGTCAAGTGCCTCGGGACGCTCGGCCTCGGCCGCAATCAGCTGCGCAAGGCGGCCGCCCCGGGTGGCTCGGTCGACATCGCGGCGATGGCCGCCCTGCTGCGCGAGGTCGCCGGACCGGTGATCATCGTCGGCAACGCGGCGGAGGTAAACACCGGCCAGTTCGACGACATCGCCGCGCTTGCCGACCTGCGCGACGCGCACCCGGGTGGCGCCTGGCTGCACGTGGACGGTGCCTTCGGGCTTTTCGCCAGCGCATCGCCCCGCTTCGCGCATCTCGGCCGTGGCATCGAGCGCGCCGACTCGGTGGCCTCGGACGCCCACAAGTGGCTCAACGTGCCGTATGACAGCGGCTTCGCCTTCGTCCGGGACGCGGCAATCCTGCGCGAGGCCTTCGCCGCCGGCGGTGCCTACGTCCTCGGCAGCGCCGGCTGGGACCCCTTCACGCACGTTCCCGAAATGTCGCGCCGGTTCCGCGGACTGGCCGCCTGGTGCGCGCTCAAGGCCTTTGGTCGCCAGGGCTACCGGGCGGTCGTCGAGCGCTGCGTGGACAACGCCGCCGCCTTCGCACGGTGGGTCGAGACCACTCCCGGCATCGAACTGATGAATCCCGCAGCGCTCAACATCGTCTGCTTTCGCATCCTTGGCCGGGGACGCGACGAAGCGGCGACCGATGAACTCAATCGCACGGCGGTTCGCGCGATCCAGGGCGACGGCCGCGCCTTCGTCACCGGAACGGTCTGGAATGGCCACGCCGCGATTCGCGCCGCGTTCGACAACTGGCAAACCACGCTCGACGACGTCGCACTGCTCCAGGGAGCCGTCGCCGACGTGACCAGATCGCTCTCGGGCTGAACGGGCATTGACCGCTGACGACAAGAACCGGCACGGCCTGCCGCGGCGGCGAACCGCCTTGCGGGCGGGTGGCACGGAACGTCTGCGCAGCGGAAGACCGCTGAGACCGATCGTCCTCCCCAGCGGCCCTTGCGAAAGGCAAGCAGATGCCACCGTCTCTCCTGGCTCGTAACAACCGCGCGGCGATGCTGTCGGCGGGTCAGTTGCGTCGACGGTACATCATGGCGCTATCGCTGATCGCCATGCTGACCCTCGCGACGCAAGGCGTCATGCAAGTGCTGATCGCCGACCAGAAGTACGACTCGCGCGTGGTGAACATTGCCGGCAGGCAGCGGATGCTCGGCCAGAAGATCACCAAGTTGACCCATTACCTGTCCACCGCCGAGTCGGCGGATGAACATTCGCGCTATCGCCAGGAACTTGAAGACGCCTTCAGCCTGTGGCAACGTTCGCACGCTGGACTGCTGGCGGGCAACGCCGAGATGTGGCTTCCCGGGCGCAACAGCGACGAGGTGACCGCCCTCTTCGCAGATGTTCAACCGCACCATGAGGCCATGGTGGCCGCCGTGCAGGCGATTTTGTCGCCCGCCGGCAACGCCACAGCGCTCGCCGAAGGCATCGCTCGCCTGAAGGAACATGAAGCGGATTTTCTGAGCGGCATGAGTGACATCGTCAGCCGCTATGAACGTGAAGCAAACGCCAAGGTCGAGTTCGCCAGGTGGCTTGAGTTCGGGTTGATGAGCATCACCCTGCTGGTCCTGGTGCTCACCGCCGTCTTCATCTGTGCTCCGGCAACACGGCGCATCCAGCGAGACGTTGACGAGCTCGCCGATCGCGAAGAAGATCTGGAGCGTCTCTTCTCGGCAAGCCCAACCGCGCTGCTGCTGGTCAGCGGCGACCAGCTACGGATCTTGTACGCCAACCAGAAAGCCATCGAACTCTTTGGGCTGCCGCTGGAGGAAAGCAGCAGCGACACTCTGCGAACCTATCTGGGCACCGAGCACGAGGCCAACCGAAACTTCATCACCGGGATCAGCGCCGGCGCGAGCGTCAACGAACACGAGGTGGTCCTCGTCGACTCGCGCGGCAAGGTGTTCGAGTCGCTGGTGTCGGTTCGCGCCATCAGTTTTTCCGGCCAATCCGTTCTTGTGCTCGGGATCACCAATATCAGCGAACTCAAGAGCGCGCAACTGACGCTGGAACACTACGCCACCTTCGATGAACTGACCGGGCTGCTGAATCGACGTACCGGCCTGATGGTGCTTGGCAAATCGATCTCGAGGCTGAAGCGGGACGGCGGTCGGCTGACGGTCTGTTTCGTCGATCTTGATGGGCTGAAGACCACCAACGACAACTTCGGGCACGCCGAGGGCGACTGGTTGATCAGCACCGTAGCCAGGGTGTTGACCGGAGGCATTCGCAGCAGCGACGCCGCCGTCCGGCTCGGCGGCGACGAATTCCTGCTCATCTTGCACGACTGCTCTCTCGACGAGGCCACTCGCCTGCTCGGCCGCGCCGAAATGCGTCTACAAGAAATCGCCGCGGCTGAACACAAGGCGTTCCCGATCGGCTTCAGCCATGGCCTGGCGAGCTACACGCCGGAGCGGGACCCGACGCCGGACGAGCTGATCTCGGAAGCGGACGGTCTGATGTACCAGGCGAAGCAGGAGAGGAAGCGGCGGCACGCATGCTCGTGAACATCCTCTTCCCAAGAGGAGGAGCCTGCATGCAGTTCCTCAAGTGGATCGGGATTGCCGTGGCTACGCTCGCTGCGCTGGCCTTGATCGCCGGCCAGTTCGGCCTGCTCGCGGGCACGCCTCCCGACGGCCTGGGCGTGCACCAGGGCAGACTCAAGCCACCCTCCCCAAACCCCAACAGCGTCAGCAGCCAGGCCCTGCTGTGGCCCGACCATCCCCAGCGCGAGTACGCTGAAATCGCGCCACTTGCCCTGCGCGGCGACGGGCCAGCCAGTATCTCGACGCTGCAGAGACTGTTGCAAGCGGAGCCTGGCGTGACCATCGCCGACAGCCGCGCCGACTACCTCTACGTCCGTTACACGTCACGCCTCATGAAGTTCGTCGACGACGTCGAGTTCTGGTTCGACCCCGAGCATGCGGTCATCCAGGTGCGCTCGTCATCACGTCTCGGGCAGAGCGATTTCGGGGTCAATCGCCGGCGTATCGAAACGCTGCGCAAGAGGCTTGCGGCATCATGAGCCTTCGAGCCAAGCGACCCCTCGAGCAGTACGCCTGCTCAATGGGCGACGAGAATCTTCCGCAGCCGCGCCCAGCTTTCGTCGGGTAGCGTCTGGAGGATTTTCACCAGCCTGCTATCGCCGCTCTTGAGGATCAGATTGCGAACGGCGGGCGCGATCTCCTCGGCGGCCAGCACCTCGCTCTCATCGATGTCCATGCCGCGGACAATCGCCCCGGCACGCAAGGCCTCGTCGAGCGTCAGCGAGAAACTCTGCGTGAAGCTGGCGCCGCAGGCATGGCAGGCCGTTGCCGTTACCGGGTTGAGCGCTCCGCAATCGCCGCAGGACTTGAGCCGCTGCGGCCCGACCGGGAATTCATGGCCGCATTTGGCACAGCGTCGCTCGCCGAGCGCGCATTCGTCGCCACACGCGGGACAGCGTTTGCTCTTCGGCTCGCCGGATGCGACGCGCGCGGCGAGCGACATTTCGTTTTCGACGCGCCGCGCAAAGGTCTCCAAGGTCGCGAACGCCGGCATCACCACGTAGGCTCGCGTATCGTCGTCGTGACCGGCCGTACGAACGACCCGCCCGATGGCCTGGCGAAAAGCCAGTTCGGTGAGAGCGTTGGGCAGGTAGACGAGAACGCGCAGGCGCTTGATGTCCACCCCTTCCGAGACCATCGCCACCGACACCAGCCAGCGTTTATCGGTGTTGCGGAAGGCGCGGATGCGCGACTCGGGGTGCGCCAACTGGCTGTGTACCAGGAGCGGCCTTTCGCCCTCGATCTGCTCGATCAGGTCGACCATGTACTCGGCCATTTCGATGGACGGCGCGATCACCAGACCGCCGGCGTCGGGCATGCGGTGACGAAGGTCGCTCAGTTTCGCGCTGCCCCACTCGAGCATCGTCGCCTGGTAGCCGGAGAGCAGTGGCGTCTCGCCGTCGCGTTCGAACTGTGGCGTACGCGCCAGACGATAGAAGTCGAGCGCCGTCTGCAGGCCCGGGATGCGCGCCAGATTCGGCGGCAGCGTGGCCTTCTGGTGCCCCGAAACCTGTACCGAGTGGCCGCCCTCGAGATCGACGGCAAACCGTCCCTGATGCCGATGAAAGGTCACCGGCCGGCAGTAGCCGAGGTCCACCGCATCGCCGTAGGTCAGCGTGTAGCTACCTTCCTCCGGCTGGTCGATGGCGCCGGCGTCGTCGTAGGCGAGCCAGATCGACTGCGCACCGTCCGAGCGAATCGGGGTACCCGACAGAACCAGCACGAAGCTCGCATCGGTGAACGCACTGTCGGCGCTATCGCCCCAGGCGGCCTCGATCGCCGCGTGATGATGTTCGTCGCAGATCACCAGCACCCGCGCCGCGCGACACACCGCCTGCAGTTCCGGCTGCAGGCCCTGAATCGCCGCCCAGGTGGCGCAGACATCGATGCCCAGTTCGCCGATGTCGCCGTCACGGGCGGTCACCTTGCCCATGTGGCGGCCGCTGACGCGTCGGAAATCATCGGCCCACTGGCTGACGATCTCGGAGCGCGGCGCGACGACAATCACCCGTTCGATCTCGCCGAGTTCGATCAGCGTCTGAGCGATCGCGCAGGCGGCCAGCGTCTTGCCGGCGCCGGGCGCGGCGTTGATCAGGAAGTGGCGGTCGACCCGTTTCTGGACCATCCAGGCGATCGCCTTTTGCAGCGCCTGTTGTTGCCACGGACGAAGCTGTAGATTCATTTCGCACCCTTGCGCAGGTTGCAGGTGGCGCACAGCGCCTGCCCGTTGTCGGTGACGGTTCTGCCACCGCGCGAGAAAGCGACGACATAGTCGGCGTGAAACGGCTTGCCAAGTGCGCCGCCGCAACGCTGGCAGCAGCCACCGGCACGCCACGCGAGCACGCCTTTTTGAAGGCGATTGAAAGCCCGTTTCATTTGCTCACCCAGTATTCGGTCAACTGCACCTCGCGGACCGGCAGGTTTGCTGGCGGCTGCAAGACCGCGTGCCGATTGACCCTTAGCGCGGCCGCTGCATAGCTGACCAGGCGCGACTCGATGACGAAACCCTGGCGGCGCATTTCCTTGATCAGATCCGGCAGGTTGGCGACGCCATAAAGCACCATCGCCTCCAGTCGGGTAAGCGCTTGCCCCGACACCAGATGCTCCTTCGCGGCCATCGCCAGTCCGTAACGCAAAGCCTTCATCATTCTTCTCCCGTATCAGTCAAGCCACCAGCCACTCGCTGGGACGAATGCCACCGCAACCATCGCTGCTCTCCCAACCCATCCGGTTCCACTCCCGGCACAGCGTGCGCCAACCGCCGTCGGCCAGCGCCACGTCGACCGGCAGCATGTCCAGTGTCTGACGTTCTGCCCGCAGCTCGTACCCGCCGGCGTCGTTGTCCAGCGCGAACAGCTCGACCAGCGACGATGCGCAGGCCAGCACCTCGGCGGCCGAGGCGTTCGCGCCCACGGCCTGCCGCAGTTCCCGGTAAATCGCGGTGACCTTCGCCGACTTCCGCATCGTCATCTCCCGTTGTTGTCGTCCCAGACAGGCAACGCAGGAAGCGGGACGAATTTCAAGAGTTGTTTGCGCGGCCAGCCACCGCTGGCGCCGCTTGCAAATCCGCGTCGGCGAAACGTTGCACGGGTAGTGGAACTACTTTGAAACGACGATGACAACGCTTTCGCATCCCGACGACGATCAACCATCGGCCAGCCATCCGGCGCGCGCGCAGCCGGTGTACATCGCCTACGACATATCCGAATGCCGCCGACGAAATCGCCTGCACCGCTTGCTGCACGGTTTCGGCGAACCGGTCCAGGAATCGCTATTCCTGTGCTGGGTCGACGCGCCGCGCCAGCAGCGGCTCCGGGTTCTGCTCGACGACTTCCAGCGAGCGCCGCACAGCGGCGAGGAGAAAATCCATTGCATCACCGCCCGGGCCGGTACGTCGCCGGCACCGGCGAACGAATGGATCCTTGAATGAGTAGGGTGCTCTATATCGATCGTCACGGCGTCAAGGTTGGCGCCTCGCAAGGGCGCCTGACGCTCAAGACCCCGGATCAGCAGGATCAGAGCGTGCCGCTTCAGCAGCTCGAACAGGTCATCGTGCTGGCGCACGCGCACTTCAGTCATGACGCCATAAGCAGCTTGCTGAGGGAAGGCATACCGGTCGTCTTTTCTGGGCTGCGCGGCGGTTTTCGCGGCACCCTGTCGGGCCAGGCCGGGCGCCAGGTGATGCGCCGCAAACGTCAGTTCCAGGCGATGGACGACCCGGCCGGGCGTCTGACCGTCGCCCGCGCGCTGGTGCAAGCCAAAATACGCGGCCACGGCCGACTGTTGCGGCAATGGCGACTGCCCGCTCAGCACGAAATCGCCGCCGGCTTGCTCGCCAGCCACCACTGCCGGGATCTCGACAGCTTGCGCGGCCACGAAGGCGCTGCGGCACGAGCGTTTTTCGACGGCCTGCGTCAGCACCTGGAAGCGAGCCCATTTCGTTTTGAGCAGCGCCGCCAGCATCCGCCGCCCGACCCCGTAAATTCAGTGCTGTCGCTGACCTACACCCTGCTGCTCAATGAGGTCGAAGTGGGTGTTGCCGCCGCCGGACTCGACGCGGCCGCCGGCTTCTACCACAGCGCAGACAATGGCCGGCCGACGCTGCTGATGGATCTCGTCGAACCGCTGCGACCGCTCGCCGACCGGCTCAGCGGCAGGCTGTTGAAGGCCGAACTAAGTCCCGACGACTTCGAGATCGATGGCGACTGCTGTCATCTACGGGATGGGCGGAGGGGAATCGTCTACAAGGCCTGGGAGCACCTGCTCGCCGGTAGCGTCGTCTGGCGTCGGGAAAACACCTCATGGCGCCGACTGATTCACCTGCAGGCGCGAGAACTTGCGCACTGGCTAGACGGTAGCATCACCGCCCCGCGCTTCTGGCATCTCGACGATGGTTGATGCCGGCAGGTGAAGTGCTAGACTCAAGCGCGTCGCATTTGCTGCTCTTTGACAAGCTGGTTTGCCTCGGGGCGTTCACCCCGCTGTAAAAAATTGATAGATCACAGGAAAAATTTTCCGAGTGATGATGGATGCATTTTCTGCCCGATTTCCGACTCCGTTCACCTTTTCCGCCCTGGAAAGGCAGGCGGGGCAAGGGTTTCAGAAAGCGCTGTCCATCGCACCTGCCCGCTGACAGGGCTTTGTGACTCCCGATGATGCCGTCCAGAGCGCCCTTCGGTGTGTTGTCCATCGCACCTGCCCGCTGACAGGGCTTTGTGACGCGTGGAGCGAGAACCGGCGCGCCGACATGCTGTACAGTCCATCGCACCAGCAGTTCTCATTTCAAATTCCATGGTGGCGGGTGGTGAAGGTACGGACTGT
>ERZ761607.2727-NODE-2727-length-18475-cov-4.484202_pt1 | contig 18475 bp, 16 predicted proteins | sample MGYA00511164_ERZ761607 | MGnify/ENA primary metagenome ERZ761607 (study PRJEB28899, sample SAMN02445080) | bioreactor sludge metagenome | biome: EBPR sludge | place: Australia: Brisbane, Thorneside Wastewater Treatment Plant | collected 2011-06-22 ...
GGGCGGACGGGATCAGCCATGGGTCAGGCCGATGGCGAGCATCGCGGCGGCGAGGGCGGCCGTGAGCAGTCCGGTGGCGAGGCGAAGCGGCGGGCGGGCGGCGACGGATTCCGACCAGATGCGGAACTTGAACGGGCTGAGGGTCAGCCAGATGCCGATGCAGACGAACGCGTAGGCGGTGATGACCAGCACGAAGCGGTCGGGGGTGGTGATCCAGCGGGCGGCATCGACCAGCAGTACCGGGTACAGCATCAGCAGGCCGCCGAGGGCGCGGGCGGCGAGCAGGTCATCGAGGTACTGGACGATCAGGTAGTAGGTGACCGGGGTGATGATGTAGAGCAGGTTCTTGTATTTGCTTAAGCCGCCGAGGTTCATGTCGTTCACGAAGATGGCCGACCAGACCAGGGCGATGGCGGTGAGGATGAGGCCGAGGGTGCGGTGGCGGGGGAAGGCTTTTTCCGCGGCGGCGAGGGTGCGGGGGCGAAACAGGGCGAAGGCGGCGTATGCGGCGAAAAGAGCGCCGGTCAGCAGGTTCAGCCATGCATAATCCTGTTCGGTCACGGTCATGTTCATTCCTTCCTGCGCCGGGCGAGGGCCAGACCGCCCCATTCGCCGTTGCCGTCGCGCACCATCTCGTCGAATCCCTGTGCGGCGTAGGCCATGCTCACCTGGTCGAGCTCCGGATCGCGGATGCCGCTCAACACCAGGTAGCGGCCGCTGCAGGCGCAGACGGCGGGGGCGATCTGCAGAAGGATGGTTGTATATACGTTGGCGCAGACGAGGTCAAACGATCCCTTGGGTGGTTGCTCGGTGATGTCGGCGACGGAGAGGGTAATCTTGCCGCGCAGGCGGTTCAGGGCGACGTTCTCGCGGGCTTGTTCGAGGGCGATGGCGTCGTGGTCGAAGCCGATGACCTTTTCGGCGCCGAGCAGGCGGGCGGCGATGGCGAGGATGGCGCTGCCGGTGCCGATGTCGAGCATGGAGCGGACGCGGGCGCGTCCGGGGCGCTGAGGCACGAGGCGGTCGATCATCTCCAGGCAGAATCGGGTGGTGAAGTGTTCGCCGGTGCCGAAGCTCAGGCCGGGATCGAGCCAGATGGTTTTGCGTCCGCGCGGGGTGCGTCCGGCGGAGTCGCGTTCCCAGACGGGCACGATGCGCAGGTGGTCGCCGACCAGCGTGGTGTGGAAGTGGTGGCGCCAGAAGGTCTGCCAGTCGCGCGGGCTTTCCTGGCGGATGCCGTGGCCGAGCACGCCGCGTCGTTGGCCGAGCACCGCGGCGGCGATCTCGGCCTGGGCGGGTTGATCGAAATAGAGTTCGAGCCAGGCGCGGTCGTGGTTCGGGCGTTCGAGGTGGATGACCGAGGTGTTCCATTCCTCGCCGATGGCGGCGGCGAGGGCTTCGGCGTCCTGGCGGCGGACTTCGAGGGTCAGGATGTGGTGCGTGGTGAGGGGCATGGCGTCCTTACAGGGGCAGGTTGGCGGCGCTCCAGCGCGGATCGCGGAGGGGACCGGTCAGGCTAAGTTCGAGGATGTAGGTCAGGGGCAGGGTGACGATGCGGACGACGGAGGCGATGGAGCCGTCGCGGAACGGGTGGACCTTGATGTCGAAGTCGAGGTTGTCGGTCCACGCATAGGAGCCTTCGGCCGATAGGGAGAGCATGCTGCCGGCGAGGCGGAGGTCTTTGGTGTGCACGGCGCCGTCGGCGAAGCGGAGGCTTGCCTCGAGCAGGTTCTGCTCGCTGAAGCCGAGGCCGGGATAGATCTTCTGGAGGAGGGTCGAGAGCCCGCCGAATAGCGGGATGCGGAGCAGGCGGCCTTCACGGATGGCGATGGTTCCGGTGCCGGTGAGGCTGGGCCAGCCATCGGGTTCCGGGACGTGGCCGGCGATGTCGAGGGCGATCTGGATGCGGCCTTCGTGGCGGTTGGTGGGTTGGTCGGCGAGGGCGGCGATCAGGTGATCAAGGGCGATGTTGCTGGCAACCACGTCGGCATGGAAGCGGGAAACGGGATCGGCCAGGGTGACATCCACCCGACCGGTAACGACGCCCATGTAGATGGCTCCGGCGATATTGCGGATGGCGAGGGTCCCGGGGGTGCGATGGGCTTGGGCGGTCAATCGATCGAACGTAAACATCCGGTACCCTATGCCGCGGCCACCGAGGGTTACGGCGAGGTCGGTGGCCTGATCATCCTGTGCATCGATCAGGCCCTGGGCGCGCACGAGGATATCGTCGCTGAAGTGGTAGGGTTGGAAATGACGGGCGAGGTTCGTCCCGCCCATCGGGGCGATGCGTCCTGGGTTGGTGGTGATTTCGAGGTCGACACCATACCTGTCGCGGTTCAGGTCGAGGTGTAGGGATCCGCGGACGGCTCCGGTGGCGCAGGTTACCTGAAAGGGATCGAGGTTCACGTGGTTGTTCGAGTAGACCAGGCCGACGTTGAGGCCGGTAAACGGTACACCGCGAAAATGCCCGTTGGTGCCGGTTATGCGACCGGAGACGATCATGCGGTCGAGGTCATCGAGGGGGGTTTCGAAGCGGCCGGAGAAGGTGACGGGTGATTCCTCGATGGTGAAGAAGTGCGAGACGAGTCGCAGACCGCGGGGCAGTACTTCATCGAGTTGCCGCAATTCGAGGCCGATCGTACAGTCGCCGCCGGACGTTCGTTCGCGATAGTCGGTGATCATGGACCCTTCGAGGTAGCCTTTTCCTGACCCGGTTCCGCCATCAATGCGAACAGTATCGACGATGAGCTGGTGGCTGGTCCGCTTGAGCGCAATGAAGGCGCGCTCTATCGGGAAGGTGTTCAGGCGTGCGTTGTTCACGCGCAGCCAGCCGCCCCAGTTGCGAGGGGCGTCGGTAAGTGGAGCCGGACCGATCCATGCTTCGGTTCGCATTTCGCCGTCGAGGATGAGGCCCCACGCGAGTGCCTTCTCGCGCCAAGGGAGGGGAAGGAACGGGATGGTGGCCGTAGTGGGCAGATCACTGTGGAGGTGGGCCTCGAAGATGCGGCTGGTGGTACAAAGTGATCCGGTGAGAAGCAACCGGTTGGTGCTTTGGTGGATGGAGCATTCAGCGATGCGGAGTGTGGAATTGCTGAGGGCGAGATCCATGGTGATGCCGTCAAAGGGTACACCTATGTAGATGAACGGCGGGGCCTGGTAACGGATGGATGCCTCGGTCCTGCTTGGCATGGTGTGGGCATCGTGGGTAAGAACGACATCAAGGGTGGGTGGCCAGGCATGCTCCATGGCGTCGAACCGTTCGCGAAGGGCCCCAAGCCAGGCGGGGGTTTCGTATACGGTGCGCTGGATGCGCTGCGCATGATCTGTCCAGCGGAGTGCCGGTTGCTCTCGGGAAGCGGTGGATGCGCCATGATTGATGCGGGCGTGCAGGCGAAGTGCGGTACCGAGATCGGTTGCTCCGTCAATGCGGAGCAAGGTGATGTCGGATCGGGGGATTATGGAGCCGCTAAGCTGGTGCAGCGAGGGGGAGTGGACCGATGGCGTAGCTGCGTCAACGCCTGGTTGTGGAAGGGTCAGCGTACCGTCCGACCATCGAATCGAGGCGATGGTGGGGTGTCCTCGTAGCAGGTTCCGGTAGGATGGGCGTATGGAACAGGTGTTGACGCGGGCGATGGCATTGGAGAAGGCGATGTCATACAGGGCGATGTCGCGCAATACGATGCCGCGCGGGGGGCTCCAGGTGATACGGCCGACAGTGACGCGGTACGGTTCAACGTGCGGCTGCAGGCGAGGTGTCAGCCAATGGCCGGGGATGCCGATGGTCCAAGCAATGAAAACCAGTACGGCGAGAACCTTGGTGCCCAGCCAAAGGATATGAAGCAAGCGATGAATCCAGCGAGACCGACACAGGCGGCCAAGCAGGTTGGGGCCGCGTTCCGGGTTGATGAATCGGGGCGGGGTCACGCGACTGCGGGTCATGGTGACTCCGATGGCGTGGTGACCGGGGCGAGCGGATTGGCCACGGGTTTCATCAAACGCTCAACCCGGTCATCGGGCAGGGTAAACACGGTGTCGCTGCCCTGGAGGAGGGCAAAGGTTTCGCCGTGCTCCGAGTGACCGAAGGCGAGTACGCGGTTGATTGAATCACCGCTGGTCATGCTCAGGATGAGTTGCCGCTCGGGTGACTCGAGTCCATAGGCGGCCAGATCGCGCGGATCCTCCGCGACGAATCGGGTGGCCCGCAACCTGGATACCGAGTCGATCACGGTATCGATGGCATCGGTATCAGGAACCTCCCGCGTGGAAAGGGCCCGGAACAAGGCATTGGTGCGCTCCACGGAAATTTCATGGGTGCCGATGCGTTGTGTGATCCTGCGTATCTGGGAGCCATCGATGGCAAGGATCCGGGTTTCGCGGAAGGTCATCGGGTTGACCGAGATTTCTTGCGCGAGTGCAGCATTGACTTCGAGCAGCGAGGGGAACGGAGAGGCCGTAACCAGCAGTTGCCCGGCGGGAGATTCCGCTGCCAGGGTGATGAGAACGTCGTTGTCCGTGGTGACGGACGATGCGTTGGTGGCGTTGCCGGAAGCGACGAGTGGGCGAGGTGAACGAGCGAACAGGATACTTCTGCGTTCGATGGGGGTGGCGGCGGACGTCTCCGGCGAGAAAGGTGGATCCAGAAACCGGATGGCCCGTGCACCGGTCCATGCACCGAGAAGTTGCTGGACCCTGCGGTCATCGGCGGCCAGTTTTTTCGGTGAGACCACCTCCCAGACGAGTTGGGTTGTGCGTTGCAGCACCAGGATGCGGTCGCCGTCGGTCATCTGGATGTGGTTGATGGCGGCGGCCGGTATGGTCATCACCCTCGGATCGCGGAATTCGCCGGGATCATGGCGCAACCATTCGACCGCAGCCTGATCAATGGTAAAGACCGCTTCCTGGCCAACGACCATGGCATAGTAAGCCTGGTTGTTTGCATCGGCAGGACGGCCCACCTTGAGGATGTGCGGAAGCGATTTCGGGTCGGTGGATAGGGCAACCTGGATGAAGGGCTCCTCGAATCCGTACAGCGAGGCTGCCGCGACCGAGTCGGCGACAAATTCGACGATCCGGAATTCATACAGGCGATCGAGCCATTGCCGGATTTCCGCATTGGCGCCGCGCGAGGGTGCCGGCCGTTCGATAATCCATTGTTCATCCTCGATGCGTGTGGCATGGAACGTTCGATCGCGCGCATCAATCTCGATGCGGCGTATGCGTCCAGGCTGGCTGGGGAAAAGGCGTCGATCGCGCAAGTCGCGTTGACCTCCGGGCAGGGCGGCGATCAAGTCACGGCCGGTAACGAGTATGTCACGCTGGCCCTCCAGCATCAGGTACACCTGGTCGCCGCCGGGTGCATCGCGACCGATGAGCAGGGTCATGCTTCGATCGGGGAATTCCATCGTAACGTGGGCTCGTGGTGGGGCGAAACCATACTCCGCGGGATCCAATCCGAGGGTGCGTTGTTCCTCCTCGGTAATGATTTCGCTGCGGCGCAGGGCCGCCATCGTGTCCAGCAGGCGCAGGATGGCGTTGCCATCGGCAGGACCGCGCGATGGACTGGTCATGCGCCATGCTCCGTTTGTCTGCTCAAGCGTGAACATTCCAGCCGGGGTGTTGATGCGGATGTTGGTGACCAGGTCCGGTTCGAAACGGAGGGCCAACCGGGTGTTCGCGCGGCGTTGCTCCTGGGATTCCCGGTTGCGCTCTCCAACCTGGATGTAGATGCCAAGGGTTGCCACGGCGGCCAGCAGAATGAAGGTGGTGCGGCCGTGCATGGTTCAGCGCCTCCTCCGCCACCATACGGCCAGGCCGGTTGCTGCGGATAGCGCGGGGATTGCCACGACAATGATCCAGAACAGGGCGGTCAGCCGATCCCGGCTGATCATCAGGCGGGCCTCCTCCACCGGGCGGGCGGAAATGGCCAACAGGTTGTCGCGTTCGAGGATCCAGTTCAGGGCATTCATGAACAGGTCGCCGTTGCCACCGCTCACGCCGGTGTTGGAGATGAAGTCGACATCACCAAATACCACCGCGCGCATCGGGGCGATGGCGACAGCCGAGGTGGCGGGGGAACCCCGTTCCACGGCGACGGCGATGGGCACGGGACCGCGACGGTCGCGGTTGGCATCGAACACGTGCGGTTGGCGATTGATGTCGGTTTCTGCCCAGGCATTGGGTGATGACAAGGCGAGTGCGGAGGGCCGGGCTTGATCACCACCGCGCGGGCGGAGGGGATCCTCCGGCTTGAGGGGCAGGGCACGTGGCCAGTAGAAGACGGTGGTAATGCCGGCGAGCGGGGTCACAATGGGATGATCGCCGTACTGATCCACCAGCAGGTCGAATCCGGACAGGGTGCGCGACGGATCGACGACCAGGCTGTCGATGCTTTCGATACCCCATGATTCGAGCAACGGGGCGAAACCAGCGTCGGATTCCGAATTCAGCATGAGGATCATGCGTCCGGCCTTTTCGAGGTAGGCGCGTACGCGCTCGAACTCTCCGTCGGCATAGCGGCGGGTCGGGCCGGCAATGATCAGGGCGGAGGCATCCTCGGGGATGCTGGACTGGCGCGTGAAGCTGAAGGGCTGGAGGTCGATGTCGTCTCGACGGATCTCCGCTCCCATCCGCGATAGGCCGACATACTCATCGCGTTCATTGAAGTCGCGTTCGCCGTGGCCCTCGATGAAGTACACGCGTGGTCGCTCGGCGCGGGTGATGGCAAGCAGGGATGAGGAGATGACCATTTCGCCGCGGAACGCGGTTTTGCGCGGGGGCGCTCCCTGCAGCAACGGTTGGTAATCCATCTCCATCAATTCATCCGCGTGGATGACCCTGGTCCGGTCGCCGTATTCGAGGATTACGACATTGGGTCCGGGCAGGTTGAACCGGGTCATCAGTGCTTCCGCGCGGGCGAGGTTGCGGTCGGGGTCGATGCGTTCGACGACGATCCGGTTGCCGGAGGCGTATTCGTACTCACGCAGCAACTGGATGAGATCATCGTACAAGTGGAGGTAGATTTCATGGCCGGCCTGGATAAACACGGTGATGCGGACCCGGTCATCGAGGCTGGCCAGCAGGGCGAGGGTCTTGTCGGAAAGGGCATAAAACCGTTCGCGGCTCAGGTCTGTGCGCGCGTAGTTCCGGGAGGACAGGTAGTTCACCATGACCATCAGGATGAACATCAGGGCAATGGCCGCGGTGCTGTTCAGGCCGGCGAGCAGGTGCCGGCGACGGCGCGCCCGCAACCGTTTGTCGGTGGAGGGCCCGATGGGGTCCGCCGCTCTCATTTCCAGTGCCTCGATTCGAGGATGCGCGTAGCGCTGAACAGGAAGAAGTACGTTGCCCCGAGGTAGAACACCACGGCCCGGGAGTCGATTGCGCCTCGCGAGAATTCGATCATGTGACGGTGGGGCGAAAGATAATCGGCTACGGCCACCGCTGCGGGATGGAAGGAAATGAACTCGAGAAACCCGGAGAAGAAGAACAGGATCATCAGGGCGAAGCAGGTGATCGCGGCAATGATCTGGTTGGAGGTGGTGAGCGAGCAGACCAGGCCGATGGCGAGAAACAGGGCCCCGGTGAGGGCCGCCCCGATGTAGCCGCCGGCCACGGCACCCGGATCAAAGGGTGGAATCTCCGCGCTGAGCCCGTGGAGTACAGCAAGAAAGAGCAGGGTGGGCATCCACATCACCAGATAGAAGCTGTACACGCCGGCGAATTTCGCGCCGACCACGGCGGCATCGGATACGGGCGCGGTGAGCAACGTCTCCAAAGTGCCGGTGCGCCGTTCCTCGGCGAAAAGCCTCATGGTCAGCAGGGGGACGACGACCATCTGGGTCATCCAATAGAAGGGCGAACCGAACATCAGGTTCATTACGCCGATTCCGGGAACCCCGTCGGCCAGCACTGAAGCAAGAAAGTAGAACGTCATCCCCATGACAAGGAGGAAGAAGGTCAGACTGGCGTAGGCGACCGGCGAATAAAAATACCCGGTCATTTCCCGCCGCCACAGAACGAGGAAGGCGTTCATGACCCGGGCTCCCGGAGTGCCGCTGGTGCGTCGTTGGTAAGTGAAACGAACAGATCCTCCAGCGTGCCGGCCTCGAGATGGAGGTCGCGCAGCAGCCAGCCGCGCGAGGCGATCCAGGTAAACAGGCGGCTGCGTGGGTCCTGTGCACGGGGGCAGTGGAAGCTGAGGCGCAACCATTCGCCATCGGTCTCGATCGCGAGATCCGTGAGGTCGGGCCAGGTGCCGAGTTCAGCGGCCAGCAGATCGCGCGGGGCTTTGATTTCGGCGGTAATGCGGGCCATGCCCTTCATGTGCCGGAGCAGTCGATCCGTGGCGTCGGCGGCGACGATGCGGCCCTGCTTGATAATCAGAACACGGCGACAGGTGGCCTCCACCTCGGAAAGGATGTGGGTGGATAACAGGATCGTGTGGCGGCGCCCGAGTTCATGGATGAGTTGCCGGACCTGGCGGATCTGGTTCGGGTCGAGGCCGATGGTCGGTTCATCGAGGATGAGGAGTTCCGGATCGTGCACGAGCGTCTCGGCAAGACCGACGCGTTGCCGGTAGCCCTTCGAGAGTTGTCCGATGATTCGGCCGCCGCTGTCGGTGAGGCCGCACAGCTCCTTTACCTCGGCGATCCGTTCCCTGCGACGAGGGCGGGGTACACCCTTCAGCGCGGCGCGGAATCGGAGGTACTCGTCCACACGCATGTCCGGATAGAGCGGGCAGTTCTCGGGCAGGTAGCCGATACGCTTCCGAACTTCCAGCGGATGCCGGGCAACATCGAATCCGGCAACTTTGACGACACCCGCGCTGGCCGGCAGGTAGCCGGCCAGAATGCGCATGGTCGTGGTTTTACCCGAACCGTTGGGGCCGAGGAAGCCGACCACCTCGCTGTGACCGACCTCGAATGACAGGTCGTTCACGGCGACCCGGCCCGGAAAGGTCTTGGTGAGGTGGGAAACGGTGATCATGCGGCTCGGTTACTGGGCGATGATATTAAGGGCGGTGGTCTGGGCGAGCATGAACGTGTCGTGCTCGACAAAGCTGATGACTTCGACTCTGACCGGGTCGCCCCGGTTCACCCGCTCCAGCGCCATGCCGACGTCCGCGATGGATTGCAATTCCTTCTCATTGATGGAGGAGATCATCATGTTCTTGCGCAATCCGGCCCGGAATGCGGGGCTGTCCTCGACGACATCCTTCACAATCAGGCAAGACCGGTAGTGCGCGGTACGTTCGGCGGCTTTTGCGCTGCAATCAAACACCAGGCCGAGCAGGTCCTTGGCCAGTATTTCACCGGAGGGCTTGGGCGCGGCCGTGATGGCAAGGTTTACCGCGCGTTGTTCGCCGGACAACTGGAACACCATGGATACCCGTTCGCCGATCTCGTACTCGAGCAGTCGGCGGTTGAGTTCGTACAGGTTGTTGGCGGGTTCACCCTGAAGGGAAGCGAGGATGTCGCCGTTGCGCAGCCCCTGAGCGTAGGCCTCGCTCTGGCGGTCAATGCGGCGGATCAGGATCCTGCCATCCAGCTCCTCAAGATCAAATCCGGGCCATCGGTCATGGATCAACCGGGGGGTCAGCCAGCGGGTAAGCAGGTTCTTCGCACGTTTGACCGGCATGGCGAATCCGATGTTCTGGGCATCCTGGTAGATGGCCACATTGATGCCGATGAGTTCGCCGTCGGTGTTGACCAGCGGACCTCCGGAGTTGCCTGGATTCACGGCGGCATCGGTCTGAAGAATGTCCCGATACAGGATCTGCCCGTTGTAACGCGCTTCGCGGTTCTTCGCGGAAAGTACCCCGACCGTGACGGTGTGGGCGAGTCCGAAGGGGTTGCCCAGGGTAATGACCGTTTCGCCGAGAAACAAATCATCGTCATCGGCGAAGGTGACTGCCGGCAAAGGGCTGTCGGGATCGATCTTGATCAGGGCCAGGTCGTTGATCTCGTCGCCGGCGAGCACGCGCGCCTCGTAGGTCGATTCATCGGAAAGCATGACCCGGATGCGTGATGCCCGCTCGATGACGTGGTAGTTGGTGAGGATGAATCCGTCAGGGCTGATAATCACCCCGGACCCTAGCGAATGTTTGGTCTGGTACGAGGGCGGAGCGGGCGGCGAGCCGAAGAAGTCACGGAAAAACAGGTCGAGCATATCACCGCGGTACCGCATGCGCGGGTCCGAATAGACACGGCGTACCAGCCGCTCGGTTCCGATGTTCACGACCGAGGGCATGACCTTTTCCACCGCCTCCACTACCGGAGTGCGCCGAGTGGTTGTCGCCGACGCCGTGGCCAGCATCGTTGCGGTAACAAATATAATAATTGCAAATTTCATCATGTAAACGTGTTGCGTGATGGATCGGCAGGAGGCATCTACATCAGGCCGAACATCAACCCCGGCATTATCGACGCTCATGGCATGGAGTCAAGCGGCCATCCGGTTCGAACCGCACCGACCGGTTGGAGGTCAAACCATTCCCGTCATTGGAATACGGTTGCACAGCCGTGTCCAATGTATGGACACTGGAATCATGGAATCGTTCTGGCAGGCACACGCAGGGTGGATCGGATGGCTGACCGTCATCTCGATGGTGCTGTTTGTCGCGACCCTGGTGGCGCTGCCCCCGGTGATCGCTCGTATCCCGGCGGACTACTTTGTTCGCCGCCGCCGCGCTCGTCTGTTGCGACAAGGGCCGAAGCGTTGGCTCGGGTACCTGGTCCTCGTTGGAAAAAACCTGGCGGGAGGTCTATTGGTCCTGGCGGGATTGGCCATGCTGGTCCTTCCTGGTCAGGGTGTGGTGACGATCCTCGCCGGCTTGCTGCTGCTCGACTTTCCGGGAAAATTCCGGTTGGAGCGGAGGCTGGTCCGCCAGCCCGCGGTCATGAAGGCGTTGAATTGGATCCGGCGACAGCGTGGCCAACTCCCTTTGATACCACCTCCCGTCCGAAGATCCCCATGAACTGCTTCTCGCTTGCCTTGTCCGGTATCCACTGGTAGTGCTCGCCGGATGAACCAGAAAGCGGTGATCCTACTCGTGTTGTTGGGTGTGATCGGTTTTGCCAGGGCGGATGAACCGGACGGCGAAACCTCGCCGGTGGTTGAGGTGGTGAATCCGTCATCTGGCAGCGATCCGATGCAAGACGTGAATGATCCAGCACCCGAAGCGCCGGCAGCACCAGGCGATGAAGCCTCGACCCCACCAGCCAGTTCAGCGCCCGCTCCATCCTTGCCCGGTGCGGATGATGCGGAATCCGGCGAGGACGTGACCGCTCCCGGTGAACCGGCCAAACCCAAGACGCCTCGAATCGATCCGCAACTACGCTCGTACTACTTGCGCGGGAGCAAGCTGGGGAGTCCGTCCGGTCCGAATACCTTGAAGAAACCCAAGCAGTCCAAGCGCAGCGGATCGTGGAAGTCGGAAGTTGAATTAGGCGCTACGGGATACCGAGGCAACAACGATTCCGAGCTGCTGCTGGTGCGCGCTAAAACGGAGCGCAAGAAGGATGAGGAAACCATCCGGCTCGGCGTCCGCGCCTCCGTCGGCAACAAGGATGGTGAACGGGACCGCGAGAACGGCGAAGCGGAAGCCGCATACCGCGATGTCATTCGCGATCGCTGGTACTATACGGCGGAAATCCGCTACTTCACCGATGCGATTGCCGATGTTGACTACCAATTCGTATCCGTGCTCTCACCCGGCTATGATGCCATCAAGACCGATACTGCTCACCTCGCGCTGGAAGTTGGTCCCGCCTACATCGCCGAGAAAAAAGGCGGAGAGGAAAAGAACTTCGCCGCCGCCCGGATCGCCGTGATGATGGATAAGTTGATCGATGAACGCGTCCTGGTCTGGGAGCGTTTCGAGTACCTGCCCGCGCTGGAGGATACCGGGGTGTACCTCATCCTCGCCGAGGTCGGTGTCGAGACGGCGCTGACCGATTGGTTCCGGTTGCGGACGGTCCTCCAGCAGCGTTACGACAGCACGCCGGCCGAAGACAAGGACAAGCAGGATCTCTTCCTATCCGCCTCGCTGGTCGCGGTGTTTTAAGCGGACTCGCGCACGGGCTGATTTTCCGATGGAAACGTGAAGTAGGATGCTGCGTTGTCGTGGGCGATCCGCCGCACGATCATGCCGATGTGTGCCGGATCGTTGGGAATCAGCCCCTGCGCCATGGCCGTGCCGAAGAGGTCGCAGACGATGCGGCGGAAGTATTCGTGGCGGCTGTAGGAGAGGAACGATCGCGAGTCGGTGATCATGCCGACGAACCGGCTGATCAATCCGAGGTTGGCCAACGCCTTCATCTGGCGCTCCATGCCGTCCTTCTGGTCGAGGAACCACCAGCCGCTCCCGTACTGGATCTTCCCGGCGGTGGAACCGTCCTGGAAATTGCCGATCATCGCGGCAAACAACTCGTTGTCGGCCGGATTCAGGTTGTAGAGGATGGTTCGCGGCAGTTGATCGGTCTGGTCGAGACGGTCGAGCAGTCGGGCCAGGCCGCGGGCCATCGCACGGTCGCCGATCGTGTCGCAACCCGCATCCGCACCCAGCCGTGCTGCCATCCGGGTGTTGACGTTGCGCAGGGCCCCGAGGTGGAGCTGCTGGGTCCAGCCGCGTTTCGCGTAGGCCCGTCCGAGGTGCAGGAGCAAACCCGCGCGGAACCGATCGGCCTCCTCCGGCGTGACGGCCTTGCCGGCAAGCGCGCGCTTGAACACCCGCAGGCAAACCGCTTCGCCGGGCTCGCCGTCCGGCGGCGCTTCCAGGGCGTGGTCGGATGCGCGGCAGCCAAGCGCGTGGAAGGCGTCGATGCGGCGATCGTGTGCACGCAGGAAATCGTCCCAGGTCCGGATATCCATGTTCGCGGCGCTGCCCAGTTCCCGCACGTAGGCCGTGAACACCGCAGGCCGGTCCACCGCGAGGCCCCGGTCGGGCCGGAAGGTCGGTACGACCACGGCCGGGCAGCTTTTCGCGCGGCAGATCTGGCGGTGCCAGCGCAAATCATCGGCAGGATCATCGGTGGTCCCGATCAACGCCACGTTCCAGTTCTTCAGGATGCCGTGCACGGAGAATGCGGGTGTGGCCAGCAGGCGCTCGGTTTTCCTCCAGATCGATGCGGCGGTTCCGGGATGCAGCCACGAACGGATGCCGAAGGGCCGCTTCAATTCGAGGTGCGTCCAGTGGTAGAGCGGATTCATCACCGTCATCGGGACGGTAGCGGCCCAGGCATCGTACTTTGCTCGCGCCGTGGCGTTCCCGGTAATCAGGCTCTCGTCGATCCCGTTTGCCCGCATCGCCCGCCACTTGTAATGGTCGCCGGCCAGCCAGAGGTCGGTCAGGTTCTCGAAGCGCCGGTTCTCGGCCAGTTCGCGCGGGGGGAGGTGGCAGTGGTAGTCGATGATCGGAAGATCCGCCGCCACCGCATGGTAGAGCTGGCGCGCTTGCGGGGTGGTGAGCAGGAAGTCCGGATCAAAGATGCCCGGCGCGGCGCGTGTAATTGTTTTACGCTTCATGCATGCTCCTGATGGCGCGATCCACCAATTCATCCACCGGCCCCTCGCAGGGCAGAACGATGGCATCGACCGGTTCCTCCAGCGTCCTTAACTGGCTGTCCAGCATGTTCGCCTTCATGAAGTGATCGCTGCGTTTGGCGAAATTCCGTAACAAGGCCTCCCGCTCCCCCTTGAGGTAGATCCAGGTGATTCCGGGAAGCCCGAGGCCCAGCCGGTCGCGGTACGCCTGGCGCAGCGCCGAACAGGAGAGGATCACGGGCTCACCGCGTCGCACCGACTCGGCAAGTTCCCCGCGCAAGGTTTCCAGCCACGGCCAGCGGTCCTCGTCGTTCAAGGGAGTCCCCTGGCTCATCTTCGCGATGTTCGCCGGGGGATGGTATTCGTCGCCCTCGATGAAACGCGCGCGCATGCGCAGGGCGAGGGCCCGGCCAATGGTTGACTTGCCGCTGCCGCTGACGCCCATGACCACGATGGGGTGCATCTTGCCTGGATTCACGTGGGCGCCTTTCCGGTGCTGCCACGTACCACCAGTTCCATGGCAAACTGCCGCGTTCGGGGTAGGGGGCGACGGCCGATCAGGGCTTCGAGCGCATATTCCGTGAAAGCCTCGACGGGTTGGTGAAGTGTGGTGAGCGGCGGTGTGCAGATGCGGGAAAGCAGCAGGTCGTCAAACCCGGTCACCGAGACATCCTCCGGCGTCCGGGAACCATGGTCACGCAATGCGCTGATCACCCCAAGCGCCACCGTGTCGCTGGAGCAGATGATGGCGGTTGGTTGTTTCGCACCCGACTGGCGCAACAGTTGGCGTCCGCCCTCCAGGCCCGCTTTCAACACTTCATCCGATCCGAGCGTGACATGCCGCGAGGCTACGCGCAGTCCATGCGTCGCGGTCAGGCTGCGCACCAGGTCCATCCGATGGCGGTGAACCTTCTGGTCCGCGCCGACCAGGCCAATGTTCCGATGTCCAAGCGTGGCGAGATGCTTGAGCAGCAGGTTGAATCCGGCCTCCTCGTTCGATCCAACCTGGGTAAACGCCGATCGCGGGGAGACGGCCCCGATCCGCACCACAGGGATTCCGCGGCGGGACACCTCGTCATACTCGGACTCGTTCCCGCCACCGATCAGCAACAGGCCGGAAAGCTCCTGTTCAAGCAACCGGGAAAGGTCCCTCTGGTGGATGCGCCTCCGTTCGAATCCCGCCACGGTCAGGGCATACCCGCGTTCATGGCCAAGACGGATCACGCTCGCCAACACCTGGGAGAAGAACGGATCGGCGATGTCGGCCGCGACGACACCCAGCAGGGGACCACCCTCGCCGCGCAGCCGCCGCGCCGCCGCGCTCGGCAGGTAGCCCAGCTTCGCCGCCACTTCCCGGATCCGTGTAACCGTCGCCGGGGCGCATCCGATCTCCTCGGCCTTCCCCGACAAGGCACGGGAAACCAGCGATGCCGACAAGCCGAGTTTCCTCGCGATCGTCTTCTGGGTGACGCGGACCATGCCTATACTCCGGAAAAGGCCGAGAAGCCCCCGTCCACCACCACCACCGTGCCGGTCACGAACGCCGCCGCCGGCGAAACCAGCCACAACAGCGCGCCCAGCAGGTCGTCCGGTGTGCCGAACCGGCTGGCCGGCGTGTGGGCAAGGATGTCACCCCCTCGCTTCGACAATGCGCCCGTTTCGCGGTCCCGCAGCAGGAAACGGTTCTGCTCGGTCTCGATGAATCCCGGGCAAAGCCCGTTCACCCGGATCCCCGCGCCGTACTGCTGCGCCAGGTGCACGGCCAGCCACTGGGTGACATTGTCCAGGGCCGCCTTGGCCGCACCGTAGGTCGCCACGCGGGTGAGGGGGCGGATCGCACTCGCCGACGAGATGTTCACGATCACCCCGCTTTTTGCCTCCGCCATCGGACGCCCGAACACCTGGCTCGGCAGGATCGCGCCGAGCAGGTTCAGGTCGAACACCGCGCGCATCGCATCCGGGGACAGGTCGAAGAAACTCCGCGTGTCCGAAGTCGTCGCCTCCGGCTGGTTGCCGCCCGCCCCGTTCACCAGGATGTCCACCCGGCCAAATGCCTGAAGAACCGCATCCCTGGCCCGTTCCAGGTCGGCCGTCTGAAGGACGTTCGCCTCGACCGGCAAGGCCTCGCCGCCTGCCGCGACGATCTCCTGCGCCAGCAGCTCCGCCTTCGCGCCGGTCCGGTTCAGCAGCGCCACCCGCACGCCCTCGGCCGCCAAAGCCTTCGCCATCGCACGGATCAGCACGCCGCCCGCACCGGTCAACACGGCCACCCGGCCGCTCAGGTCGAATCCAGGATGTTTCATGAAGGACACCCTAGTCCGGCCGGGGCAGGAAAGCAAGCTCACACGTATGAGATAGTATGTTCTTGCAATCATGGCGTTTTTTCGCACAGTGGCGGGATGGAGATCGACATCCAGCGAATCTGCGCCGATGCCGTGTCCGGCTGGACCATCCGCGGCCGGCGTATCCTGCTGGTTGTTCCGGACCGCACCCGCACCTGTCCGCTGGCCGCCTTGTTCCGCGTCATGCACAACCTGCTTGCGCCCGAGGCCGCGTGCGTGGATGTGATGATCGCCCTGGGCACCCATGCCCCGCTGCCGGAGGAGGCCATCCTGGCGCACCTCGGCATCACCCCGGAGGAGCGGGCCGGCATGTTCCGCCGCGTGAAGCTGATGAACCATGCCTGGAGCGACCCGGCGCAACTGACCTCAGTCGGCGCGATTCCCGCCGCCGAGATCGCCGCGTTGTCGGGAGATCGGTTCAGCATGGAGGTCGAGGTTCGGGTGAACCGGGCGGTGCGCGACTACGACCTGCTGGTCGTGCTGGGTCCGGTGTTTCCCCACGAGGTGGCGGGATTCAGCGGCGGCAACAAGTATTTCTTCCCGGGGATCAGCGGCCCGGAGGTGCTCAACTTCTTCCATTGGCTCGGGGCGGTGATCACCAACCCGCGCATCATCGGCCACGCCCGCACCCCGGTCCGGGCGGTGATCGACCGTGCGGCCGCGATGATTCCCGCCGAACGCAAGGCGGTTTGCATGGTGGTGGACGGTCACACCCTGGCCGGGCTCTACGCGGGGGAGGTGGATGAGGCCTGGAGCCGCGCCGCCGCGCATTCCGCCCGCCTCCATGTGCGCGAGGTGGCCCGCCCGTTCCACACCGTGTTCGCCGTCTGTCCGCCGATGTACGACGAGTTGTGGACCGCCGGCAAGTGCATGTACAAGTCGGAGCCGGCGGTGGCCGATGGAGGCCGGGTGATCATTTATGCCCCGCACCTGCACGAGGTCTGCCAGGCTCACGGGGAGGCCATCTTCCGGATCGGTTACCACACCCGCGACTACTTCCTGAAGCAGTGGGACCGCTTCCACCACGAACCGTGGGGCGTGTTGGCGCACTCGACCCATGTGAAGGGGATCGGCTCGTTCGAGAACGGCGTGGAGAAGCCGCGGGTCGAGGTCATCCTCGCCTCGCGCATCAGCACCGGGGACTGTCGCCGGCTCAACCTCGGCCACCTCGATCCGGACTCCCTGCACCCCGATGACTACCGCAACCGGGAATCCGAGGGCATCCTCTTCATCCCCAAGGCCGGGGAATTGCTCTTCCGCGCTCCGGCATTTTCCAAAGCCTCACCCTGATCAACAAGGAAACGCCCCATGATTCCGTTAGCTCCCGGTTCCCGCATCCTGTTCCAAGGCGACAGCATCACCGATGCCGGTCGTGACCGGGTGGACCCGTCCAGCCTCGGTCGTGGCTATGTCCTGATGGGGGCCGGGCAACTGGCTCTGCGACGGCCCGACCTGAACCTGGTTTTCATCAACCGCGGCATCTCCGGGAACCGCAGCGGCGATCTCGTCGCCCGCTGGACCGTGGACGCCATCAACCTGCGTCCCGACGTGGTCTCGCTGCTGATCGGCGTCAACGACACCTGGCGGCGGTTCGACCGCAACGATCCGACCCCCGTGGAGCACTACATCGATCACGTCCGAACCCTGCTGCTGCGGTTGCGCGCGGAAACCTCCGCGCGGGTCGTGGTGCTCGAGCCGTTCCTGCTGCCGTGCGGGCATGTAACCCCGGAATGGCGCAGCGATCTCGATCCGAAGCGTTCCGCCGCCCGCGCCCTCGCGGAGGAATACCAGGCGGATTTCATCCCGCTCGACGACCTGTTCCGCGCACGGCTGGCCGCCGCACCCGCCGCCTATTGGGCCGGCGATGGCGTCCATCCGACCCCGGCCGGCCACGCCCTGATCGCCGACGCGCTGGTCCGGCACCTGGTCGGGTAGTGGGCGGGCATTCATCCGTCCGGTCCGATGGCGGGCATGCCGTGCCGCCACCCAATCCCGCCCTGACCATGGACTGCGGGCGGCATCGTCGACCGGATGCCGTCGCGGCTTCTTCGCGTGTGGCTCAATCCCTCAACTGCTGTCCGTGCACCATGTCCCGGAAACGGCCGGGTTTCGCGACCAGTTCCGCGTAGCTGCCGTCCTGGCAAATCCGGCCCTGGTCGATCACCAGGATCCGGTCGCACGTCTTCACCGTGGCGAGACGGTGGGCGATGAAGATCGCGGTGCGGCCGGCACACTCCGACTCCAGGCTGGCCTGGATCAGGTGCTCGCTGGTCGTGTCGAGGGCGCTGGTCGCCTCGTCAAAGACCAGGATGCCGGGCGAGGCGAGCAGCACCCGCGCGATCGCCAGGCGCTGCCGCTGCCCGCCGCTCAAGGTGGAGCCGCCTTCCCCCACGACCTCGTCGAGGCCGCGCGGAAGTTTCTCGATGAACTCCCACGCGTGGGCGCGTTCGCAGGCGCGGCGGATCATGTCGTCGGTCGCCTCCGGTTTCGCCACACGGATGTTGTCGCGGATGGTCGTGCGGAAGATGAACGGATCCTGCGGCACGATGCCGATGTGCCGCCGCAGGTCGCTGCCGCGCAAGCGGCGC
>ERZ761607.2729-NODE-2729-length-18456-cov-5.763274_pt1 | contig 18456 bp, 17 predicted proteins | sample MGYA00511164_ERZ761607 | MGnify/ENA primary metagenome ERZ761607 (study PRJEB28899, sample SAMN02445080) | bioreactor sludge metagenome | biome: EBPR sludge | place: Australia: Brisbane, Thorneside Wastewater Treatment Plant | collected 2011-06-22 ...
TTTACTTATCTAATCCTTTGGCGAAAATGATCACTTTATTTTTTTATCGCCCCATAGAAATTATACCTCAGTCGGTGTGAAACGCGGCCAATTGTTGAACGATGGCCGTTACCCGCCTCAGTTTGTGGAGGTTGGGTTCAAACCGGTCGGCTTCGAGCAAACTGCTTTTTTGTCGTACTAACGACGAAGAGCAGAGCCGATCCAAGCAGTATTCCAAGGATTCAGAATCCATGCCGGTGTGAATGGTCAACTCCAGAAAAGAGGATGGCCCGTGATCGAGCAGGAGGCGCAGAATGCCCGAAGTATCAGGCTTTTGGAGCGTTTCCAGCAAATGCAGGGCACGCTCGGCGCGGTTGTGGATGTGTGTTTTTGTAGTGTTTCCAGTGTCCATGGTGAAATAAATGATCTCACGTGAGGGAGCAAAGATAGCAATGTTATTGAAAGTTGTATGCAGGCAGAAATAATTAGTTTTCAGAGAGCAGTATTCAGAAAAAAATAATGAAATAGCTGAACCCTTTTTTCGACTTGTGGTTTTTATGCTTGCGAATAGTTGTATTCGTATTAATGATAGTATTGCAATCTTTATTTAACTCGTCACCATGTCAAAAACAAGCGCCTCGGACTACCTGAAGCATCTCAAGTCCGATTTACCAGCATCTGTAGTTGTATTTTTTGTAGCCCTGCCTTTGTGCCTCGGTATAGCTTTGGCCAGTGGCAATTCAGGATTATGTCACTCATCAAATATGATCCACTGCCTTTGTGCCTCGGTATAGCTTTGGCCAGTGGCGCGCCTTTGTTTTCAGGTCTTATTGCAGGTATTATAGGAGGCATCGTTGTAGGCGGATTGAGCGGCTCCAAATTGGGGGTGAGCGGTCCGGCGGCAGGTTTGGCGGCCATTGTGTTGGCGGCGATTGCCCAGTTGGGGAGTTACGAGTTGTTTTTGACAGCCGTGGTTTTGGCAGGCATCATGCAGTTGATTCTCGGTTTTGCCAAGGCCGGCATCATTGGCTATTATTTTCCGTCTTCTGTTATTAAGGGGATGCTGACGGGCATCGGCATCATCATCATTTTGAAACAAATACCTCATTTTTTCGGGTATGATGCCGACCCTGAGGGAGACTTCGCGTTTCATCAGGTGGATGGTGAAAATTCTTTTTCCGAGTTGTTGAATATTGCCGACAAAATTATTCCCGGCTCCGCACTCATCGGGGCGGTCAGTTTAGCCATTCTCATACTATGGGATCAGGTGTTGTCTAAAAAAGGCAAAATATTTCAAGTGGTGCAGGGCCCCTTGGTAGTGGTCGCATTAGGTATTGTGTTTTATATATTTACGAGGTCTCACAGTACTTTGTCCATCTCGGCTACTCACTTGGTAAGTGTACCTGTGCCGGATAATTTCTCGTCGTTTTTGGGGCAGTTTACTTTTCCCGACTTCAGCGCAGTGATGCGGTACGATGTGTGGGTCATCGCATTAACGCTGGCTTTGGTGGCCAGTATTGAAACGCTGTTGAGCGTAGAGGCGACCGACAAATTGGACCCCGACAAAGGGGTTACGCCCACCAATCGGGAGCTTCTGGCACAGGATACGGGCAATATCCTTTCCGGGCTGATCGGCGGTTTGCCCATCACGCAGGTGATTGTGCGCAGTTCGGCCAATATACAGTCGGGTGCAAAAACAAAGATATCGGCCATTTTACATGCTGTGTTCCTGTTATTATCTGTGGTGCTTATTCCCTCCGTACTCAATATGATTCCATTGTCTGTATTGGCAGCGGTGTTGTTGGTGGTAGGTTACAAATTGGCCAAACCGGCACTGTTTGCGAAGATGTGGAAATTAGGTTGGAAGCAGTTTATCCCCTTTATCGTCACGGTGGCAGGCGTTGTGTTGATTGATCTGCTGTCGGGCGTAGGATTGGGCATGGCCATCGGCATTTTTATCATCCTGTTGAAGAGCTTTCAGAATTCACACTTCCTGCACAAAGTGGACGAAAGCAACGGCAAGCAGAAAATGAAAATGACCCTGGCGGAAGAAGTAACCTTCATCAACAAAGGCACCATTCTCAAAGAGTTGAACAGCATTCCCGAAAACACCCACCTGTGTTTGGACGTGCGCGCCACGCGCTATTTGGACTACGATGTGATGGAAATCTTAGATGATTTTGCCATCAAGGCCAAAAACAAAAATATTGATGTGGAACTGATCTCCGAGCGCGGTGTGGTAGTGAATCCGCCCAGCTATGTGGATTTTTTCCATCTGCGGCCCAAAATCAATCCGTACAGGGGCGAGGAGCAATGGTAAGCTGCCTTCGGCAGTTTATCTCCCTTCGGGGTAAGCTGCCTGCGCAGTTCATCGGCAACCCGGAATCTTAAACCCGGAACCCGCCTTCCCACGCCACAGGCGTGGTACGGCGGATGCAACCCGAAACCTTGAACCCGAAACTTTTAAACTGTAAACAACAACCATAACATGAGAGCACATTCAGCCGAAACACAGTCTTCCGTAACGCCGCAAAAGGCATTGCAATTTCTCAAAGAAGGCAACCAGCGCTTTGTGAACAACCTAAAATTCAATCGCAATCTCTTAGAACAGGTGAATGATACACGCTCAGGTCAGTGGCCTTTCGCCTGCATCCTGAGTTGTATTGACAGCCGCACCTCTGCCGAGTTGATCTTTGACCAGGGGCTGGGGGATGTGTTCAGCATTCGCATTGCCGGCAATTTTGTCAATCAGGACATATTGGGTTCTATGGAATTTGCCTGCAAAGTGGCCGGTTCCAAGCTGGTCCTCGTTTTGGGGCATACCAAATGCGGCGCGCTCAAAGGTGGCCTTGACGCCGTGAAAGTGGACGATCTGGGTATGGACAACCTCTCTCATTTGGTGCATCGTTTCGATACCTGCATCCATTCGGTGATGAAGCCGGGCGAAGAGCGCAGTTCAGCCAACCACGACCTGCTGGAGCGACTGACCATCCGGAATGTGGAACAGGCCATTGTGGATATCCGCAATCAAAGCTCTGTGCTCAGAAACATGGAAAAGAACGGCGAAATCATCATCGTGGGCGCCAATTATGATTTAGAAACAGGAGAAGTTTTCTGGCTTTGACGAGAATCCTTACCTTTGGGTAAAATCTCATCATCATGCTCGATCAGGAAACCTACATCAAAGATCGCGTTGAAGGCCAGATCAAGTGGTACTCCAACAAAAGCAGCGCCGCTCAAAAACGCTATAAACTGTTCAAAGTCATTACGTTACTTTGCGCGGTACTCATCCCGTTTCTCACGGGACTGTTGGAGGAAATCTTCTGGATGAAATACGTCATAGGGACCTTGGGCGTCGCCATTGCCGCTGTCGAGGGCATACAATCTTTGTACAAAAACAGGGAATTGTGGCTCGAATATCGCGGCACTTCTGAGGCGCTCAAGCGCGAAAAACTCCTTTTTCAAACCCTTTCCGGGGATTATACCGAAGCGGCCGATCCGTTTAAACTCTTCGTTCTGAAGTCGGAACAAATCATGGCAGGCGAACAGTCCGGCTGGATAGACTATATCGCCAAAATGGAAAACGGAGATGGGAAGTGAGGATATTTATAGCTTCGAGCCGTGAGCTTCGAGTTGCGTTTTACCTTACTTCTATTGTGGAATCTCTACATTTAAATATCAGGTATAAAACCCTATTTTACTGAAAATCAGGCTAACAGCCAGCAGCTAACACCTATCGGCCTGTACCCCGCGACTGCTACTAACGTCCCGCAGCAGCCAGCCTTTCGGCCCGTACCAGCATCACCACTTTATCATAACTGAGCATGCCCTCCCGCACGCCCTGCGCCTTGAGGTAGGTGTTGTAGGCGGCATCCCGGAAACGGGGAAAAATGTCGGGATAAGCCAGCATGGTTTGGTTGATGGCATCTATGTCGGCGCGGATACCGGCGGGCAGGGCTTCTCTCAATTGGCGATAGTCGTCGGGGCGGCGGGCGCGGTATTGGGCCGCGAGGGTGCGCCAGAAACTCAGGATGGAAGCATAAGCAATGACCGGATCATCGGAATGAACGCAGGCCGCATAAGCGATGTAATTGCACACGCCCTCATCTCCGAAACCGAATCCGTGCGCCAGTTCGTGCGCCAGCACAGACGGCATTTGTAGTGGGTGCAGTCCCGCATCTGCATGGCCTTCGCCGGAAAAAGGGAAATAAATGCCCGCAGTGCCGAAGCGGAGCAGCGCACCTTTGGGATAGAGTTGGCGGCCCCGCACGCGACCACCGGCGTAGTAGCCGTGCGATTGCAGCCAAGCGGCCACTTCTCCGCGCAGTTGCTGTTCGAGCGGGCGGGCTTCGGGCCGGTAATCCAATGCCGCGTCGGAGGCTTCGGGTATGAGTGCTCTGGCGGCCATGAGGGCTGTGGTAGCGAGGTCAAATTCTTCCCGCAATTCTTCGGTAGTGAGCGGTTGGGGTTGTAAATCAAGCTGTTGCTCCAATGGTATGCGGCTATAATTGAACCCCCACAAAAAGAAAAAGAAAAACACCACGCCCCCCAAAAAGGATAAAATACCTGCTCCGGCAGATTTGATTTTGCCCCAGACTCCCTCGCGGCGGCGATACCAGCGATAAACGGAAACGCCTACCCATATCAGCACGCCGGGAATGACGAGATACGCCAGCGGAAAGGGCAGCCAGGCCAGCCCGTAATCAATGACATTCCGAATACCGATAAACAGGCCGCGACTGTAGAAGCGCTCGGTCCAGTCGGGACGGGCGCCGGCGATCCAGCGCAGCAGCAGGGTGAAGGCGCCGAGGAGTATCCAGATTTTTTGAGATGTTTTCATGCGGTTGGAGGAAGTGAAGCGCTAAATTACCGTCTCAAACAAGATTGGAATGAAAAAGGCACAAAATTCAGAGGAAAAATTCATGGACATCAGCCACATCCTCAACCACTTGGGGGAAGACCGCGAGCAATATTTCAACGCCGTAGCGCCGCCGGTGGTGCAGAGCAGCAATTTCGCATTGCCCAGCATCGCCGCTTTTCGCGAGGCTTTCAGCGATGAACTGCATCACCACGTTTATACGCGGGGCAATAACCCTACCGTAGAAATCCTCCGGGCCAAAGTAGCTGCATTGGAAGGTTGCGAAGACGCGCTGGTGTTCTCCAGTGGCAGCGCAGCCGTAGCCGCCGCTGTATTATCGCAGGTAGCTGCCGGCGATCACATCGTTTGCGTGCGCTCGCCGTACTCTTGGACGCACATTCTGATGACGCGCTTTTTGCCCCGCTTCGGCGTAAGCCATACTTTCGTGGACGGCACAGACATGGCCGAAATAGAAGCTGCCATCCAAACCAACACCCGCCTGCTGTATTTGGAAAGCCCCAACTCGCTCACTTACGAACTGCAAGACCTCGAAGCCTGCGCCCGGCTGGCCCGCGCTCACGGCATCGTCACCTGCATAGACAACAGCCACGCATCGCCCATTTTCCAAAATCCGGCAGCGATGGATATAGACATGGTGGTACACTCCGGCACCAAATACCTCAACGGCCATAGCGACGTGGTGTGCGGCGTGGTGTGCAGCACGAAAGAGCGCATCAGAAAGATTTTTGAAGCGGAACTGATGACCCTCGGCGCCATTCCGTCTCCGCATGATGCTGCACTGATTATCAGAGGATTGAGAACGCTGGAACTGAGAATGCAGCGCAGTCACGACAGTGCTTTGCGCATAGCCGAATGGTTGGAACAACATCCTAAAGTAGAGCGCGTGCTGCACCCCTGGCTGCCGTCGTTTCCGCAGCACGAATTGGCCAAAAAGCAAATGCGCGGCGCCGGGGGGCTGTTTTCCATCTATTTGAAAGCAGAGCGGATAGAAGAAGTGGAAGTTTTTTGCAACCGGCTCAACCGTTTCCTCATGGCGGTGTCTTGGGGCGGCTACGAATCGCTGATGCTGCCGATGGCCGGTTTTTACAAAATTCCCGGCAAGGGCACGCCCTCGCGTCCCTGGAATCTGATTCGCTTTTACATCGGATTAGAAGACCCGGATTGGCTGATCGAGGATTTGAGGCAGGCCCTGGCAGGGTAGGCGGGTTCGAGGTTTCGGGGTGGTCACACACTCACCCCTCACACACTCACCCCTGAAAACCGCCCACCGAGGACCGCTCACCGCTTACCGCCCACCTTCTGCCTCGTCTTCTCTGCCCGTACGTCGGCTTTTTGAGATTTATTTTCAGCAGCAGAAGCGCGCTTTTCAGCCTTGATGGCTTCTGCGCGGGCGCGGGCTGCTTCCTCTTTGGCCTCGGCTGCTTTGCGTTCGCGTTTGGCTACGAGCACATCTTTTTTTGCTTCCTGATGGCGGGCTTTTACGTCGCTGTTGGAAGTGGAACTGCCTGCATTATCGTCCGATTTTTTGAACACCGAAAAAACGCCTTTAGGCTTTTCGTCGCTGGTAGTAGAGCCGGTTTTTTGAGCCAGAGCAGGCGTTGCCAGGCAAAATAAGATCAGTGCCGGCGCCATCATCGCAATTTTTTTCAAAGTCGTCATCTGTTTCCTTTTTTGTGAACGCCCGGAATAACGAAGGCGCGGCGCGGTTTGGTGTGCCGGGCAGTTTTTGCATTACAACTTTTGTACAAAGCACTCGTTTATTGGCTTGGTAAAAACATTTGGCTGCGAGCTATGAGCTTCGGGAGGCAGCGTTGGACAATATCTAATCATCTTGTGACTATTTTGCATCTTTTTTAAGCCATAACCGCGCCTTGGCGCGGCACTAGCTGCAAGCTCATTTTTTATAAAGTAAGAAGATATTCCCATGGGGAAATTTCTAAATGTACTTTTGAAAAAAAATTCTTCTGCTGTGGGAAAACAGAGCTAATAGCTTGAGCCACGCAAGGCGTGGTAACAGCCAATGGAAAATGCTAAATAAATACAAAATCTTACAAATAATGACCCGACTTCTTACACTTTGCATTGCGCTGTTGGCCGGCCTGTCTGCCTGGTCACAACCTGCCGTCACTCAGTACGCGCCCACCGCTTCCGAAAACTCACTGCTCTGGGAAATCAGCGGAAACGGTCTTACACAGCCGTCCTATCTTTTCGGCACCATCCACATCATTGCTGCGGAAGACTTTTTGCTCACCGATTCTACCCTCGCAGCTTTCAACCGCTGCAAAGAGGTAGCCTTTGAAATTGATATGGATGAGATGGACAACATCGGCGCGCTGCTGCCCCTGCTCATGAAAGCCTTTATGCGCAACGGCACCACCCTGCGCGATCTGCTCAGCACGGAGGATTACAACTTGGTCAAAGCTCGCTTTTCCGAAATGGGGCTGCCTATCTTTATGCTCGAACGGGTAAAACCCATGTTCCTCTCTTCCATGTTGACCGGACAGGGCGAAGACTCTTCTTCGGGCATGGCTGACTCCAAGTCCTACGAAATGGAGTTGCTTCAATTGGCCCGCGATGCCGATAAGCCGGTTCATGGCCTCGAAACGGCTGCTTATCAGATGAGTATGTTCGACAGCATACCCTACAAAGCGCAGGCCGAAATGCTGGTGCAAACCCTGAAAGCCGCCCCTTCCGAAAACGATGAAATGGCGCAGATGGTGGCTTTGTACAAAGCGCAAGACCTCGTGGGGCTGCAGGAAATGATGGAAGGCGAATCGGGCGTCGGCGAGTATCAACATCTGCTGCTGGACCAACGCAATGCCAACTGGATTCCCGTGATGAGCCGAATGATGAAAGATAAAGCTGTGTTTTTTGCCGTCGGCGCCGGCCATTTGGGAGGTGAAAAAGGCGTCATTGCCCTGTTGCGCCGGCAAGGGTACCAAATGCGGGCAATTCGTTGAGGCGTTCAGGGGCGGATTGTTTAATTTTGCGGCGGCCTCACGATCAGATTGGCAATGAAAATCCAATTTCACAGCGAGCCGATACAGAATGAAAAACTAAAATGGTCATGTTCCGAATGTTATGCCTGCTGATTTTCCTGTATTGTGGATACGGAATTTCGGCCCAAATCAATGTGGGAATCAAACTGGGGCTGGCAACTACCGGCTTCGAAGAACAACAAATCAACATCCTTGATCAGGGCGGTCTGCAACGCTTTGGATTGGCCCTGCGCGACGGCTCGTACAGCATTCACGGCGGCCTGATGCTGCGGGCGCGCCTCGGCAAAGTCTTTCATATTCAGCCCGAACTGCTCCTGCAATCCAACAAAACCGATTACAACCTCGATGATCTGGCGGCTCCGGGCGCACCGGCTCAATTGCTCACCGAAAAGTACCAGCACCTCAATCTGCCGCTGATGCTGGGCGCACAATGGGGCGCGTTTCGGGTGCAGGCCGGGCCGCAGGGGCATGTTTTTTTGAGCAGCCGCTCGGATTTGTCCAAAGTAGAAGGCTATCAGGAGGATTTTGAAAAAATGACACTGAGTTGGGTGGCCGGAGCCGGCATTGATATTTGGAAAACACTGACCATTGACCTCCGCTACGAAGGCAGCCTCAACCGTTTGGGAGATCATATCCGGTTCTTCGGCAATTCATACTCTTTTGAAGATCGCCCGGCAAGGCTGTTGGTCTCGGCGGGGCTGTTGTTCGGCAAAAAGAAAAGATAAAACGGCGCACTAAACTACTCGTTTGTATCGTCATGGGAAACGTCATTTCTTCATTTCCCAACCCAAAATCGCCCATGCAACAGTCCATTTCATTGAACAGCCTGCTTTTTCTTGCATTTACACTCACAGGCATCGCCACGATGAGCGCCCAAAACGGCCCTCAATTCGGCATTACTGCATTTCCCAACTACTCCGGCGGGCGCATTGCTGCCGGCAGTACCGTCAACGAAGCCGCCATTGACTCCATCGAACTGCGCGAAACCTCTCGACCCTCTCTGTCTTGGGGCATAGTCGCTCAATGGCGTGCCGAAAAAATCGGATTCCGCACCGGTTTTCAACTCACCGATACGGGCTATCGCTCTGTAAAAGAAGGCATTCCCGCTGATGTAGAAGCTCCCGACGGCGCCCTCACCCGCCGCGTGGACTACCGCAATCTGAACCTCGAACTGCCCGCCGAAATCCTGTTTTTGCACGAACTCAATGCACGTCATCGGGTCAATTTTATGATGGGATTCAGCGCCGCCTACAATCTCCGCAACTACGAAGACAACCTCTTTTTCAGCGGCGAAAAGCTCGGCAGAGCGCAAAACCAAATCAGCAATGATGCGTTTCAGCGCCTCCAACTCGGCTTCCAAACCGGCATCGGCTGGCAATACGACATGGGGCCGCGCATGATCTTTTTTGCGCAACCCACGTTCTATTTCTGGTACACCGGCCTGCTGGCAGAAACGGAAGAGGTGAACCGCAGCCTCTATGCCATCGGCCTGAAAACCGGCATTTTATTCAAAACAAAAACCAACCAATAAAACATGGAATACAGAAGACTTGGAAAAAGCGGCCTGCAGGTGAGCGCGCTCTCGCTGGGGTCCTGGCTCACGTTCGGCAAACAAATCAGCGACGATGTGGCCGAACAACTCATGGTCACCGCTTACGACAACGGTGTCAATTTTTTTGACAATGCTGAGATTTATGCCCGCGGTCAGGCCGAAGTGGTCATGGGCAATATTTTGAAGAAAACAGGCTGGGACAGAACGAGTTATGTGCTTTCCAGCAAAGTCTTTTTCGGCGACGGCCGCAAACTCCCCAACCAAACCGGCCTCAGCCACAAGCACATCATCGAAGGCTGCGAGGCTTCTCTGCGCCGCTTGCAGGTGGAATATTTAGACCTGTACTTCTGCCACCGCCCCGATAAAAATACGCCCATCGAGGAGACGGTGCGCGCCATGAATCTGCTCATCCAACAGGGCAAAATATTCTACTGGGGCACCTCCGAATGGTCGGCTCAGGAAATCATGGAGGCACATCTGGTAGCCCGCGAACAGCGCCTTGTCGGCCCGGTCATGGAACAACCGGAGTACAACATGTTTCACCGCCACCGGGTAGAAGCCGAGTACGCGCAGATTTACAAAACAGTGGGGCTGGGCACTACGATCTGGTCGCCGCTGGCATCGGGCATACTCACACCTAAGTACCTGAAAGACAACCCGGAAGATACTCGCCTTGCCATGGCAGGTATGGAGTGGCTCAAGAACTCGGCACTCAAGCCGGAGCGCGTCGAAAAGGCGGCGCTGCTCAACGAATTGGCCAAAGAACTGGGCGTTTCATTGCCCAAATTGGCCATTTCCTGGTGCCTGTCGAATCCCCATGTCAGCACGGTGATTCTGGGCGCTTCCAAAGTATCGCAATTGGAAGAAACGCTCCAATCGGCACAGGTGCTGCCCTTGCTGACGCCGGAAGTGACGGAGCGTATTGAGGGGATTTTGGGAAATAAGCCCGCGCAGCCTGCTTTTTGATAAGTGATGATGTAATCTTGTCAAGATTTTTCATCATCACGGAGGCACGGAGGACACGGGGATTACACAGAGCGTGATCCTCGTGTCTTTCTGTTTTATAGTGAAATTACCCCAAGCGAAAATGACCACCTTATTTTTTATCGCCCCTTAGTGCAGACAGGCTTATGCCTCGTAGCTTTGTAAGATGGACTGAATTTGTTGCCCGAAAAACTATATTTGCGCCAAAATCATCACAAAAAATGGCGCAGCGCAAAATATTTTTCTGGTCGCTCACGGTGGCCTTAGCCGGTTTCCTCTTTGGTTTCGATACGGTGGTCATCTCCGGCGCCGACCAGTCTTTACAGGCACTCTGGCCACGCGGCGAGGTGTTTCACGGCTTCGTCGTCATGGCCTCCGCGCTGTGGGGGACCGTGGTGGGCGCACTGTTCGGCGGCATTCCCACCGACCGCTGGGGTCGAAAGAAAACCCTGTTTTGGATCGGTGTGCTGTATTTTGTGTCGGCAGTCGGCTCTGCGCTGGCCCACGACCCCTTCGTTTTTGCCCTCTTCCGATTCATCGGTGGTTTGGGCGTGGGCGCTTCCACGATAGCGGCGCCGGCCTACATTTCCGAGATTGCTCCGGCCAACGACCGCGGCAAATTGGTGGCCATGTATCAGTTCAACATCGTGTTCGGCATTCTCGTGGCCTTCCTCTCCAATTTCCTGCTCAGCCAAACCGGCGACAACGCCTGGCGCTGGATGATGGGCGTAGAGGCCGTTCCGGCGTTCATTTACACGCTCCTTGTGCTCGGCGTGCCACGCAGCCCGCGCTGGCTTTTGGTCAAAAAGCACGACCGCGCCGCCGCCGCCCAAACCCTTCGCATCATCAATCCGGGCATGGACGTGGAAGCAGAAATGGACCGCATCCTGGCCGACCAGAAAAACGTCGCTCCCGGCGAAACCATCTTCCTGCCCAAGTACCGCCCGGCGCTCATGCTCGCCTTTTTCATCGCCTTTTTCAATCAGTTTTCCGGCATCAACGCCTTTCTTTATTATGCTCCGCGCATCTTCGAGATCGCCGGCCTCGAAAAAAGCTCCGCCCTGCTCAGCAGCGTCGGCATCGGCGTCACCAATCTCGTGTTTACCCTCATCGGTCTGTCGCTCATTGATCGTTTCGGTCGCCGCCAACTCATGTACATCGGCTCCGTGGGCTACATTGTGTCGCTTTCATTAGTCGCCACAGCGCTCCATTTCGGCATACAGGGCATGGCCGTTCCCATCTTCCTGTTCCTGTTCATCGCCTCCCACGCCATCGGGCAAGGCGCCGTCATCTGGGTATTCATTTCCGAAATCTTTCCCAACCACCTGCGCGCTTCCGGCCAGGCATTCGGCAGCTCCGTTCATTGGGTATTGGCAGCCATTATTCCATCGTTGGTGCCCTACCTGTTTGCCGGCATCGGCGCGGCCACCGTATTTGCATTTTTCGCCTTCATGATGGTACTTCAGTTGTATTTCGTTTGGCGCTCCATGCCCGAAACCAAAGGCGTTTCGTTGGAAGAATTGGAAGAACGATTGGTTCGCAAGTAGAGACCTTGCATGCAACATCTGGAAGAACGATTGGTACGCAAAGTGCAGTAAATCAATATTTTGGCAGCCGCCCGCACTACCGGTAGAGCTGTTGGCTTTATCTCCGCAATGACCGGCTAAAAGCCAACAGCTCTACACCTGCCGCGGGCGCCGGGCCTTCCGTTCTTATAGCCTCCTAAAGTCGGCTATACCACTCCAGTCCCTGCTGCGCCAGCCGTCACACCCGCTACCCCTCCTCCTCCTCCTCATATTCCAAAATATCCCCCGGCTGGCAATCCAATGCCTTGCAGATGGCTTCCAGCGTGCTGAAACGGACGGCCTTGGCTTTGCCGGTTTTCAGAATAGACAGGTTGGACAGCGTGAGGTCCACTTTTTCCGACAGCTCGTTGAGCGACATTTTCCGCCGGGCCATCATGACGTCTAAGTTTACGATGATCGGCATGGCTCAGATGGTTAGTTCGTTTTCAGATTTCAGTTCCACTCCTTTTTCAAAAACAACCGACAGCAAAAAGATGATGCCGGCCCAAAACAGCCACTCTCCCGCAGCCCAGTCCGAAGGAGGCAGTTCCACACCCCTGTGCATCAGCCATTTACTGTATCCGGCGCCCGCCAGCGACAACATGGCCGCACTCAATGCAGTATCGCTCATTTTGGAGAGTAGCTTCACATGGCGCTCATTGAAAGGATTTTCTACCTTGAATATCAGCGACATATCAACTGCCCGCCAGGCCAATGCCACCTTGGTACAGGCCAGCGCGATCACTAAGGAGACCATGCCGATGTAGTGCAGGAAATTGTGTTTGTAGAGCGCCGAGTAGTCCAAGCCCATGTACAGGTCGCCGGCGCCGGCAGGGTTCACAGCAAGGCTCACCGCAAAGGAGATGATCAAGGCGCCGGCTTTGATGCACAAACCGATCAGTACGATCCAAAAGGCCACGTTCATGGCCCGAAGAATGAAATGTGTTGTCGTTTTCATGGTTGTCAGTGATTGAATGATGGGGCAAATATCAATGAATATTTATTGATAAACAATAAATTTTGATTATTTATTAAAAAATACCGCACCAAATGCCTCCCTTGTTGGACGAACGGTGAAAAAGGCGCTCCTTTCCCTGCTTTTTGCGAAAGCGGCCTGCTGCTCAAAGCGCGCATTAAAAAAGTTCTACCTCTTATTTCCACAAAACGCTACCTTAGCATCAAAATAGATCAACCATGTCCAGAACAGACTATCTGACATTGGCCATTGTGGCCGTGTGCATTGCCGCCCTCGCGTTTCTCATTTACCGCATGGCTACCATAGACGCTGATCCGGCAGCTACAGACCCCACCGAACAAGTGCTGGACGAGCCGGCTTCCGATCCGACCATGACCGATGAAAATACCGCCGGCACTGAATACGGCGATGAGACGCCCGCACCTGACTACTCGCGCGATGCCGATGAAATGGACGACGCAAAAGTGGAATCTGTGGAAGAAATGCCCGCCGCTAAAAAAGAACCTGCCGCCACAAAGCCTGCTGAAAAACCCGCGCCACGGGCCGAACCCGCGCCGCCTGCCGAGGAACCTGCCCCTGCGCCTGCATCCTCTGCATCAGGCAGTTACATGGTGTTGGCCGGTTCTTTCCGCGAGATGGCCAACGCGGAGGCTATGGTGGCCAAAGTGAAAAAATTAGGCTACGAAAGCGCTTCAGTGGAAAAATTTGACCGGGGAGCTTTTGCCGTCGCTTTGGTGGATCGCTTCGATTCTTACTCTGAAGCCAACGCCTTGGTCAAGGAATTGGCCAAAAAGGGCGTGGAGGCTACGGTGTATAAGAAGAAGTAGCGCGTGAGTGGCCTGTTCCAGACATTGCGATGTTTTTTTAACATCGCAATGTCTGGAACAGGCGTGGCTGCTCACCATACCCCTTTCTTGATAGCCAAACACTCCAACACATCAGGCAGGCTGTCCCTGTTGTTTTTAACAAAATTGACAAATTCTACTGACTCCTCATTTCTCATAATAGTAAACCACCTTCTTTCGCCCAATAGCATTTCTATTTTCTCAGGGGCTTGGGGATCGAAAGCAGCCCCAGACCAGAGGCTGTTGCTAAGGTCCCTTTCATTTAATATCACGAAGAAGTAAAAGGCGATTGTATCATTTTTGACTTCAAAAAGCATTGGTCGGAATTCCAATTGCCTGATGCTGCCGGCCTGTTGAAGAAGAGAATCCCTTTGAATTTCAGCAAAATTGAATTCATATAACCGCCAGATAGCATCTTCGTAGTATGGGCTATATTTCTTTTCATAGGGGTAGTCCTTAGCGCAAAGGCTGTAATCGTTCATGCCACATCCACTAAGAATGCAACATACAGCCACTGCATAACCAACTATACGATTCATACTCCTTTGTTTATAGTAAAATTGATTCTGACCCAGCCGTCTTGTAAAAAAAATAATCGCTCGTCCTGTGTCACCCAGAACGGGACGCTTATCTGGCCGTCTTATCAAACCCACTCTTTGGCTCATTGCGGCCGCGCTTGTTCAGCCGTGGCTCCGGGGGGCGCTAAAATAAAGAGGCAACCCGAAGGCTGCCTCTCCTTATTATATATATGTCAACGCCGGATCAATACCCCGTATTCTGTTGCAGATTCGGGTTGGCGTTGATGTCTGCGCTCGGAATGGGGAACACATTGCGATAAACCGGAACGACAGCACCGTCTTTGACGCCGCCCTTCCACTGCCAGAGGTAATCCGACTGACTAAAGCGGTTGAAACGAATGAGGTCGGTGCGGCGGTGGCACTCCCAGTACAGCTCGCGGGCGCGCTCGTCCAAAATCAAATCCAGATTCAGTTGGCTGTCCGTCACGCTGCCGGCTACGCTTTTGAAAGCGCGGGTGCGAACGGCGTTCACATATTCCAGCGCCTTCGACCGGCTGCCGCCGCTGCGCAGCAAAGCCTCGGCGCCCATCAGGTAGGCATCGGCGAGGCGGAACATCGGGAAGTCCGTGTCCGGGAAGGTGGCATTGGAGCCTTGCGCGCCGGTGGAAGTCACGTTTTTAAATTTCTTCACGGCGATGCCCTGCGTGAACAGCGTCACATCGTCTATGTCCAATGACTGGCCCGGACGGTGGAAAATGCCCCGGCGGTCGAAGGAGGTAGAATTGATCTGGTAGGTGTAGTCCGGCTGGTTGATGAACAACACGATGCGGTAGCTGCCCGATCCCGGAATCCGGTTGATGGTGGCGCCGCCCTGAGAGAGGAGGCCGTTGCCGGCATTGTCGCCCAGATTGACGGTCGGGTCGCTGCTGACGAATTTGAACCCTGCGGCCGTCATGTTCAAATTGGCTACTACGGCTCTCAGTGTCGGGTCCCAGGTCATGGGTACAGGCTGACCGGAGCTGACGCCGGGGCCTTCCACGAACCAGTCGCGGCGAACGATCTGGTAGCTCAGTTGCGTCCAGTTTACTCGGATGTAGTGCAGGCCCGCCGTTGGTACAGTGATGGGCGCGCCGTTGAGTTCGAGGGTGCCGTCGCCGTTGGTATCGCCGTAAATCGGAGCGGAGTTGGATGGGATGCGGGTGAAGCGGATGGTGGTATTAGCATCCGGGAAGTATTTGTAGCCATCAAAAACGTTGTTGCGCAAGGGCGAAGAGAGCGAATTGGACGTCTCGGTGGGGTTGTTGCCCTGGTGCGAACCCGGCACATACACTTTGGGGTAGGTGGCCGTTTCGCCGGCGTTGGGAGAGGCTATAAGACCACCTTCCGTTTCCGGGAATTTCTCAATGAACTGCCGCGTAGCGCGGGTACCGCCCCAGCCGCCGCCGACGCCCTGCTCAGAGGGGTTGATGTTGCCACCGATGGCCGCATTGATGATGAACGTCATACCGCCCCAAGTGCGGGTGTTGATGCCGTCAAAGGTGATGGGGAAGATGATTTCGTTGGAGCGGTGGTTGTCGGCCAGAAACAAGTGTTGGTACTCCGGTTCCAGCGTGTAGCCGGCAGTGATGACCTTGTCACAATAGTTGGCACAGTCGGCAAAACGAGCCTGCCCGGTGTAAACATTGGCGTTGAGGTACAATTTGGCCAAGAGCATCCAGGCGGCGGCGCGGTCGGCACGGCCGTACTCATTGGAGCGCGGTGCTGCCAATGCCGGCTCGATGGCGAGCAATTCCGATTCGATGAAAGAGAACAGATCGGCGGCGGTGGCCTGTTTGGGGAAGAAAGCGCCCACAGCATCCTCATCTGTTACAAAAGGCACATTGCGGAACAAATCCAAGGCATGCCAGTAGCTGAGTGCTCGCAGAAAACGGGCCTCGGCACGGTAGGTAGCAATATCGGTGCGCAATTGACCGCTCACGCCCCGGCTGTCCAATCGGGCGTCGGTGGTTTCGCGCAGAAACTCATTACACACAGAAATCTGATAAAAAATGCGGCTGTAAAAAGCGAAGATGAAGCCGTCGCCGGGCGTCCAGGTTTGTTTGTGAAAATCCTGGATGGTCTGGTCGTTCCAGCCTATGATGGCCTCATCGGTAGTGAGTTCCTGGTGGTACCAGTAGCCGCGGAGGTATTGGCCGAAACCTTCGTCAATACCGGAAATATCGGCCTGGCCTGCAGGGCCTTCCTGACCTGAAAGAGCAAAGCCTGCATAGAGCTTGGCCAAGACTTGCTTATAAACTGCCGGATCGCTATACACCGTGCCGGAGGTGATTTCGAGCGGGTCCAAAGGCACCGTGTCTAAGTCTTTGAAACAGCCGGTCGCTGCGAAAAACATGGCAATCAGCAGCGCAAAAATTTTGATATTTTTCATTGTTACAGAGCTTTTAATGGATTAGAAATTAACACTCACACCCAAGAGGAATGTTCGCGGACGCGGATACACGTTATTGTCAATGCCGGTGCCTAATTCCGGATCCAAGCCGTTGTAGGAGGTCAGCACCAGCGGATTTTGGACAGTGGCAAAAGCCCTGAAATTCTCTCCGATGAGCTTGTCGAAAGTATAACCTACGGTGATGTGATCCAATCGGAAGAAAGAAGCATTGGTGACAAAGTGATCGCTGAAAGTAGCCGAAGCCTGTGTGAGGATGTTGTTGTCAACAGCCGAGCGGTGTATGTTTTGCAGATACAGCGTCGGGTGGAAAAGCCTTTGGAGGTAGCCCATGTCGGTAGCCACGTTGTTGTAAACAAAGTTGCCGATGTTGGCGCGGCCCGCAAAGGAGAAGTCCAATTTGCCGATGGTCATGTTGCTGGTAATGCCGATGAGATAGTCGGCGGCGGGCTTTTCGTAGCGGTACTTATCTTCGTCGTTTACCACGCCGTCGTTGTTGAGATCGGCATATTGGCCGGGCAAAATGCTGCCGTTTTCATCGTACAATTGCTTGAAAACATAGAACGAGCGCGGCGCGTATCCCACACTGTGAATCTGGATATTACTGCCCACGCCGCCTGCAATGCCGCCCGTGAAGACGCCTTTGTAGTCGGGGTCGTCGGTGGCGGTCAGCTTCGTGATTTCGTTGTAGTTGTAGGCAACGTTGGCGGCAATGTCCCAGCGCACTTTGGAAGTAGAAACCGGAGATACATTCAACGACAACTCAACGCCCCTGTTGACCATGCTGCCGATATTGGTATTGATAAAATTGGTCAGGTTGGTACCTGCCGGTACGGGGATGAAATTGAGCAGGTCTTTGGTATTGCGTTGGTATAAATCAAGCGAACCCGACAGGCGGCCTTTGACGATGGAGAAGTCGAGCGCCAGGTTGGTAGTGGATGTTTCTTCCCATTTGATGTTGCGGTCGTAACCATTGGGACGGACCGTATTGATGAAGAAGTCGCCGAACTGGTAGCGGGCATTGTCCAAACTAAACTGATAACGAGCCTGATAGATGTACGGGCTTCCAATATCTTGCTGCCCGGTGACGCCCCAGCCTGCGCGCAGTTTGATGTTGTTGAAGTATTGATTGTCGTTTTCGATGATCTTCACGGCAGCGGCCACAGCGGGGAACAAGCCCCAGCGGTTTTCGGGCGCAAAGCGGGAGGTGGCGTCGCCGCGCATGGTGAGCGTCAGCAAGAAGCGGTTGTTGAAGCTGTAGTTGGCCCGTCCGAAAAGCGATACCAAATAAAGCTCATTGGCCACATTGTTGCGTTCCACCGTTTCGGAAGGCGTATTGGCGGCGTTGGAATTGCGGAAAGAGTTTTCGTTGTAGAAATGCTGCCAGGAGTAACCGGCCATGAAGTCCAGATTGTGTTTGGCTCCCAGATCGGCTTTGTAGCTGAGATAAAACTCCAGCAGTTCATTGGTGCGTGTCTGGCTGTATGTATTGTCTCTGCCGCCGCCGTTGATGGGGTCGAAAGAGAACGCCACCACGTTGCCTCCGGGAATTTTCAGCATACCCTCGCCCAGCGAGTAGTCGTACCCTACGTTGAGGTTGGCGCGCAAGGCAGGCAGGAAGGGCATGCGATAGTCGGCAGAAGCGCTGAGAATGTATCGCTGCACCTGTCTCTTATACACATCTGACGCTGCCGACGAATAGAGAGGTGTAGA
>ERZ761607.2733-NODE-2733-length-18414-cov-5.310148_pt1 | contig 18414 bp, 19 predicted proteins | sample MGYA00511164_ERZ761607 | MGnify/ENA primary metagenome ERZ761607 (study PRJEB28899, sample SAMN02445080) | bioreactor sludge metagenome | biome: EBPR sludge | place: Australia: Brisbane, Thorneside Wastewater Treatment Plant | collected 2011-06-22 ...
GAAGAGGCCTTTGAGTCGCGCGTGAAAGTCGTTGGGGCCCATCTTCGCTTCCATTCGTCGTCGAATTTATAGCATCGGGCGAATTCCCTCTCGCTTGATCTAGATCAAGCCCCCGGGAATTCACCCGTCCGTCGAGTTATCCTGTTTCAGTGACTCGTCGCCATGAACACCACGGTATGTCGGGCGATCGCGACCAGCGTCGTCTCTTGGAAGATCTGGATCTCGGCCGTGTAAACGCATTTTCCGCTCGTCGAGAGATCCTGGCGGATCCGAGCGATCTCCTCTTCGGGCAGCGCGGCGACGGCGCGCAGGCTGCCCGTCGCGGGGCGGATGTGCTTGACGTAGCCGTCCTTCAGCCACCCCTGAATCTTGGGGCGGGGGTCCTGCGGATCGTCCATGCCCAGAAGCGAGTAGTCGCCGAGGCCCGCGTATCCGGCCAACCCGCTCGTGTAGTCGGCGAGGATGTAAAAGGTGGCAGCTTGCAGGGTCCCGTTTTGGTTGAGACCGAGGTCGTTCGCCTCCAGGGAGCAGACGACTTCGCGGGGGCTCAGCGTTTGAATGCGGAAGTCCAGGCCGGCGGCCAAGGGAACCAAGCCTCGGAGCGAGCTTTCGAGGCGGGATTGGGTGGCGGTATTGGTCGGCTGGGGAATCATAATAATCTCCTTATTATTAATCATTTAACGCATTGCATAATACGCCAGGACACCCAAAAGTTCGTTAACCTAGGATAAGAAATGATGGACGATCCCTTTCAGGCCCTCCGTAAGATGTTTGAGCGCTACGCCCCTATTCCGGACGCGGAATGGGAGCTCTTTCGACCGGCCCTCCGTCCGGAGAAGATCGAGAAGGGAAAAGTTTGGATCGAGATCGGCCAGGACGGCGACGCGATCGCGTTCCTCCTGAAGGGGCTCATGCGGAATTACTACGTGATGGCCGACGGGAACGAATACACGCGCGCCTTTCGGGCGGCCGGCCAATTCGTCGCTTCTTACTCATCGGCGCTGAGCGGCGAGGTGTCGCAATGCGCGGTCGAAGCGGTGGAGGACTGCGAGGTTCTCACGTTTTCGTACCGCGAGTTCAAGCGTGGCTTCGCCCGTCACGCGTGTTGGGAGCGCATCGCCCGGGTCATCGGCGAAGAGATGTACATCGAGTACCAGAAGCGCGAGTACGAGCTGCTATGCATGGACGCCTTGACCCGCTACGAGGCCTTTCAGAGCCGATACTCCAGTCTTCACGATCGACTCAGTCAGTCTCTCATCGCGAGCTACCTGGGCATCACGCCGGTTTCGCTCAGCCGCCTGCGGGGCAAACGCGCGCGGAAGGATTTTTGACGACGTCCTTTGACCTAGCTCAAAGCGAAAGCGGCGCGAAGCTTCCATACTGAAGCGGCAACTCAGAAGGAGAATCAATGAGAGTTCCGTTTTGGCTGGGATCCCTTTTTTCGCTGACTTTCGTGTCGTGTTCGAGCTCGCAGGAAGCCGTGCTTTCCCGCGAACCCTCGAGCACCGCGGCCGGTCTCAACCAGGAGACCTATCTCGGCGGAAGCGCCGAAGCGGAAGCCGCCCAGTTCGAGACGATGAAGACGCAGATTCGCGACATCATCGTTCGCCAGACCAAAACCTTGCGCGGTCAGGATACGCATCAGCGCGGATTTCACTCCAAGGCGCACGGCTGCCTGAAGGGCACGCTCGCGCTCGATAGCGATCGCCCGAGCTGGACGCGGCACGGGATCTTCGGCAACGAAACCCAGGGATGGAAGCTGTGGGCCCGTTTCTCGAACGGGGCCGGTTGGCGCGAAGCCGACATCAATCCCGACGTTCGCGGTCTCGCGCTGAAAGTGATCGGCGTGCCCGGTCCGAAGTTCATGAGCGACGAATCCATGACCCAGGACTTCGTCATGATCAACAACGCGACGGGTTTCGGCTCGGACGGCAAGCGCTTCATGGATTTCGCCGAGGTGAACGCGAAGTCGAAAGGCCTCAAGCGTCTCACGGAGCTTTCCGCCTACGCGGCGCTCAACCGCGACACCCATTCGGCGATCATGCGCGGCGTGACGACCACTCCCCTGATCAAGAGTGTGGCCGACATCCAGTACTGGGGAGGCACTCCTTATCGCCTGGGTCCCGATCAGGCCATCAAGTACAGCGTGCGTCCCATGGAGTGCTTCCGGGCCTCGGTCCACTCGGACTGCAATAGCGGCAAAGACATTCCGGAAGAGGCCAAGGACACCGGACGTTTTGAGCGAGAGCTCGCTTGCCGGGTCCAAGATCGCCCGAACTACGCTCCCAAGGATGAGAACGGGCTTCACATCGTGAGAGAGGGCTTCTGCATGGAGCTCGTCGTTCAACCCCAAGACCTCGAGCGACCGGAGCGGACTCCGATCGAAGATACGTCGAAAGAGTGGAAGACGCCCTTTACCCGCGTTGGCATCATCACCTTCCGCAACCAAGTGCCTTCGGAGCACGCGGATCTTTGCGAGAAGATGGTCTTCAATCCGTGGCACGCGATCGAAGCGCACCGGCCGCTCGGCCACCAAAACCGCGCCCGCCGCGTCGTTTACGAGGCGAGCGCCGTGCACCGCCAGGGTGGAGTCACCGAAGCCGCGCTCGAGTGGTAGAAACGACAAAGCCTCCGGTCGCTCACGCGGCCGGAGGCTTTGATAAGATTTCGGATCTAAGAACTAGTTCGGAAGCTCGAAGATCTGACGGAGCTCGTTCTCGATGATGTCTTCGCGGATCTGCTGGGCGAGCGACAGTTCCTTCACGAGAAGGCTCTTCGCGGTGTCGAGCATTTTGCGCTCACCGAAGGAGAGGTCCTTCTCCATCTTGAGGCGGTAAAGATCGCGAAGGACTTCGGCGATTTCGTACACCGAACCCGTTTTGATCTTTTCCATGTACTCGCGATAGCGGCGGTTCCAGGTCTGGTTGTCGACCGAAACTTCCTTCGTCTTGAGGATCTTGTAGATCTTCGAGACGTCCTTCTTGGCGATGATCGACCGCAGGCCGACGTCCTTGACCTTATCCGTGGGGATAAGGATCGTGCTGCCGTTCTCAAGCAACTGAAGGATGTAGAAGTACTTCTTACGTCCTCCGATATCCTTTTCTTGGATACCTCGTACGACGCCAACGCCGTGAGAAGGGTAAACTGCGTTGTCTCCGACTTTAAAAATGGCCAAGATCGCGCCTCCGTCCTGGTGGCCGCGGTGACCAAAGCCAAATTGGGGGTATTCCCCAATTCAGGATCGGTGTGCTAAATCCAGTAGCACAGCACCGAGAGCCGAGTTATCCGAAGTCCTCCCTGCGACGGATCCGTCCTACGGACTCACCCGCAACAGTGAAAGGCCTCTTCGGGAAATTAGGGCATACCTAAAACCGTTGGGGAAAATACCACAGTTCGCATATGCCGGGCAAGTATAATGAGCACCTCATCCTGGCTTCGAAGTCGCCCCGCCGGCAGGAGCTAATTCGCTTACTTTTCAATAATGTAGGCCAAATCTCGGCCTCAGATGAAGAGCCGCGGTGGCGGTCGGGCGAACACCCCAAAGACTATCTCCAGGCCTGTATTGACGCTAAGTGGCGATCCGCCCTTTCCCAGGCTGACCCGATCTCCGGGGGGGGGGGCAAGGCTTCGGGCCTCCTGGTCGGAGACACGATCGTGGTCCTTGGGAACGATGTTCTGGGCAAGCCCGATACCCCCGCGGAGGCCAAAGAGATGCTGGGCCGCTTGTCGGGAGTCGAGCATGAAGTTTGGACGGGTATTCGACTCGGCCGCCGGCACGGCGACAAGCTTAGGGTCCGCGATTCGGTCGTAAAGAGCCGGGTCCGCTTTCGGCCCCTGGCCGCGACCGAGATCGAACGCTACGTCGAAATCGAGAAGCCCTTCGATAAAGCCGGCGCCTACGGCTTCCAGGACCGTGCCCTCCTGTTCGTGCAAAGCGTGAAGGGCTCCTATTCCAATATCGTCGGCCTGCCGGTCGAGGAAGTCCGTCGGGTGGCGGGAGCCTTGAAGTTTGTCTGAGCTAGAAGGCCTTCGCGCGAAGTGGGACGAAGTTCTCGAGGCGGTCGATCGTGCGGCCAAACGATCCGCTCGCCCCGTCGATGCGGTCAAGATCCTGCCCGTGTCGAAGGGGCAATCGATCGCCGCGCTCGAAGCGGCCCTCGCGCTTCCGCGCTTTCCGCCGCGTTTCGGGGAGAACTACTTCGAAGAACTCGAAGCAAAGGCCGCGCACTTTCCGAGCTCGGTCGAGTGGCACTACCAAGGGCGCTTGCAAAGCCGAAAGATTCCCGGGGTGCTCGAGCTGGTCACCGTGCTCCAGACCGTGGCGCGCGCGAAGGAAGTCGAGGTCATGGCGAAGGGAAGTCGCAAGCCGGGGTTCGGCTTCTTCGTGCAGGTCAACGTATCGTCCGAAGATCAGAAAAACGGTTGCCCGACTTCGGAACTGCCGCTTCTGCTCGAGCGCATCGAAGCGCTCGGATTGTCCTCGGCGCTGAAGGGTCTGATGACTCTGCCATCGGATCTGGAGATCGTCGGCGAAAGGCGGCTCCGCCAAGAATTTTCGGCTCTGCGCGATCTGCGTGATCGCCACCTGCCCGGCGGCGAGCTCAGCATGGGCATGAGCCACGACTTCGAGATCGCCATCGAAGAAGGAAGCGATTGGGTTCGGGTCGGGTCGAGAATCTTCGGCGCGCGTTCGACGCGCTAGAAGGGGTTCGGCGCGAGTCGGCTCGTCTCGATCCAACCGCGAAACGACGAGGGCCTTTCGATCTCGGTGAAGTCTCCGCTTATGCGGAGAACGCGAATACGCGCGCCTCCCGGCAACTCCATGAGCGAAGCGCTCGAGGAAAGCGGCGTCGAATAAAGCGGCGCCTTGCCACGCAAAACCGTCACGGAACGGCCCGTGTAGACGAAGCCGGCCAGTCCGAAGCCGAGCAAGGCCAAGCATCCCAGCGCGTAGGCGCCGCGTCTGCGCTCGCGCCGAAAGTATCTCATCGCCGCCGCGACGAGCAACAAGAGGCTCGCGCCGAAGAGGATCTCGTTCCAACGGACGTAGGTGGAAATGCGCTGGCTCCATTCGACGGGATGCGAGAGTCGCGCGCCGAAACCGGATTCGACTTGGCCTTGAATCCAAGCATGGTCCTGGCGGGCGGCGCGGTCCCATCGATCAAGCCGAATCGCGTAGTCCAGATGTTCGAGCGCGAGTCCTTGTTCGCCGGATTTCGAGTAGGCCTGGCCGAGCGCGCGCTCGAGGGCGCCATTGCTAAGGCCGGCGTCGCGAACGGCTTTGAAGGAGGCAATTGCCTCGGCGGGTCGTCCGCCCGCGAGCGCCGCGACGCCTTGTTGATAGACTTCGGCGGGAGTTTTTTGTTGGGCCGGAGCGCTTTCGTCTGCCATGGCGAGGGCTTTTAGAGATTGAGTTCGGCTTCGAGGGCTTTCACGAGGGTTTCGAGCTCGGCGATCTGCCCTTTGAGACGTCGGTTCTCGACCAGCAGGCGCTCGTAGTCTTCGCGCAGGAAAAGCGGAACGACGTCGTTCGAGTTCAAGAAGCTTTCCACCGGATCCAAGACTTTCAGCGGTTCCGAGAAAGTCGTCGCGGGGGCAGCTTGGGCGATCGGCGTCTTGTCCGGGGTCGCGATCGTCACCGACCGGATGGATTGACGGATCGGCGCCACGGTCTCCGGAGCCGAAGTCGGCTCGAGAGCGATGTCCGCCTCGTTACTCTCGAAATCAAAATCTTCTTCTTCGATGCGTGCGCCCGGCTGTCGCGAGAAGAGAGGGGCGACGTTCAAGGTCTCCGAACTGTCTTGGAGAAGGTACTTCCCGCGTTGCATGCGGAAAGGGATCGCCTTGGCGCGAATACGGCGGCGGAGCGTCGATTGAGAAACGCCGTACTTTGCCGCGAAGGCCCCCAGATCGATCCACCCGTCCATAGCTCTGACTCTATCGGGTTTCGCGTTCCAGGCAAGACGCGATAAACTTCCTGGGTGATCGACTTTTCCCGAAAGAAGAAGCTCGGCCTGGTTCTGAGCGGGGGGGCCGTCAAAGCGGCGGCGTTCCACGTGGGGGTCGCGTTGGCCCTCGAGCAGAAAGGCTTTCGCTTTCTGGGGGGGACGCGCGACAATCGTCTCGCCGATCCTTTGACGGACATCACGAAGACTTTTCAGGTCTACGTCGGATCTTCGGCCGGATCGCTCGTGACGACCTTCTTGGCCCAAGGCGGACGCCTGCGCGATCTCGTGGCGAGCTTCCAGTCCTCCAAGGAAGAAACGGCGATCCCCGGCATGAAATACTGGGAGATGCTGTCGCCTCGCTTCCGTCGGGCCACGGACATCCGGAATCTCAAGAATTACCTGTGGTCGATGCTGCGGGAGCGTTCCCTCCAGAGCCCGTTCTCGACGGCGGGGATCAAACGTTACCTCGAGGCGCACGTTCTCCAGTCGGATGCCTTCTCCGATCTCGAGCCGGATCTTTTCATCGTCGCGACGGAATTGAATCAGTCCAAGAAAGCGATCTTCGGTCGCTATAAGGCGCTTAGCCAGGATCCTTACCTAGAATACCGGGACGACGTTGCCGTCGGCGAGGCTTGCGCGGCGAGCATGTCGATACCCCCGGTTTTCCACCCCTACGAACTCAAGGTGGACGGCCAAATCAAAGAATACTTCGACGGAGAAATCCGCGAACCCCTCAGCACGCACGTCGCGCGCGATGCGGGCTGCGACCTCATCGTGTGCAGCTACACGCACCAGCCGGTGAGGTTGCGCCACGGATCGCTCTCGCAAATGGGCGTCGAGGAAGTCGTCCTGCAGGCGGTTTACCAGGCCATCGAGCAAAAAATTCAGTTATCGCGCGGAACCCGGCAGCGCGAGCGTGCGCTCGTGGACCGGATCCGGAAGTTCTTCCTGGAGAACCAGCTTTCGGACGCCCTTTGCGATCAGCTGATCGAAGAGGTCGAGTCTCGGCTCAGCTACAAGTCCGAGGTTGACTACATCTACATCAATCCACGCGCGTCGGATCTCGAGATGTACCGGCTACCGCACTTCTCGCTGCAGAAGTCGAAGACCGAAAAGATTGTGCGCAAGGGCTTCGTGGCCGCGATGTCGGCCCTGCGCGGATTGAACGTCGGAGCTTAGCTTTGGGCCCCCACGCCTCGGTTGACGGCTAGAACTGGGTTTGCGTGATCGTCTCGAGATCCGTGCGCACGACTTGGATCGCCAAACCCTTCTTGGTCTGCGGATCGACGGCGACGATGTGCCACTCGCCGGCGTTCAGATTGGCGATCGCGAAGTTCTGCGTAACCGCATGCGTGCGATCTCCGCCCGCCGTCGCAACGTTGTTCGCGTCGAAGTAGAAAACCTTGGCCTCGCGATTCTGGTGCCCACGTCCGTCGAAAACCACGAGGCTGACGGACTTGCGGAACACTTCGGGGCGCAGGTGGCCGAATACGATTCCCTTCTGGAGCGGAACTTCGTGGATGCTGTCGCGGAAGATCTTCTCGAGATGCCCGCGCGTGAAGAGGTTCAGGGCGGTCGGGAAGTAGTCGTTGCCGGGGATCGCGCTGACCCAAGTTCTCAGGTAACCCTGCGCCCGGATGTCGATCAAGTCGACGCTGCTGCGCGGATGCAAGTCGTCGATCTTCAGCTCGCCTTCGGAGTCGGGCAAGTGGACTCCGCGTTGCCCGCCGACCGTGACGTGGATATTCGTCTCGGGACGCTCGAGCGCAAACACGTCGACGACTTGGGACTCGGCCTTCTTGGGCGCGCTTTCCACGATGGTCGTCGTGACGACTTCGGGAAGGTCGGTGAAATCCACGAGGTGAGCGGGCCATTCCTTGGCGGCTTCGCTTTCCTGCGCCGAAGCGTTTTTCGTCGGCATGAGGTACTGCAGGCCCGCGCCGAGGCCGGTCACGAGGAAGTCGCCCTGCGGGCCCGTCTCGCGCGGGGCCGTATGGAAGAGACCCACGGAGCCCAACGAGTAGTAACTGCGGAAGGGTTCCACGACGTTGGCCTCGACTCCGACGCCCGCGAGAGGATGGTACTTGGAGGAAAGGACCTTGCCGAGAACGATGCGTTTGGTGGCGTCGGGCGTCACGCCCAAGCTTTTGAGGATGGGAGCCAAGCGGGACTCTCGCACCATGACCACGGGACTCAGCGTACCGGCCGTCGCGTAGGATACGGCCGGAAGGTAGCCGGGGGCGCGGACGATGAAACGCGACGCGACCGAGAGCGGGTAAGGTCCTTTGGCGACGCCCGTGCTTTCGACGGGAGTCTTGAGTCCCGCGCCGACGCCGACCCACTCCACGGTGGCGCCGTCGACCGTCGCGAAACGACCCGACAAGAGGGCTTCTTCGTCGAGCACGAAGACACGCATGGCGTTCTTCGCGAGCTTCGGAACGCTGACTTTACGCGGCTCGCTCCGGACGGCGACGCTCGTCGCTTCGGCCTTGGTCGGCGCCACCGCGGCGGGGGCCGCGGGAGTCACGGCCAAGACGGGAGCGGCGATCGAGGCGGGGCTCCGAGGGGCTTTGGGTCCCTGGAGCGCGGGCGTCGCCGGCACGCGAAGCGCGTTGTCGAGCGCGCCGATGCGAGCGGATTCGTTCGGACGCGCGACGAACTGGAACGGCGATTCCTTGAGGGTCGCGGCCGCCCAACGTGGCTGTCGCGGCGGGCGCGCGAGCACGGAGTGCGAATAAGAAACGTCCAGGCCCGAATCGAGGACTTGCTTGATGGCGACCGGAACGGGCCGGACGACTTTCACGTCCGTGGGCTGGTCGAACACGAGCGACTTCGAAAGGGGATGCGGCGATTCGAAACCCCAGCGAGGTTGCTTCCACGCGGAAGGGTTGGCCGCCTCGGCCGTTTCCAACCAAGGCGAAGAAAGAATCGCGAAAAGGCTAAATCCAAAGAGAACCCGAGGACCCATGAGAAGTCTCCCTCACATTTGGAAGCGTCTTGGTTTGCAGCCTTGATCTCTTCCCTTAAACTGAACCCACGTTCGAACCGACTTAAAAAGAATAGATGCCGAGAGGGAACTCGCAAATGTCTGAAATACGTCGTTCCGTCGAAGAGACGACGCTCCGCGCGAGCTTCGGCCAAGAGATTTCCTCGGGGAAAAGTTGGACGCTCTCGAAACTCGCCGGCGATGCCTCTTCGAGAGAATACTATCGGCTCGTTGACGGAACGGGAAAATCTTTCGTGCTTCAGGTGGCCGAACCCTTCGAAGCTTCGAACGCGGCTCGTCACCCGTTCCTCGCGGCAGCCGAGATTCTGAAAAGCTGGCGCATCGACGTTCCGGCGATCCGGGCTTGGGACGCCGCCGCGGGATGGATCCTGCAAGAGGACCTCGGCGACGAGCCACTGCAGAACGCGCCGAGCGAGAAACTCTACGCCAAGGCCATCGACTGGATCCTGGCCCTTACGGCCGGGGAAAAACCCGTTTCTTGCGTCGCGCCGCACTTCGGTTGGGCCTTCGACGAAGAAAAGCTGCAATTCGAGATGGGCTTCACCGAGGAGCACCTTTTCGCCGGAATCTTGGGACGCGGAGGAACGCGCTTCGCCGAGATCGCGCGGCCGAACTCGCTTTGGTTGGCCGAGCGCCCGCGCATCCTTTGCCATCGGGATTACCACTCGAGGAACCTCATGATTCGCGGCGATAGGTTGGTGGTGATCGATTTCCAGGACGCCCGTATGGGGCCTTTGAGCTACGACGTCGCCTCGCTGCTTTGGGATCCCTACGTTCGCTTGAGCGAAGTTTGGCGCGAGACCTTGCTGAAGAAGTGGAAGGAAGGCTTGCGGTCGATCGATAAGCCGGAACTTCGCTCGGCGTTGCCTTCGCTCGAGGAAGAACTCGAGCGGATGAAGATTCAAAGACTTTTGAAAGCGATCGGTTCTTACGCGAGTTTCTACAACCGAAAGGGTCGACGCGACTATTTGCCCGCCGTTCGTCCGGCCTACGACAGCGTGATCTCGTCTTTTGAGCGGTTGAAGCGACTGGGAACCTGGAAATCGTCCGACGCGGAACTTTTGACTCTCGTGCAATCCATTGATTTGTCGAGGATTGATAGACTGGTCGGATGAACGACGTCTTCGGGGTAGTGCTGGCGGCCGGCTTCGGCAGTCGGCTTCGGCCCGCGACTCACCGATGCCCCAAACCGTTACTGCCGGTAGGAGGCGTCGAACCCCTCTTCTTGGCGCTCGGAAGACTGTCGGACGCGGGTGTTCGTCGCGTCGTCGTGAACGCGCACCACCTTTCCGAGCGCGTCCAAGCGACTTTGAAGGATTGGCAAGCGCGGTACTTCTCTAACCTCGAGATCCGCTGCACCGTGGAGTCGCCCGCCATCCTGGGATCCGGCGGTGGTTTGCTCAATATCCTTTCGCGGAATCCGGATTGGGCGAAGAACTCCCGGATGCTCGTGCTGAACGGGGATACGCTGACGGATCTCGACCCTCGAAGCTTGCTCGAAGCTCCGGCTTCGCCGGGTCGCGGAGCCTTGTTCTCTATTTCGACTTTGGAAGCGCACTTGGAGCGTTACGGTCCCGTGTGGATCGACGAGCGGGCGGATCGCTACGGTTACAAAGGGGTGGGGCGACAGTCGCGTCCCGCGGCCTCGCGCGCCGCGCACTTCCTTGGGCTTCACCTTCTCGAGGCCGAGGCCGTCGAGCGTTTGCGTCGACCCGCCGAGTTCGCCGTTCGTGACACCGATCTTTTCGGCGGCATCTACGAGCCCTTGATCGAACGAGGAATGCGGGTCGAGGGATACCCGTGCTTCGCGAACGGCCGCGGCGAAAAATTCTGGTTCGATCTGAACACGACCGAGTTCTTCCTGGAAGCGCAGAAGTGGCTTTTGGAAAGCCTCGCGAAGGAGCCGGACGGATACTGGGCTTCCTTCGTTCGTCGTCGTCATCCCGGCATCGAGGAACGCGCTCCGGGGGTTTGGGCGTATCCGTCCGCCGGACTGGGTGGAGAGTGCCTGGGCCCGGTCGTGGTCGCGCTCCAGGACGCGAAGTCGCTCAAGGGACGCGTCGGTCCCAACGCAAGTCTCGTCGGCGTGCGTGCCTCGTTGGACGCGTCGCTCGAGATTCGCGAAGCTTCGGTTCTGGCCGACGGCGAGGAAGCTTCGACGATCTCGCGACGGGTCGACGGCGAGGTTCTCGTCGTGCCGGAAGCATGAAACGCTACTTGCTCGGCCGCATTCTCTGGGGGCTTCCCGTTCTTTGGGGAGTTCTCAGCGTGACTTTCTTCTTGCTGCATTTGGTTCCAGGGGATCCCGTATCGCTTCTCTTGGGCGAAGGCGCCGAGGAGTCGGACCGGCTCGCGCTTCGTCAGACCTTGGGGCTCGAACGGCCGCTCGTCGATCAGTACTTCACTTACGTCCTTCAACTCGCCAAGGGGAACTGGGGCGAATCGATCTCGCATCGATTGCCCGTGCTGGATCTCATCTTGGAACGCTTCCCGTCGACCTTGCTGCTCACCTTGACCTCGTTGACCTTCGCGACGCTCGTCTCCGTTCCCATCGGACTTGGCACCGCGGCTTACCGCGGGCGTTGGCCGGACCGCTTGGGCATGTTCTTGGCCTTGATGGGGCATAGCGTGCCGTTGTTCGTGATCGCGCCTTTGGTCGTGTTGGCTTTCGCGATCGATCTTCCGCTCCTTCCCGTGTCGGGATCCGGCACGTGGGCCCATCTCGTCTTGCCGACTTTCTGCCTTGGCTTCGGCCTCTGTGGCTTGCTGTCTCGGATGCTTCGGAGTTCCGCCGTCGACGTGGTCGGCAGCATGCACGTTCGCGCGGCGCGTTCGCGGGGCATCGGTCCGTGGCGACTCTATTCCCGCTACATCCTGAAAGTCTCCGTGCTTCCGGTGCTGAGCGTGTGGGGCGGGTTGCTCGGCGGACTTCTCGGGGGTGCCGTCGTGACGGAAACTCTCTTCGATTGGCCCGGCTTGGGAAGGCTTTTCTACACGGCATTCCAAGCGCGGGACTATCCGCTCATCCAAGGGATCGTACTTTGGATCTCGGTCGTGTACGTCGGCATCCAAGTTCTTTTGGACTTCGCTTACGCCGGCCTCGATCCGAGAATTCGTTTGGGCGCTGAGGAAGGCGCGTGAAGATGCTCGGCGCCACCAAGCACGGTGCGAAGGCGTTGCTGCGTTTTTGCTACGCGTGGCTCGGCCTCCTCTTGGCGCTCGTCGCTTTGGTGCCGCTGCTTCCCCTGATCGACCCGACTCGGCAAGATCTCGGTCAGGAATACGTTTTTTCCGCCGCGGGTCACTGGCTTGGAACGGGCGAAAACGGAATCGACCTGGCCTCGAATCTCGCCTGGGGCATGCGGCTTTCGGTGGGGCTCGCATTCGCGTCGGTTTTGCTTTCGTCTTTGCTCGGCCTGCTTTGGGGCGGCTTCGCGGCCTCGCGGGGCGGCCTGATCGAGCGACTTTTTCTGGTCGTGGTTGACGTCGCGGATGCGTTTCCGGGATTGCTTCTCGTGATCGCCTTGGCGTCCGTGTTGGGGCCTCGCCCGGAGAACGTCGTGATCGCGCTCGTGATGGGATCTTGGGTCGGTTACGCGCGACTGGCCCGGGCGCAGGTTCTGAGTTTGCGCGAAGAACCGTACGTCGAGGCGGTGCGCGCGCTCGGGATTCCGTCGTGGCGACGCTTCCTGCGGCACGTCGCTCCGCAGATGCTTCCTTCCTTCTTCGTGAAGATGACCTACGGATTGAGTTCGGCGATTCTCGCCGAAGCGTCGCTCGGATTCCTGGGGCTGGGATCTCCGCCCGGTACGCCGTCGTGGGGGCAGCTGCTCATGCAATCGCGCGACGTGCTCACATCCGCGCCGCACGCCTTGCTGGTGCCCGGCGTTTCTCTGACGCTGACGGTCTTCGCGGTGAACGTCGTGGGCGACGATCTTCGTGATAAGCTGGAGGGGATTCGTTGAGGAGAGGTGAGTGGACCAATCGATCTTAGGCAAGAAAGTCGGGCAGCTGCTGTGCGTGGGCGTGCCCGGAACGAGACTCGATCGGGCCAAGCTCGACGTGCTCGGACGCGTGGGCGTCGGCGGAGTCATCTTGTTCAAAGCCAACTACGAGTCGGTCCCTCAGCTCGTCGAGCTCACGAACGATATCCAGAAAACGCTGACTTCGGATGCTTTCGAAGGCATGCCGGCTTTCATCGGCGTCGATCAAGAAGGAGGCCGCGTTCGTCGTTTCGGCGCTCCCTTCACCGATTTCCCTCCGCAGGCCGTGATGGGAAGGTTGAACTCCGCGAAGACGGCCTTCGAAGCGGGCTTCGTCATGGCCAAGGAGCTTCGCGCCTGCGGCGTGAACGTGAACTTCGCGCCGGTCGTCGACGTCCCGGAATCCCTCGATAACTCCGTCATCGGCGATCGCGCTTTCTCGACGCAGGAAGAGGTCGTCGCGACGATGGGTTCGGCGCTCGTGCGCGGCCTGCTGAAGGGCGGAGTCATCGGCGTCGCCAAGCACTTTCCGGGTCACGGCGTGACGTCGATCGACTCGCACACGGAGCTTCCGATCTGCGACCGCAGCGCCGAGCAGCTCGAGAATCGCGATTGGTCTCCTTTCAAGCGGGCGATCCGCGCCCGCGTGGAAGGCATCATGACGGCGCACATCCTTTTTCCGAAAATCGATCCCGATCGGCCCGCGACGCTTTCGCGGCGCATCCTCCAAGACCAGTTGCGCAAGAACCTGCGCTACCAAAAGCTGATCTTTAGCGACGACCTGGAAATGGGCGCGATCCAGAAGAAGTATTCCCTGACCGACGCGGCTTTCCTCGCGATCGAGGCGGGCTGCGATCAGGTCTTGCTTTGCCACGAGTGGAACCGAATCGAAGAGGTCTGGCAGCATCTCGTGAAGGCTTTCGAATCGGGCGCGTTGCCGATGAAGAAGCTGGACGAGGCCCTCGAGCGAATCCGCGACGCGAAGACCCGCTTTCTGAGGCCCTTCGCTTTCGCGAACCTCGAAATGGCGCAGGCCGTCGTCGGATCGCCCGACTTAAAGTCGGTCGCCGTCGCCATTCGAGAGGGGCGGAGCGTCGAGAACGGTCCTTCCACCCAGGAATCCGAAGCGACTTAATCCCCGGCGCATTTTGTAAAGTTGAATTAGGACCCCGGGGATTTGGATCCTTGGGGTTTTGCCCCTATTCTTCCTGTTCCACAGGGAGGGGTTACCATGCGTTCTATCTTTTCGGCCGTTCTGGCCTCCGTTGCCTCGTTGTCGGCTCAGGCGGCACCGACGCCGCCCGCTTCGGCGGTTCCGAACCGTATTCTCGTGAAGTTCCGTAAGGGCTCGCGCATGCTGAACGTTCGTAGCGCGAACGTGGTCGGCAGCCAGCTGAACCTTTCGATCGGCAGTCGCGAGCTCGGCGTGATCTCGCAGGCACGCTGGATCGATCGCCAGACGCTCGCCTTCCGCTTTGCCGCGGGCATGACGCCGGTCAAAGCGGCCCTCGAAGCCAATCTCTCGAAAGACGTCGAGTGGGCCCAACCCGATTACTTGCTGAGCGTGCTGCCCGTTCGTGAGGGCCGTCGTTCGGATTTCTCGATGATGTCGGCTCCCGAGTTCCTGCGTCCGATCTTCAATCCCTTCCCGGGCGGCGGCAACAGCCTGGCCGCGGATCCGGATTACGTGCCGGCGCCTCCGTTGCCCGACACGCCCATCGCGGACCCGATGAACCGCGACGCGTGGGGTCTCGACATGGTCAAGGCCACCGACGCGTGGAAACAGCAGATGGGTTCGACCAAGATCCTCGTGGCCGACATCGATACGGGCGTGGATTACACGCACCCCGATCTCGTCAACAACATGTGGATCAATCCTTCGCCCGATCCCGTCCTGAAGGACGTCGTCGGCTACGACTTCGCGAACAACGACCCGAAGCCCTACGACGATCACGGCCACGGCACGCACACGTCGGGCACGATCGGCGCGACCGGATTCAACGGCGTCGGCCTTTCGGGCGTTTCGCCCCGAGTCTCGATCGTGGGAATCAAGTTCATCACGAAGGCGGGTCAGGGCACGACGAGCGACGCGATCCGCTCGATCGATTACGCGATTTCGCGCGGCGTTCGCGTGATGAGCAACTCGTGGGGCGGACGTTCGGACGACGATCTCGAGAACAAGGCCCTCGAAGAAGCGATCGATCGCGCCGCGAAGGCCGACGTTCTTTTCGTCGCGGCCGCGGGTAACGACGGTACGGACAACGACAAGGATCCCGTCTACCCGGCGGCCTACCGTCTGCCGAACGTGCTGACCGTGGCGTCGACGACGAACGCCGACCGACGCTCGTTCTTCAGCAACTACGGCAAGGAAAGCGTGCACGTCGGCGCGCCGGGATCGGCGATCCTGAGCACGGTGCCGGGCGGCAAGTACCAAAAGAACAGCGGAACTTCGATGGCGTGCCCCCACGTCGCGGGCCTCGCGGCGCTCATCCTCTCGGAGCGCCCCGACTTGACGGCCGTTCAGGTCAAGCAGATCATCATGGATACGGTGGACCCCTTGGCGGCCTTGCAAGGGATGACCGTTACGGGTGGTCGCATCAACGCTGCGGCCGCCCTGCGAAGGGCGAAGACGTTTGGAGCTCGTTAACTACACTCGCGTACTTTGTTTCGCGCCGGTTCAGGCGATTCAGGGCCTTCAGTGGTACCTGGATCGCCATGAGTTCTCGGCGCGCCGTTTTCGGCTTTTTCCCGGTCGGCTCGCGGATCCCAACGAAGACCTGAGCGACTTCGAGATCGTTTGGTTTTCGTTCGACCTTGGGCAACCCGTCCCGGTCGAGCACCTGAAAAATTTCCGGGGTCACGTGGGCTTGGCGAGCTTTCAGCAGCCTACGCCCCAGCAGCTTCTCGCGCTCGGGGAGGCTTCGGGCTTTCGCCCCATCACTTGGGATGGCGTCAGCTTCGAACGGATCGCGTTGTCGCTCGATGCCATCGCCGCGGCTTCGGAGAAGACGAAGAAAGAATCCCTTTTGGTGGATTCCCTGGCGGGTTGGCTTTCCCAACGCCGCCGGCAGCCGGGACGCCTTCGTCTCCTGAATCCGCCCGAGGGCTTTCCGGGAGCCGTGGATTTTTCGCTCGTCGACGTAGGAACTTCGTTGAGGATCGGGGGCTGGCGCTCGCGCGCCCCCATTCGCCTTCCTTACGACACGGGACACGAGTTCCTCGAGCTGAATCTTCGCGAAGGAGCCTGGACCGGCGCGGTCCTTTCGCCGGACCCGCCGGTTCAGGGCCCGCCGGCTTCGCGCCCGATCGAAGTCGGTGACCAGATTTCGATCGGTGCCTGGATCCTGCAGTTCGCCCCGCTTCCGGTCGTGGAAGAACTGGCGTCGCTCATGGCGCGAAGCGGGATGTCTTCGAAGGACGCGACGTTGGCGGCTTCGGCCCCGGCGCAGAACCTCGCGGATTTCGTACGGGGGCTTCTCTTGGCGGGGGCTTCGGGAGAGATCCGGGTCCAATCCGGTCTCAAACACGCCGTGCTCACGGTCCTGGAAGGTCGACTCGTGCATGCCGTGACGGGCGCGGTCGGCGGCGAGAAGGCGCTCTTCCGAGTCCTGGCTTGGCCGGAAGCCAAGTGGCGCTTCTTGCCCCGCGATGAGCACGGTTTCAAGGATCGCGAAATGGATTTCGGTGCGCTCGAGTTCGCGCGCGCCTACGCCGATTGGATTCGGCGATGGGAAGTCGTCCGAAGTTTCGTGCCCTCCTCGCAGATGCGTCTCGAAGGGAACCCGAACGCCGTTCGGCAACGCTCCCAATGGACCCACCGCCTGTTCCTGGTTCTGGCGGCGGTCAGCGAGTTTCATCTCGTGCGGGACGTCTTCAACAACTGCCCGCTTCTTGACATCGACATCGTCGAGAGTCTGGTTGAACTTAGGAAGTCGGGACTGATTCTGGTCCAAAGGGAATTCGAAGCGCGGGGGTGACACGTGGGAATGCTAGATCGCTACAAGAAGGGCGGGAACGTCCTCGAACTCGTCAAGCTCATCGAGGAATCGTCGGAACCCAAACGCTCCCAGTTGCTCAACATGATCCGTGCCGAGGACGCTTCCTTCGCGGCGCAAGTAGAAGGCAGGCTCTTCGCCTACGACGGCATCCGCAAGCTTCCCGAAAACATGATCGCGGAGATCATCTCGGAAACCCCGCCCAAGTTCGTGGCGCTCGCGCTTTTCGGGGAAGACCCGACCTTCGTCATCCTCTGCGAGAAGTGTCTCGGGAAAAACTTCAACGACTACAAGCAAGAGAAAGAAAACCTCGCGGGAGCGGCGCCGAACCCGACGCAGATGGAAACGGCACGGCGCAAGCTCGTCGCGACGGCGCGCAAACTCGAGAGCGAAGGACGTATCAAGCTTCCGGGATCCGATGCGGGCGGCGGCGGCGCGAGCGGCGCCGGCGGCACGGCGAAGATCGGCGACGGCCCCGTGCAGACCGGCAGCGCTTCCGAAGAGTCGGGATGCCCTCCGATCGAGAGCTTTGGGCTCGAAGCGCCCCCCTCGGGCTTGATGGGGGAGCGCTTCGAGCAGTTCCTAAAAACCCAACTGGGTTTCTAGATCGTTAGAACTCGAAACCGATCGTGAGGTCGAAACCCGAGGCTTTCGCGTTACCGGCGCCCTTCTTGAGGCCGTAGTAATAGTGGCCGCCCACGAGCAAGGGGCCGGCCGCCACGCCAAGGCCACCGATCAAGCCGTAATCCGTCTTCTCGATTCCGGCGGCGGCGTATTCTTGCTCGACGGCCGGAAGGCTGATCCCGGCGACCGAGGCGCTGCTGCTGACCTTACCGAGTCCCGACGCGAAGTAGCCGCCCGCGGTGAGACGCAGCATCGGCATGAGCGCGAAGCGCAGCTGAATCGGGACGAAGAGCTGGGTCATCGATATCGAAGCATTCGTGATGGCGAAGTCCTGGCCGGCGATGGTTTGCGTCGAGTCGGCCACGCCGATCTTGCGCTTGGCGTAGAATGCGTCGACTTGCACGCCGATCGGTCCCGCGCCGACGTCGACGCCGAGGCCGCCCAAAAAGCCGATGCCCATTTTCGATCCCGCCGCGCTCGAGCTCGACATCGTCGCGCCGCCCTTGAGCGAGAACGAGACCGGCCCCGCCGCGTGAGCCACGGGAGCCGAAAGCACGATGCCGAAAGCCGAGATCCCTAGGAATTTCGCAAAAATATTCTTCATGCAAAAGGGCCTCCTTGACCCTGTCTTCATTGTGGATGTCTGACCGGATCTGTACAAGCCAATATCTAGTCTAGGAAAGCTGGTGTCAGGATCTTGATGCTCAACTTAGCCCCGAGTAGCGCAACGTCCGCGAAAGCTCGCTTGCGCACGCCGACTTAGTGGCGTCGTCAAAAAAGAACATACCAATAATCGAGCGATGAGAACTTTTGGGAAGGGTTCTCCCCGGGTCGTAGTGGGTAGATAGGGCACGGGA
>ERZ761607.2734-NODE-2734-length-18409-cov-8.467909_pt1 | contig 18409 bp, 17 predicted proteins | sample MGYA00511164_ERZ761607 | MGnify/ENA primary metagenome ERZ761607 (study PRJEB28899, sample SAMN02445080) | bioreactor sludge metagenome | biome: EBPR sludge | place: Australia: Brisbane, Thorneside Wastewater Treatment Plant | collected 2011-06-22 ...
GAACATACACAGCCTGCCGGATTCACGCCTGATCTCTGCAATGAGTTCCATCGACCCGGAAAACACCCTTTTTTACGCCCTCAATCTGATGGACAACCTTGAAGCGATCGTCGTTGCCCCCACCGAACAATTACCCGAAGGCAACTCCATGATCCTTTTGTGCGGATATTTCGGCGATAATGGCGGGAGTCCCTATACATTTTTCCATGCCGAGCAAGTTCTCGAGGCTGGAACGCCTTAAGGTTGCCATTCAGAAAACACATGGTATAATCCCGTCGCTTTCGATACGGAGAGGTCGCGTAGTCTGGCTTAGCGCGCACGCTTGGAAAGCGTGTAACCCACAAAGGTTCGCGGGTTCGAATCCCGCCCTCTCCGCCATAAACATCCCTCAATGGGGTGTTTTTATTTTTAGGTCCATGTGCCCCGAAATGATATTATCCCTTGGGTGCGATACCAAATCCGGCACTCTCCGCCGATGCCATTACAAAAAAGACCCAATCTTGCGATTGGGTCTTTTTTGTTCATACAAACTGACGCTGGTGAGCGTCTTATGCCCTATTACGGGGTCGGCGTCACATCAACAGGAAGCGGCGTTCCGGCGTTGATCATCAAGCCGGGAGAAAGCGCGTCATCGTGGCCGGGGATGTCGGCATGGGTCTCAGCGATGAATTGATACAGCAGGGAAGATTTCCAAGTCCCGCCGCCGAGAATGTCGGTACCCTGGGGTGCATCATCAGTGCGGCGGGAACCGGCGAGGATTCCTTCGTAACTGCTCATATCCAGTTGCGCAGGAGAGACTGCCAGATTCACCGAATGACAGGAACTGCATGACAGCGAGCCGGAATACCACAAGTTGGCATTCACAAAAAGCGGTTTGACATCCTCAAAGGTAGCTTCACAAGCCCGCCCATTGGCATCTTCGAATTGAAAGGCTTCGGTACCGGATGCGCCCGCTTCGACCCACGCCCCAACCAGGTCCACCCCCGCAACATGGCACACATCTGAGGCGGCAGCGGGAGCCGTATCCGCTTCCATGGCAGGAAGCGTGGCGGGAAACAGGGTGGGGATGGGGGTCGTCTCCGGCAAAGCATTCCCACGGCTGCAATTAAGCGACATCCCACACGCATTTACAAATACAATGCCCACCCACACAAGCACGCCGACCAGGAAAACGGTCAAGGCGCCGTAAATGTATTTTCGAACATCATCGTTCATTACAGGCATCTCCCTTTACTGAGCGGCTTTAAGCGTGCGAAGATAGTTCACCACATCCCAGCGTTCGCGGACAGTGAGATTCTCATTCAGCGGCGGCATCTGACCAGAGAACTGTGCTTCAGGGAAGAGGGTGTTATTGGGGTTCCAGATCCCATTGGTGATGGTCAGGAACATACTACCGTCGGATTTGGCTTGCACGGCTTCACTGGTCAGGTCGGCAGGCTTCCTCTTGACGAGGAAGGCGGCAACCGTACCGGTTCCCTTTGCGTCCGCGCCATGGCACATCGCGCAGTGGGTCTGGTACAACTGTGCGCCACGCGCAATGGATGCCCCATCTGCCGGGACAGGATTCTCCGGTTCGCCCAAGCCGGGGAGGTAGGCAGCGCCTTCCACAGGAATCGACCTGGCGGGAACCGCAAGCGGCTTTTCCTGGTCGTCGAAAGATTCCTGGATTTCCATGAATACCACCCAGTCGATCTTGATGACATCATAGGCAAAGATCATCAGCCCGGCAGTGAGCACGGCAAGGGCGGCAAATACAACAAGAAGTTGTTTGAAAAGTCTCATAGGTGTTGCGCCTCCGCAGGCTTCACGGATTCAGCACCAAGTTTCTTGAGCACATCCGTGATTTTCTTTTCTTCCACATGCGGGCATTCGACGAAGATGGCAATCTTGCCGTCGCTGATCTCGGGGACATACTTCATCGGGCGATAGTTCGGGAAGAGACTATCGAGGAAGACACCAAGGAAGGTGGAGAGCAGCATGCCAAGCATGGTCAATTCAAATATTACGACCACAGTGGGAGGGCCCGGAACGAACGACTGGGTACTCACCTGGATCGGATACGGATATAAGAACGGCGATATGTAGGCAAGGAAAATACCTGCGCCCATACCCAGCAGCGCTCCGCCCAGGGCAATGCGCGGCACATTCGTCCACTGGCGTGGACGACCAAGCATTGCCTCAGTTACGGGTATGCCGGAGATGACGTTCATACAGTCATCGTGAACGCCCATCGCGCGGAGCTGCTCAACAGCATCTGCTGCAGGTGCAAGGTCAGAAAAGACCGCGAGTAGATCGACAACTTGATTTTCAGTCATCGCATCCTCCTATTCCAATTCGCTGACCGAAACAACGGTCTCGCGTCCGAATTTCTTGAGTTCGTGCGCCATCTGACCTTCCTGCACTTCCCAAACAGGGATGAGCGGGATCAGCTTGGATGCCGCCATGTAGAGCAGGATAAAGAAGGCAACCGTACCAATGCCCATCGGAACTTCGATGCCGGGGGTGTACATGCGCCAGGTAAAGGGCATGCGGTTGATGGTGACGGAGATGGGGATGATGATATAGCGTTCGAACCACATACCGACATTGATGGCAATGCCAACAAAACCGACCAACCAGGGATTCGAGCGCCACTTTGGGTTCCACAAGATCGCCCACGGAAGGACAATATTGGTGAACAACATGGCAAACCACATCCAACCCAAAGGACCGGCTTCATGGAAGTGAAGTAACTGCTGGGTCCACTTGTCTCCGCCGTACCACTGCACCATGTAATCGTTGAAGAAGAAATACGCCCACGCCATGGAGATGATGAGCATCAGTTTGCCGATGGCATCGAAATGCTCACCGCGCACAAAGTAGTCCATGTGTTTCATGGTGCCGCGGATGACCGCCAACACCACCACTGCCGCACCCATACCAGAGTGCAACGCGCCCACGATGAAGTACGGACCAAAGATGGTCGATGACCAACCGGGGCGGGTGGCTGCTGCAAAGTCCCAGGACACGATGGTGTGAACCGAGAACATGACCGGGATGATCGCAAAGGCGAAGATGTTCATCGCATTGCGCAGGTGGGTCCACTCGCCTTCGGTACCGCGGAAGCCGAGTGCAAGGACCTTATACAGATTCTTGCGCCAGCCGGTGGAGCGGTCGCGTGCCATCGCCACATCGGGGATGAGCGGCAGGAAGAGGTACATGGTGGAAGACAGCAGGTAGGTTGTGATCGCGAGCAAGTCCCAGGTGAGTGGGGAATGCAGGTTGGGCCACAACATACGTTGATTGGGATACGGCATGAGCCAGTAGAAGATCCATACACGACCCATGTGCATGAAGATGGAGAAACCAGCCTGCACCAGACCGAATGTGGTCATCAATTCCGCGGCGCGGGTGAACGGACGGCGGAACTCTGCCTTGAACACGCGCAGGATCGCGGAGATGAATGTTCCGGCATGGCTGATACCGATCCAGAACACGGTGTTGACGAGGAAGATACCCCAATAATCCGGGCGCATCACACCGGCTTCACCCTGACCTTTTGCGATCAGGACGCCCCATTTATAGAACAGGAAGTACACCACTACGAACGCCAGGAACCCAAAGACCAGCCACCATTTCCAAGTGGGGGGCGCGGTCATGGCATCCATGACCATCTCGTTCATCTGCCCGCGGGGAAGCGGGTCGAGCATCAGGTGTTTTTCGCGGAGGTGCTCTTCGTGCGACTGCTCTGCGTGATGTTTATTATCTGACATGTTTACCCTCCCTTGAAGTAGGTCACGTTCGGAAGCGTGCCGAGTTCTTCAAGATGTTTGACGCCATGCCCCTTGTGCATCAATTGCGAGACCAGGGATTCGGGCTGGTCGACGCGCCCAAAGACGATGGCATTGGCAGGGCAGGCTTGCGCACAAGCGGTGGTAAATTCACCGTCCATCACTTCACGCCCCTCAGATTTCGCCTTATCCTGCGCCTTGAAAATGCGCTGGATACAGAAAGTGCATTTTTCCATCACACCCATGCGGCGGACAGTTACATCGGGATTGAGTTGATTGGGAAGCGGCTCAGGACGTTTGTAATCGCGCCAGTTGAATGCACGGACCTGATACGGGCAGTTGTTCGCGCAGTAACGCGTACCCACGCAGCGGTTGTATACCTGCAAGTTCAACTGTTCTGCCTGGGAATGGACCGTGGCAAACGCCGGGCAGACAGGCTCACAAGTAGCGTGACCACACTGCTGGCACAGCATCGGCTGCTGCGGGGTCATCTTCACCTCGGGATATTCTCCCTCCCAGAAGCGTTCGATACGGATCCAGTGCATGGAGCGACCATAGCCCGAGTCTTCTTCACCGACGAAGGCGAGATTGTTTTCCATTGCACAGGCCGCCACACAAGCCTGACAGCCCGTGCAAATGTCCTGATCGATGACCATACCCCATTTGCCGGTCTCTTCGGCGCTCATTTTGATTTCTTCGGGTCTAATCATGATTAATGCTCCTCACCCAGCGCTTCACCGTACACGCCCATGCGGCTTTCCATGCGGGAAAGACCAACACCGCTCACTGCGCTGGAGACTTTTTCAACTTTGACTTTCATACCAGCAAATGCAAGATCACCCGCTTCATTGAAACGAACAGCGATCAGGTCGGCAGGATTCACACCGCGATTCTCGGCATATTGCCCGTAAGCAGTATGACCCTGCCCGAACGGCATTGCGATCGTATCGGGACGAATGGCGGGATACAAGTAAACATAAGCCTGCACTTCGCCGACTTCGCTGATGACTTTGACCACATCGTCATTGGCAATGCCAAGTTCGTGCGCGGTTTCGGGATTCATTTCGATCCAGGTATTCCACATCACAGTTGTGGTCGGGTCGGGAAGTTCCTGCAGCCAGGGCTTGTTCGCACCCGCTTCGGCTAAGGTCGGCGAAACGAACGGGACGAAAAAGAATTCGCCCTCACCCGCATATTCAGGCTCGGCAGCATTCACATTTCCATTCAGCACACTGGAGCCATCCGGAGCAATTAATGCTTCGACATTCTTATACCAGCCGCCATACTGCTGGAAGTACGCCATGAAGGTTGCCGCATCAGAGGCAGAGAACGAACCAGCGGCTTCACTCATCAACTCGCTCACCCTGGTTTGGATAAATTCAACTTCATCCGCATAGGGCAACGCTGTTGCAAACGCGCCTCCCGCCAGTTTTGCCGCAGCGATCAACACATCGGCAGTGGCGCGGGTATCGTAGAACGGCGAGACGACAGGCTGTGCGCCGGAAAGCACCGGCAAAGACACGCCAGTGGCGACCCGCTGATATCCCCAGGATTCAAGCCCATGATGATCGGGGAAAACGAACTTTGCCGCGGCGGCAGTTTCATCGGTGAAGGTCGCAAAGGAGATGACCTGTTCCACACCGGCAAGCGCTTCTTTGAAACCGAGTGAAGCGGGCAGTTCAAAGACCGGGTTCACACCATGGACGAACAATGCTTTGATCGCGCCGCTCTTCATCTTCTCAACAAAGGATGCCATTTCTTCGGCAGAAGCGGGGCGGTTATATTCGGTCTGGTTCGGGGCAAGGGCAGAAAGGTACACGCCGCCGGGCTTTCCGAAATTATCAGAGAGGGCATTCAAGGCGAGGACGGCTTCGGCAATTTCCAAACCGTTGGATTGACCAAGCGCCGCGCCGCCGGGGATGGCAAGCACGTTGAACGTGACGAACATCTCCGCGAGGTGATGCAACGCTTCCAACTCGACCCCGGCTGCTTCAGCAGCCTCAACCGGATTCACGCTGGAGAAGACTCTCGGCATTGCGCCGCCGCGAAGTTCTGAGACGAGTTTACCGATTGCAAGCGCAACCAAACCCTCGGTCCCGGGACGAACCGGAACCCAATGGTCAGCCTTGGCACCCGTCGCAGACATCCGCGCTTCGAATTGAACGAAGGTACCGCGGATCTTTGTCTCCTTTGCGCGCAAGCCAACAAAACCACGGGTATAAGGAAGCGGAGAGATCCACGTCTCGAGGAAGTTGGCGCCGAAGGAGAAGACCGCCTGCGCCCCACCGAGGTCGAACCACGGCAAGCCAGCCTGACCGAAAAGATTTTCGGCGGCTTTGCTGAGGGTGGCGCGGGCTTCGAACATGCCCAAGGCGCCAAAGCGGACAGGAGCATTCATGCCGGTCGCATTTGCAAGTTCAGTGACAAGATCGAAGAGATGATCGGGAGCCATGCCCATCAGGAAGGCTACTTCGCCGGGTTTGTAATTCTTGAGGGTGTCTGCCACAATTTGAATGGCGGAATCCCAGTCGCCGGTGGAAGGCGCTTGCACGCGGTCGGGGTTATACAACCCTTGCAGGGTGGCTTGCCCGCGCGCGCAGGTCTTACCGAGGTTAAGCGGATGATTGGCATTGCCTTCGGTCTTGATGGCGCGACCCTGATAGGTGCGCACAACGAGACCGCATCCCGCCGCACATTCGCGGCATGTAGTGGCGTAATAGGTACTCTGCCCGACCGAGTTGTATTCAGGCATCTGCTGGTAGGGTTCGCGCTTTACATAACGTGAAGCGGGGCCGCAACCCGTAAGGATCGCCGTGGTTGCCGCTCCCAAACCAGCCAGTTTTAGAAAATCACGCCGGGAAAATTGTTCAGTCATAATCGATTCCTTTCGCCCGGTTTAATAGTGACACGTGCCGCAGTCTGCAAGTTTGATCAGTTTTGCCTGATCTTCTCCGGCAGCTTCGATATGGCAGTTCAAACACCAGCCCATATTGAACACCTGCGGATTCTGGTAGATGCCCATTTGGCTCACATCGCCGTGACATTCTTCGCAGTTGCGTCCCGCCGCAACATGTGCGCGATGGTTGAACTGGACAAAATCAGGGACGATGGCAACAGGCACCCATTCAAGCGATTGTCCGCTCAGGACGGCGTCTTTGAGCGGGGCAAGCAGGGCGCTGTCGCGGGTCTTGACGATCTGATTATGGCATCCCCAGCACTTTGCCTGCGAGGGTAGTCCTGCTGCAGGCCCCTTGGATGCGCCCGGATGGCAATACAGACACTGAATGCCAAAGGAAACATGGGTCTTATGGGGAAATCCTGGAACGGGCTGTTCGGGCGCTTGCTGGGTCGTATACAGCCCATACGCCGCCGCGCTGAACAACGCCAGGAACACGATTCCCGCCGCTATCAGACCCAGCGGCTGTTTCAGCCAGTCAAATAACTTTTTGATCATGGATGCTCCTGAAAAAAATATAGGTAATGCTGCCTGGTTCAGATGGCAGCATTAGCAGATTGCCTTGGAATATTTTCAAAAACATTGCGGCGCGTCGTTCCCGTAATAAATGAACGCCCAATTATTTCCTGTGCGCACGCTTTTGTTATTTTACACCGAGTTATAAAATATCCATCGCGCAACCCACAGATTATACAACAAAAGTGTAAAAAAGCACAAGTTTCCCCTTGTTTACCTTAATTATCGCGTCCTGTTATCTGATAGCACCTACAAGGGCATCGGGAAAAGATAAACTAGTCCGAGGTCTCCCAGCTTCAGACTCATTTCTCATCCTTCGAGATAAAGTTCGTTTCTTGAAAACCCTGTGATAAAAGATAAGATACCCACCCTTTTTGCCGCTTCTTAAAATTCATCCAATCCGCCATATCAGGCAATTCAATATATAATGAACACACAATGAAAACAAAGCATTTTCTCGTCATTACTGCGGCACTCCTGGGATTTTTGATCCTGGCATTGAGCCTGTCAAATTTCAACCCGCCCCCCGCTCTTGCCCTTGACTTTAACGCAAGCGAGCCCATTCGGCCGGATGCCGAACCCGCCGTACAGATAAACGACAGTTCAGAGATCGGCTCCACAGACGGGATCGTTGTGATGGGTATTGTGATCGTATTGACCGTGACCCTGCCGCTTGCGTTTCGCAGAAAAAAATAATCCGCAGTCACTCACTCCCGGAAAAGGTGCATAATGGGCGTTAACATTCGGTATTAAGGTCATTAACCCCGTCTTAACCGAAGCGGCGAACCATTATGATATAGTGCCATTCATGCCTGAAAAAATTTTGATCGTCGAAGATGAAGTGGCTTTGCAGGAAACGCTCGCCTATAACCTTAAAAAAGAGGGATACAGTGTCGAGACCACGGCAGACGGGCGTTCCGCGCTCGAAGTTGCCCGTAAGTCGAAACCCGACTTGATCGTGCTGGACATTATGCTGCCCGAAATGGACGGGTTCGAAGTGGCGCGCATCCTGCGCAAGGAAATGAGCGCCGCCATTCTGATGCTCACCGCCCGCGACGATGAGATCGACCGTGTGGTGGGGCTTGAAGTGGGCGCGGATGATTACCTGACCAAACCCTTCTCGATGCGCGAATTGATCGCACGGGTTAAAGCCCAATTGCGTCGGGCACGGTTACTAAAAGAAGAAATGGGCAAGCCGGTCGAAGAGACCCGGCATGAAACCCTCACATACGATAACCTGACCATCAACCTGACCCGCCGGGAAGTCCTGCTGAACGATGCTCCGATCCAACTCAAGCCGAAGGAATACGAGTTATTGCTCTTCCTCGCTGAACACCGCAGGCAAATGCTCTCGCGCGAATTTATCCTCGAGCGCGTCTGGGGCTGGGATTTCATCGGCGACAGCCGTACTGTGGATGTTCACGTGCGCTGGTTGAGACAAAAGATCGAAGAAAACCCCAGCGAACCGAAGCGCATCGTCACCGTACGGGGCGGCGGATATCGATTCGAGGGATGATAACGTGATGCGTAACCCGTAATTAGCTCATCACGAACCACAATTTCGTATCACGCATGGCTCAGTTCCCTTATTTTCTCGCAATCTTATTTTTTCTGGCCGCCGTATGGTTTGCGTGGCGATATTTTGATTTAAAGCGGCGACTCGATTCCTATGCCCAAACGATCCGCAAACAGGGTGAAATGCCGGAACTATCCGGGGAACTCGAAGGCATCTCGGCTGCCATGAATATCTTGCAGACCGCATTTCATTCCGAACAACTGGCGCTCAATGCCGGAAATGCCCGCCTTGCCACCGTACTGGCGCAGCTCACCGACGGCGTACTCATCGCCGACGCGGAGGGACGTGTCCAACTGGCGAACCCGGCCGCAGGCAAACTCTTCGGCGTCAACAACCCAACCCAGCAAACCGTGGCGCAGGTAGTGCGCAACCATCAACTCATCGAAGCCTGGAAGCGCTGCCAGAAAACACGTCAGGTCGAGATCGAAGCCGTGGAACTGCCAGCGCGCAAACTGATGCTTCAAGTTACGATGATCCCCGATCAACACGAAGGCGGAAGCCTGCTGCTCGTGCAAGATATGACTCAAGTTCGAAAGCTGGAAATAGTGCGGCGCGATTTCATCTCGAACGTTTCGCACGAATTGCGGACTCCCCTCGCCTCGCTCAAAGCATTGACCGAAACCCTGCAAGGCGGTGCATTATCGGACCCGGATGCAGGCCCGCGTTTCCTAGAACGAATCCACACCGAAGTGGACGCGCTGAGTCAGATGACCCAGGAATTACTCGACCTTTCGCGCATCGAGTCGGGACAGGTGCAGTTGAACTACGAATCCATCTCCCCGCGCAAGTTGATCCATACAGCGGCAGAACGGATGAAGGCTCAGATAGAACGCGCCAGACTGAAATTGGATGTCTATTGTGAAGATGGATTACCGAACATCATGGCAGATCGGAACCGCCTGGAGCAGGTGCTGGTCAATTTGATTCACAACGCGGTCAAATTCAACCGCCCAGGGGGAAGCGTCACACTGAATGTGGAATCAATTCCCGGCGGGGTGCGATGCGCCGTGCGGGATACGGGGCTGGGCATTCCGGCGGAGAGTCTTGCCCGCATCTTCGAGAGATTCTACCGGGTCGATTCGTCCCGCACCGGTTCCGGTACAGGACTGGGTCTCTCGATCTCAAAACACATTGTCGAGGCGCACGGCGGCAGGATCTGGGCCGAGAGCGATGAGGGGCGCGGCAGTTCGTTCTTTTTCGAGATCCCCACAAACAAAAATCAATGACCGAGCAGGACCGCCTCGGCTGACTCGAGCTGCGAGTAAACAGGGATGATCGCCGGAATGTCGGTCATCTCAAGTACACCCATCACGTCCGGCATGGGGTTGAGAAGGACCATTTTCCCTTTGCGTGACTGCATGGATTTGGCATTTGTCACAAGCAGACGAATCCCGATGGATGCGAGAAAATCGACGCCCGACAAATCCACGAGCACTTTGGGTCGTTCACCGGCGCAATAACCGGAAAATTTCGTTTCAACTGCATTGACTCCCATGATGTCCATCCTGCCGCGCAGTTGGAGCAGGGTGATGCCGTTCTTCATTTCTTTTGCCATGAATTCCATTTGAATCACCTGTTGCGTTGATATGACTCATTATATGGATGTTGGCGCAGATGATTGTTAACAACAGGTTATGGTTTTCGGTGGGCAGCCTATAAACTCATCAAATGCTGCTGGACGTCGAAGCGTTTTCCTTCGTCTTCTTTTGTGGCACGTTTGTACGAGCCGTCTGCCTGGAGGATGCGTGCGCGGGTATTGTCTTTGAGGTAGGCTTCGAGGATTTTCTCGCGCAGGAAGCGCACTTGTTTGCGACTCTCGACCGGGAAGACGACCTCGACGCGGTGGTTAAGGTTGCGAGGCATGAGATCGGCGCTGCCAAGGTAGACCTCTTCAATGCCGTTGTTTTGAAAGTAGTAGAGTCGGCTGTGTTCCAGGTAGCGTCCCACGATGCTTGATACGCGGATGTTATCGCTGACGCCTTTGATGCCGGGCCGTAAGCAACACATGCCGCGTACAAGCAGGTCCACCTGCACGCCTGCCTGGGAGGCTTGATACAAAAGCTGGATCATCTCCATATCCACCAGCGAGTTGACTTTAAAGATCAGGCGCGCCTTGTTCCCGGCTTTGGCATGATCGATCTCGCGCATGATCAGCTTTTCCATTTGCTCGCGCAGGTTGACGGGGGCAACCAGCAGTTTCTTATAGCCTTTTTTGGTGGAGTACCCTGTAAGATAGTTGAACAGGTCGGTGGCATCGGCGCCCATGTCTTCATCGCAGGTGAACATGCCAAAGTCTTCATAAATGCGTGAAGTAACGGCATTGTAGTTGCCGGTCGCAAGGTGGAGATAGCGGCGGATGCCCTCACCCTCACGCCGGACGACCATGGCGACCTTGCAATGGGTCTTCAAACCCACCAACCCGTAAACGACATGCACGCCCGCCTGCTCCAATGCGCGCGCCCAGCCAATATTGGATTCTTCGTCGAAGCGGGCTTTCAACTCCACCAGCACCGCCACTTGCTTGCCACGTTCGGCGGCTTCGAGCAGGGCTTCGACCACGGGTGCGTTGGAGCCTACCCGATAGACAGTCTGTTTGATCGCCAGCACATGCGGATCCCGCGCGGCGGCAGCAAGAAAATCCACCACCGGCGAAAAGGAATCGTAAGGTTGATGAAGAAGGATATTCTCGGCGCGGATCACATCGAAGATGTTGGTGGTCTCATCGAGGGAACGGAACGGTTTTGGGATGCGCTGGCTGTACGGCACGTACTTCAGGTCATGCCGTTCGACATTGTTATATAACTGCCAGAGGTTCGCCAACCCAAGCGGAGGCGGAAGGGTATAAACATCGTTCTGATTCACTTCGAGATTTTCCACAAGCAGGTCGCGCATTTCATCGGGCATGGAGGGATACACTGCCACCTGCACCACTGACCCAAATTTGCGCTTGCGGATATTCGCCTGCATGGTCTCCAGCAGGTCGTCGGCTTCAAGCTCCTGGATCTCGATATCTGCATCACGCACGATGCGGAACGGGTGGGCGGCAAGGACTTCCAACCCGGGGAAGAGTTCGCCCAGATTCGCCGCGATGACCTGGTCCAGCCAGACGAAGTAATGATGGTAAGGTATCGTCCCGTCTTTGCGCTCACCGCCGGAGGATCTTTTAATTGGAACCAGGCGCGGCAGGGTATCGGGAATCTTAAGGCGGGCAAATTTTTCGTGTCCTTTTTTGTCGCGGATGACGATGGCGAGGTTCAGGCTGAGATTCGAGATATGGGGGAAGGGATGCCCCGGGTCAAGGGCGAGAGGCGTAAGGACGGGGTGGATCATATCCTTGAAATATTTATCAGCCTTTTCCTTTTGGGATTTGCTGAGCTTCGAATAGTCCAGGATATGGATCCCTTCCTTATCCAGCCGGGGAAGGAGCTTCTTTTGAAAACAACGCTGCGCATCCAACATCAATTGCTGAACCGCCTTGCGGATGACGGCAAGTTCCTCGCGCGGGGTGAGACCGTCCTCTGAAAGTTTGGTGACGTTCGCCTCGATCTGTTTGCGGATGCCTGAAACCCGCACCATGAAGAACTCGTCCAAATTGGAGCCGAAGATGGCAAGGAACTTCACGCGCTCAAGCAGGGGGTTTTCTTCATCCAGTACCTCTTCGAGCACTCGGCGCTGGAATTCCAACAGGCTGAGTTCGCGGTTGATATACAGGGAGGGGGAGGAAAGGTCGAAAGAATCGGTCATGGGATTTTTCGGGTCAACCGCCGATTTCGACCAGAATGCCGGGCGTCAGCAACCATTCGATCGTGGCTTTGCGGGTGTGGTGCAGGTCTTCGGCGGCGAGATGGCAGACCCCGCCTTTTTTGAAGGTCATGTCAACCGGCGAGCCATCCGCTGTCAACAGGCTGACCAATGTGGAAAGATACGGCTCATGCCCGACGATGGCAAGGCTGGTCACGGAATATTTTTCATTGATCTCGGCAAAAAGCAATTCCGGATCGCCCATGGGGGTGAGGTTTTCGCTGACAGCAACCTTCTTTTTCATTTTGAACAGGTCTGCCAGGATATTCGCGGTCTGTTCCGCGCGGACGTAGGGACTGGTCAGGATAAAGTCGAATTCGACCCCGAGGGCACGCAGCCCCTTTGCGATGGCACGCATCTTCTTCGCGCCTTTTTCAGTCAACGCGCGCTGACTATCCTCTCCCGTGGCGGATTCTTCCTCGGCAATGGCATGACGGATAAGATACAGGTTCATGGTTGGTCCTTCTCCCAGGGAAATGGTTGGTCTGGCGCGGGACGCCAGAAGACAATGGCTTCACCGCTGTCCTCGATGAAACTCGAAACAGCCGCATTCAGGCGGGACCTAAAATATCGAACGACAACTTCAAAGCCCGGTTCTTCAGCGTAACGTTCGACCTCCGCGAGCTTTTGCAGGGCGATATCCATATCCTGAATGTCGCCCATCTTCGACTGATAATCGTGCATCCGTTTCAGGTGACCTGCAGGATAGGTCGAAATCAGAGGATGAACGACCTCGACCACATAACGGAAGCGTTTGAAAGCAATACGCAATTTATGAATGCCGGGAATGTTCTCCGGGCTCATCACCGTGCGCGCGTCCATCATACGCGCATAGACCTCGTCACCTGCAGAGAGGAGTTGCCGCGCAAGCGTTTCGTCTGGCAAGCCTGCCATCATGTCGCGCGTCTTCCTCATCCGGGTCTCCAGCTTGTCGAAATCCCGTGACCGGATCGCCTTGCGGGCGTGTTTCAATAATTTTTTTTCTTCCGCCTGTAATTGTATCTTGAAAAATTCCAGGTCCGGCAGTTCATGCAGCACTTCTGAAATATCCGCCAGCAAAACCTGCGTGTCGCGCAGGTCGTCGAGGTCGTCGAGCTGGTCCTTGAGTGCCCGCCGTATCTTTTGAATCCGCTTGTGCGACAAGATGGATCTCAGCAAGTCGAGGAAAGCCAGCAGGCGACGGGATGCCACCCTCAGGTCATGCACTGCCTCTTCTGAAAATTCAACACGGCAGAGTTTCAACTCGGCGCGAAATTTACCCCATCGCATATCGAAGGCTTCGAGCAAAATCGTTTTCGCATCCATATCAGGACTCGACCTCCAACTTCACGCCGAAAACATCCTGGAAGAGCGAGCGGCGCTTCTCCAAAGCCCAGGTCTCCAGGCTCAAACTGCCTTTGCCGTCCAGTTGCAGAGTCCATTTATTCCTGCCCTCCCGCATCGAAACGGCATGCACACGCTGGGTATGGCTGACATCCATCGCATCGGCAAGGCGTAAAAGCACGGAAAGCCGGATCACTGCGGAGCGGTCACGGGAGGAAAGAGCGCGGAAGTTTTCATCCTGCAAAGTCGGCATGGCTTTGCGGTGATAACGCGCCAGGCTTGCCACAATATCCACTTCGCGGCCCGTCAACCCGATCAACGGACTGGCTTTCAAAAGGTATTGGGCATGACGATCATGATCGACCGTATTTACAAAATGCCCAATGTCATGCAGTAACGCCGCAACGCCCAGCAGCAACTTATCGTTCTCTTCCAGGTTGTGCAGCGAATGAGTCTGGTCGAACAGACTGCCTGCAAGATGAGCCACCAGGTTGGAATGTTTTCCGTCGTATTGATACTTCTCTCCCAGAAGCATGGCAGACATCCACACCTGCTCGCGGCGGGCGGGGCGCGGAGACTGGCTCTGGCTTTGGGCAAGGTCGATCAGCAACCCGTCCTTCAAACCGACATTGGGAATCCTGACCTCGTCGACCCGTGCTTCCTTTACGATCATCTTCAAAACGATGGACGCCGGCAGGATGACATCGGCGCGGTCAGGCTTCATCTTGAATTTGCGCATCCGTTCCTGGACCGTCATCTGACTCAGCGTTCTGGTGAGTTTTTCCAACTCCTCGAACGTGATCGCCGAAGCGCTCTCGCGCTTGAATAGTTTCTTCCGCAAAACACCCATCTCTTCGATATTCCCCCCCGTGCCAATGCAAACATCCAATTTCTTCTTACCGACTTCACGCTCGATCCTGCGCCTCGCGGCTTCGGCATACTCGCGCACCAGTTCATCGAAAGGCAGTTTGGCGGGCTTATTGCTCAATTTCTCAAGCAGGCGCACCGTACCCATGTTGTAACTTTCGGTGGAAAGGATGTTATTGCCCTGCGAGAGGGTCACTTCCACGCTCCCGCCGCCGATATCGATCAGCATGGCGTATTTATTCTTCAAATTAACGGCGTTCGCCACCGCCAGATGAATGAGCCGCGCCTCTTCCTCCCCGCTGATGGTCTCGATCTCGATCCCGGTCGTTCTAGCGATCCGGTCTCGTAAAATATCGCTGTTGTTCGCTTCCCGCATGGCGCTGGTCGCCACCGCGCGGATCCTCTCCACCCCGTGATCATCCGCCACCTTGCGAAAGCGGACGAAGGCATCGAGGGCAAGCTGCGCTGTCTCTTCCTGAATCTGTTTGTGCGAAAAGGCATCCCGTCCCAAACGGACTGGCAGACGCAGGTTTTCCAGCGTTTCCAGTTTCTCGTCGAAACTCACCCTCCCGACGACCATTCGCATGGCGTTCGAACCGACATCAATTGCGGCTATGGTTTGCATGGGCTGCCTTTCGATGAATTATAAAGGGAGTTCCCAATAACAACTTTGACCCGTTGTTAACAACAAGTAAAGAAACTCCGTCGACGGGACCATACAGTTTGCAGCAACATGAGCTGGCTCGGTTTCACCGTCCTCGGGGGCAGGCATCGGACCGGAGATTCGTAACCTTGCATAAGCGTTTACTGGTTGTTAACCAGTTCTTAAGTCCAATATAAACGCAACGGTGTAAGATACAAACATGGAAATTTACTTCGCCTTCTTCCTGTTCCTCGCTTTGCTGACCGTCTTCTCGGTGGACGCCTCTCACAAGCGCCGCGAGTTCTTACAGCGACGGCCTCGCGCGTAGTTTTTCCAGTCTTCTCCTCCTTCGACCACCCGCCTGAGAACAACAGGCGGGTGGAATCGTTAACAAAACCTACACGGTAACTTCAAATCTCCTTAACAACCCGCTGATAAACTTTGCAGGCATGAAACACATCACCAAGTTTATTTGTCTCAATATGAGTTCAGCACCGGAGAATTGAATGGGATTAGCAGACCTGCACATCCATACCATCTACAGCTACGACGGCACCGCCACCGTCCCCGCTATTTTACGCCGCGCGCGCGAGATCGGTTTGAACGTCATCGCCATCACCGACCATGACGAGATCGCCGGGGCATTGGAAGCGGAAAAAATTGCCTCACACTACGGCATGGAAGTGATTCCCGGCAGCGAGATCACCACCGCCGAAGGCGACCTGCTGGCATTGAACATCCGCGAAAAAGTCCAACCCAAACTTTCACTTATCGAAACGATATTACGTGTAAAAGACCTAGGCGGCATATCCATTGCAGCGCACCCCATGGCCGGCGGTTGGGGCATGAAAAGCCTGACCCCAACATCTATTTTGAAGGCGCTCCGTCATCCAATGGCAGGCAATGCGCTGGTCGGTATTGAAGCCTACAATGGCACCGCCATCGACCGCATCAGCAACCACGCCGCCGCTCTCTTCGCAAACGGATTAAAGATCGCCCATGTCGGCAACAGCGACGCGCACATCATCGATACCATCGGCTTCGGTGCGACGGAATTTCCCGGCACCAGCGCCGCCGATTTACTCCACGCCTTGCATGAACGCACTACGCGCGTCCGAAAATTGAATGAATGGAGCGCCCTGCGTGTGATGAGCAGTTGGGGGTTGCGCTATCTCGAAAGTTCCTTTGCCCGCCTTGCAATGGCACGGGCATAATCCATTCTTTCTTCTTTCGTCTTTCATCAGTACAATAGGGGAAACGAATCTAAAGAGAAAACAATAATGACCAAAAGAATCCTAGTCACCAACGACGATGGTGTGCTCGCCCCCGGCTTGCTTGCCCTCGCCAAAGAAATGCGAAACCTGGGCGATGTGACCATCCTCGCCCCAGATCGGAACTGGTCCGGCGGCGGTCACGTCAAAACCTTGGACCGTGCCTTGCGCGTGCGCGAGTTCCGCCTCGAAGACGGCTCACAAGCCTTCGCCAGCGACGGCGCCCCCAGTGATTGTGTATCCCTGGCTTTGCTCGGCTACTTCAAGGAAAAATTCGACCTCGTGGTATCCGGCGTCAACATCGGCGCGAACCTCGGGCACGATGTCACCTATTCCGGGACCGTCACCGCCGCAATGGAAGCTGTCATCATGGGCATACCCGGCGTTGCCGTTTCGCTCGAAGTCCCCGAAGCCACGCTGGGACCGATCGATTTTTCCGCATCCACATATGCTGCGCGGGTGGCTGCCCAAAACGTGATGGAACACGGGCTGCCCGAAGACACGCTCCTCAACGTGAACATCCCATTTTTGAAGAAGGAAGATGTCAAAGGCTTCCGCGTCACCCGCCAGGGATTGCGCGTGTATCACAGCCGTCTCGACGAACGTCTCGACCCGCGCAACCGCCCCTATTATTGGATCGGCGGCGATGCCCCCACCGGCGTCCCTGAATCCGGCACTGACGTCGGCGCGTTGGCAGAGGGATATGTCTCCGTCTCGCCATTGCAGCTCGATCTCACAGCCTATCGCGCACTATCTGATGTCAGCACTTGGGAATGGAAATAAGAGCTTAAACCACAAAGTGTTACAAAGGCACACGAAGGTTTCCTTTGTGACACTTTGTATCCTTTGTGGTTTTTATTTTCAAACGCTGGCTTTCAATACTCGACTCTTTTGCAACGGCTGGATTTGATACGCACCACAACATGCGGGGATCAACAGCGTCTCAAATTTATTGAGGACGAACGCCTCACGCTTCGCGTCCGCCGATACCTGGACCTGCCCTTCGATCACGGTCAACCCGTGAAAGGATTCTCCCTTCGTCTCCATACGGACAGTTTTCTCCCCCACCCGAATTTCATCCAACTGAAAATACTGACATTGCGTGAGCGTGGTCACTTCGCCATCTTCCATCTGCGGCGGCTTGACGGGTAGTGACACAGCATTCGGATTCGAAACTGCCACCGCTTTCTCGATGTGCAATTTACGCGTCTCGGTTTCGGGTCTGCCCCAATCGTACACGCGATAGGTGATATCAGAGGTCTGCTGGATTTCGTAGATGAGCATGCCCGGTCCCAGCGCGTGGACTGTCCCTGGGTGCATGAATAGTGTATCGCCCGGAACCACTTTTACTTTTTCCACCAATTCCAGAGTTTTTTCACTTTTACTTTGAATGGCGGCAGTCAACTGCTCGGCAGTGATATTCGGTTTGATGCCTGCGATCAGTTCTGCATTTGGTTCCGTTTCAAGCACATGCCAGGCTTCGGTCTTGCCAAAGAAACCTTCACCTTCCAGCTTTTGTGCCTGCTCATCGTTCGGGTGGACTTGTAACGATAGCCATTGGGCACAATCCAAGATCTTCACTAACACGGGGAAACGATTCCCGGTTTGTGCGACAGCTTTCGAACCGAGCAGGTCCACGCCAAATTCAGAAGAAAGGCCTGAGAGGACGCGCCCGGCATACGGTCC
>ERZ761607.2737-NODE-2737-length-18382-cov-6.172969_pt1 | contig 18382 bp, 17 predicted proteins | sample MGYA00511164_ERZ761607 | MGnify/ENA primary metagenome ERZ761607 (study PRJEB28899, sample SAMN02445080) | bioreactor sludge metagenome | biome: EBPR sludge | place: Australia: Brisbane, Thorneside Wastewater Treatment Plant | collected 2011-06-22 ...
TCCTCATCGACCAGGACAAGTGCCGCGGCTGGCGGATGTGCGTCTCGGCCTGCCCCTACAAGAAAATCTACTACAACTGGGACAGCGGCAAATCCGAGAAGTGCACCTTCTGCTTCCCACGCATCGAGGTGGGCCAGCCGACCGTCTGTTCGGAGACCTGCGTCGGCCGCATCCGCTACCTCGGGGTCTTGCTCTATGACGCCGACCGGATCGAGGCGGCCGCCTCGGTTCCCGACGAGAAGGACCTCTACCAGGCCCAGCTCGACGTCTTCCTTGACCCGAACGATCCGGCGGTGATCGCCCAGGCCCGCGCCGACGGCGTGCCGGAGGCCTGGCTCGAGGCGGCCCGCATGAGCCCGGTCTACAAGATGGCCATCGACTGGAAGGTCGCCTTCCCGCTGCACCCGGAATACCGGACGCTGCCGATGGTATGGTACGTGCCGCCGCTGTCGCCGATCCAGTCGGCCGCCGCCGCCGGCGCGCTGGAGATGGACGGCGAGATGCCGGACGTGCGGTCGCTGCGCATCCCGGTGCGGTACCTGGCCAATCTGTTGACCGCCGGCGATGAGGCCCCGGTCGTGCTGGCCCTGGAGCGCATGCTGGCCATGCGCAGCTACATGCGGGCCCGCACCGTCGACGGCCGCATCGACCACGGCATCGCCGAGCGGGTCGGCCTGACCGCCGGCCAGATCGACGACATGTACCGCTACATGGCGATCGCCAACTACGAGGATCGCTTCGTCATTCCCACGACCCACCGCGAGACCGTCGAGGACGCCTATGACCTGCGCGGCGGCTGCGGCTTCACCTTCGGCAACGGCTGCTCGGGCGGTCGCACCGAGCTGGGCCTGTTCGGCCCCAACAAGCGTTCGCGCGCTGAAGCCCCCACGGAAGGCTAGACGATGTCGCTGACCTACAGGGCGCTGGCCCTCCTCCTCAGCTATCCGACCGAGACGACGGCCGCACTGCTCCCCGCGACGGCCGGGACCCTGCAGGCGGACAGTCGCCTGCCCCCGCCGATCCGGGGCGCGCTCAACCGGCTGATCGAGCAGCTGGCGAGCCTGGACCTTTTCGAGGCGCAGGAGCGCTACGTCTGGCTGTTCGACCGCACCCGCTCGCTGTCTTTGAACCTCTACGAGCACATCCACGGCGAAAGCCGCGATCGCGGCCAGGCGATGGTCGCGCTCCTGGAGCTATACCGGTCCCGCGGCCTCGACCTCTCGACCAACGAATTGCCGGACAATCTGCCGGTGTTCCTGGAGTTCCTGTCGACCCTGCCGGATGCCGAAGCCGCGTCGCTGCTGGGCGAGGCGGCCCATGTGCTCAGCGCGCTCGGCGAGCGGCTGCACAAGCGTCAGAGCCCTTACCGCGCGGTCTTCGGCGCGCTCGCCGCCTTGGCCGCGGATCCCGCCGACGCCGACGCCCTGGCCGCCCTGATGCAGGAGCCGGACGACAATCCCGACGATCTGGAGGCCATGGACCGCCTCTGGGCCGAGAGCGCCGTCACCTTCGGCCCCTCGGACGTCGGCTGCCCGAAGGCGGAGACCCTGGTCGCCGCCATGAACGCAAACGCCCGTCCCGCCGGTCGGCGGTCGGTCCCGGCCTGAGGACGACGCCATGGACCTCAACCAGTTCTTCTTCGGCGTCTATCCCTACATCGCGCTGGCGGTGCTGGTGCTCGGATCGATTGTCCGCTTCGACCGCGAGCCCTACACGTGGCGCACGGGCAGTTCGCAGCTGCTGCGCCGTCGCCAGCTCGTCGCCGGCTCGGTGATGTTCCATCTCGGCGTGCTGGCCATCTTCGGCGGCCATTTCGTCGGCCTGCTGACGCCGATCTGGATCTTCGACGCTCTGGGCGTGCCCCACGGCGCCAAGCAGATGCTCGCCATCATCGCCGGCGGCGGCGCCGGGCTGCTGGCCCTGGCGGGCGGTTCCCTGCTGCTGCACAGGCGACTGTTCGATCCGCGCATCCGCAAGACCTCCAGCTTCGGCGACACCGCCATCCTGGCGATCCTGATGCTCCAGCTGATCCTCGGCCTGTCGACCATTCCCATCTCGCTGGAACACCGCGACGGGCACGAGATGGTCAAGTTCATGACGTGGGCGCAGGGCGTCTTCACCTTCCGTCCGGGCGTCGCGGACTTCGTCGCCGACGTCCATTGGGTGTTCAAGGCCCACCTGGCGCTGGGGATGACGATCCTGCTCGTGTTCCCGTTCACGCGGCTGGTGCACATGCTGTCCGCGCCGGTCTGGTACCTGGGCCGGCGCGGCTGGCAGCTGGTGCGCAGCAAACGGCTGGTCGAGCGCCGTCCCCGCTTCACCGGGAGCCCCAAATGAGACCGCGCGCCATCGTCGTCGACGGGGTCGAGATCCCCGAGTCCCTGCTGGCCCAGGAGGTCCAGAACCATCCGGGCGCCTCGGCCGCCGAGGCGCGCGCCGCCGCCGGACACGCCCTCGCCCTCCGCGCCCTGCTCCTGCGACGGGCGCGGGAGCTGGGCGTCACAGCCGCGCCGGAGACCGACGCCTCGCACCGCGAGGAGACCGTCGAGGAGGCCATGATCCGCGGCCTTCTGGAGGCGGAGATCCATCTTGAGTCCGCCAGCGACGCCGAATGCCGCAGGGTCTACGACGCCCATCCCGACCGCTTCAGGGCCCCCATGCTCACGGAAGCCTCGCACATCCTCATCGAAGGCGATGACGACGACGCGCGCGCCCTGGCGGCGGTCGTCGAACAGATGGTGGTCAGCGGCGCCTGCGCATTCGGCCAGGCCGCCATGGACTACTCGGCCTGCCCCTCCGGCGCCCTCGGCGGCTCACTGGGACAGCTTCGGCCGGGCGACCTGGCCCGCGAGGTCGAGACCGTGCTCGACGGTCTGGCGCCGGGCGAGATCGCGGCCGAGCCCGTCCGCTCGCGGTTCGGATGGCACATCGTGCGGCTGGATCGGCGGGGCGATGAGCGCCGCCTGTCGTTCGAGGCCGAGCTCGGCGAGCACGACGAGAACGTCTCGTTCGAGGCCGTCGTCGAGAAGATCCGGCTGCATCTCGACAGCCGCGCCTGGGTCGCCGCCGCGACCCGCTATGCCGCCGAACTGGCGGCGCGGGCCCGCGCCGATGGCGTCGCGCTCAGCCTCGGTCATGACGGCGCGGTGTCCGAAGGCTCCGCCACCCTCGGTGCGATCCTCAGCGACGCGACCGCGGCCGACCGCCTGGAAACGTGGCTGGCCGCCGTCGATCCGGCTCTGGCCGAGCGGGTCCGCCGCGCCGCCGGCGACCAGGCGCCGCCGGACTTCGTCCGCGCCGCCCTCGCCGACTTCGTCTCCCAGGCGGACGACGAGCGATGGACCAACCTCATTTCGGCCGTCCGCGACGCCGCCGACCCGGCCCTCGCCTGCCTCGCCTACGTGCTGCGCTCGAAACTCGAGCCCGTGCGTCAGACCTTCACGCTCATTCAGCGAGCCTCCGCATGACCCTTCCGTTCCGCGACGCCGGCCTCGGCGCGCTGCTTCTCGCCGTCGCCGCCCCCGGCCTCGCCCATGCCTCCGAGGCCGCCCAGGGCGATCTGATCGTCGACGCCAGGTTGCGAGCCGAGAGCGTCAGCCAGGACGGCTTCGCCGAGGACGCCCTGGCGGTGACCCTGCGGACGCGGCTCGGCTACGAGACCCCGGCCTGGAACGGCTTCCGCGTCCTTGTCGAGGGCGAGGCGGTGACGCCGTTGGTCGAAGACTACAACTCGACCACCAACGGCGAGGTCGCCTATCCCGTGGTCGCTGACCCGGAAGGGGCGGAGCTCAATCGAGCCCAGGTATCGTGGACCAATGGCGCCGTCGATCTGGTCGCCGGACGCCAGCGCCTGGTGCTTGGCAACGCCCGGTTCGTGGGCAATGTCGGCTTCCGCCAGAACGAGCAGACCTTCGACGCCGTAAAGGCCGTGGTCCGTCCCGGCGCCGGACTGACCCTGACCGGCGCCTGGATCGGCCGGGTGCATCGCATCTTCGGCGACGACAGCCCGCAGGGCGAGTGGCGCGGCGACACCTTCCTGCTTCAGGCCGACGTCAAGACGCCGCTCGGCCCGCTCAGCGGCTACGGCTACCTGATGGACTTCGAGAATGCGCCGACCCAGTCCAACGCCACCGTCGGCGCCAGGCTGACCGGCGCGAGGGTCCTCAGGCCGGGGCTGTCGGCGACCTACGAGGCCGAGTACGCGCGGCAGACCGAGTACGGCGACAATCCGTTCGACTTCGAGCTCGACTACCTCGCGCTGTCCGCCGGGCTGAAGACCGAGAGCCGCTGGGCCAGCATCGGACTGGAGCGTCTGGGCGGCGACGGCGTGCGCGGCTTCGCGACGCCGCTGGCCACGCTGCACGCGTTCCAGGGCTGGGCCGACGTGTTCCTCAACACGCCGGCGGCCGGTGTGCGGGATCTGAATCTGCGGGCGGGCACGACGCTCAGCATCGGCCCCCGCGCCACGCCGGTGAAGCTCGTGGCCGCAGCGCACGATTTCGCGCAGTCCGACGGATCGAACCGCTATGGACGCGAGTTCGACGTCGCCGCCTCCGCGCCGCTGTCGAAGACCGTGTCCGCCGAGGTGAAGGGCGCCTGGTTCGACGGCGAACGGCCGGGTTTCGCTGATCGCGGCAAGATCTGGCTGACGCTGGAGTTCCGCTACTAATCACCCGCCGGAGTCGGACATGAGCCTCCAGGACATCGATCCCGTTCCGACGGAGCTGCTGACCCAGCCGCTCGATTGGTTCTTCGCCGAACACTACCGGCACCGCCAGGTCTGCACCTTGATCACGACGCTGGCCGCCGAGCCTGACTTCGACGGCCGGGCCCTGACGCTGGTCGTCGAGTTCATCCGCAATGACCTGGCGCTGCACGTCATCGACGAGGAGGAAGATCTCTTCCCGCTGCTCCGGCGGCGCGCCCTCGCCGAAGACGAGATCGAGCCGGCCCTGGGGCGCCTCAGCAGCGAACACAAGGCGGACATCGCCCATGCGCAGTTGGTCCGCGAGGGCCTGGAGGCCTGCCTCGCCGACCGGCGCGCGCCGTCGCGCGACGCCGCCATCAGCAAGGCGATGCGCGACTTCGCCTCGCAGGAAATGCGGCATCTGGCGCTTGAGAACGCCATCGTGCTGCCGATCGCCCGGCTGCGGCTGTCGGATTCCGACCTCGCCGGATTGAGCCGCCGGCTGGGCGCGCGCAGGGGCGTCATCCTGCCGGTCCAGCCGGCATGATCGAGGACCTTTTCGACAACAACGTCCGCTGGGCGGCGACCCGGGCCCGGGTCGATCCGGAGTACTTTCGCCGGTTGGCCGGCCAGCAGAGTCCGGAGTATCTGTGGATCGGCTGCAGCGACAGCCGGGTGCCGGCCAACGAGATCGTCGGCCTCGATCCGGGCGAGCTGTTCGTGCATCGCAACGTCGCCAACCTGGCCCCGCCGCAGGACGCCAACTTCCTATCGGTGCTGCAGTTCGCCCTTGAAGTCCTCAAGGTGCGTCATGTCATCGTCTGCGGTCACTACGGCTGCGGCGGCGTGCGGGCGGCGATCTCCGGAGAGCGGCACGGCCTCATCGATCACTGGCTGCAGCCCGTGCACGGCCTCTACTGCCGCCACGCGGGCGATCTCGGCGCGATCGACGATTTCGACGCCCGCGTGAACGAGATGTGCGAGCGCAACGTGCTGGCCCAGGTCGCCAGCCTGGCCGACAATCCGTTCGTTCACGACGCCTGGCGGCGAGGCCAGCCCCTGGCCGTGCACGGTTGGCTCTATTCCATACAGGACGGCCTGCTTCGGGACCTTGAGACGACGCTCAGCGGCCGGGAGGACGCGCGCCGCCTCCTCGAACGCGGCGACGCCCCCCGGTCCGGCGCGCCCCATCGCAAGCGATCGCCGACCCGCCGGTGAGCCGCGGCGGCCATGATCCTCCGCCGATTGGGAGAACCGTGTTAACCGCCGCTTGAGGGCATGGCGCCATTGTTGCGTCATGTTGACCGCTTCCGCGCCCCGGCCCGAGGAGTCCGGCTCGTTTGACGACGGCTGGATCGACGCCGTGCGAGCCTTGCGCGACGACGCCAAGGCCGGCTTCGCAGGCCCCGCCTCGGCCGTAGACGACCCCCGCGATCGCCGGGGCCCGTTCCGTCCCGCACGCCTGACCCCTGTCCGCTCGCGGCTGGAAATGCAGCAGGTCACCCGCCTTTATGGCTGGGTCGACGCCCTCACCGTCGCGGCCATCGCGATGATCGTCACACATCTGGTGACGCCCTTGGGCCTGATGGACGCCACGGTGGGCGAGATCCTGCCCCTGGCGGCGGGGACGACGATCCTGGTCTGGGCCCTCGGCGTGCTGGGCTGCTACGGCTTCGCCCTGCGCGAGAAGCTGCCGCGCCACCTGCTGCGCGTCGCCGCCGCGTTCGGCCTGACCGGCGCGCCGCTGGTCCTGTGGGAGCTGGCGGCGCCGGGCGGTCGCAACTCATTGCCGTTGCTGGCCCTGTGGTTCTGCCCCGCCTTCGCGGCCCTCATCAGCCTGCACCTGATCTGGTGGGGCGCCGTCAGGCGCTGGCGAGCCGACGGAAAGCTGACGCCCAACATCGTCATCGTCGGCGCCACCGACGCGGCGAAGAAGCTCATCGAGACGGCGCTGAAGACCCGCGAGGTCGCGGTGCTGGGCGTGTTCGACGACCGCCTGGGGCGCGCGCCCAAGGCCATCGGCGGGGTGCCCGTCCTGGGCGACATCGGCGATCTGCTCGGCCACAAGGTCCTGCCCTATGTCGACCGCATCGTCATCGCGGTGAACCCGGCCGCTCAGACACGCGTGCGCGAGATCATCGCCCGACTGCGCGTGCTGCCCAACGACGTCAGCATGGTGCTGGACGCCAGCGGCGAGGACGGCCGCGTCCGCGCCCTGTCACGCATCGCCGACGCCCAGCTGGCCCAGGTCTCGGGCGAACCCGCCGACGTTCGCCGCGCGGTGGTCAAGCGCCTGCAGGACATCGCCGTCGGCTGGACCGCCCTGATCCTCGGCACGCCGGTCATGCTGCTGGTCGCCCTGGCCATCAAGCTCGACAGCCCCGGGCCGATCTTCTTCCGCCAGCGCCGCCACGGCTTCAACAACGAGGAAATCCTCGTCTGGAAGTTCCGCTCCATGCGCCAGGAGGCGGCCGATTTCGCGGCGGTGCAGCAGGTCCAGGCCGGCGACACGCGCGTCACGCGCGTGGGCCGCTTCATCCGCAAGACCAGCCTTGATGAACTGCCGCAGCTGTTCAACGTGATCGCCGGCGAGATGTCGCTGGTCGGCCCCCGCCCGCACGCGGTGGGCATGAAGACCGGGCAGACGGAGTCGGCGCGCCTGGTCGCCGAGTACGCCCACCGCCATCGCATGAAGCCCGGCATGACCGGCTGGGCGGCGATCAACGGCTCGCGCGGCCCGGTCGACAGCCCCGAACTGGTCCGTCGCCGCGTCGCGCTCGACATCGAATACATCGAGCGGCAGTCCTTCTGGTTCGACCTCTACATCATGGCCATGACCATTCCCTGCCTGCTCGGCGACAGCGACACCGTCCGGTAGGCGCGCCATGTACCGCCGCGGCCTGCTCGGCTATCTGCCCGCCAACATCACCTCGGGGCTCGTCGGCCTGCTCACCATCGTGGTGTTCACGCGGATCCTGACGCCGGAGCAGTACGGCGCCTACGCCCTCGCCATGTCGGTGATGATGGTCGCCCACACCCTGCTGTTCACCTGGGCCGAGGCGGCCATGGCGCGCTTCCAGGCCCGGGCGCGCGAGCAGGGCGAGGTCGCCGACCATATGGCGACGATCTATCGGGCGTGGATGTTTCTGGCGCTGGCCTTTCCTGTCGCCTCGGGCCTCGGCGTCTGGCTGGCGCCGATCTCCGACAGCCTGAAGGCCGCCGTGGTCGCGGGCCTTGTCGCCGTGGTTTTCCGCAGCCTCATCAAGCTGGTGCAGGAGCGCCGCCGCGCCGACGGCGAGGTGGCGGCGGCCTCGCTGCTCGACATGGCCCAGTCCGCCGGCGCCTTCTCGGCGGGGGTGGTCTATATCGTGCTGGGCTTCGGCGGCGGCGGACCGCTGCTCGGCGCGGCGATCGTCGCCATCCTGTGCCTGATCTTCACCCTGGGCCGCGAACTGGCGATGACCCGCGGCGGCCGCGTCGAGCGGGCCCGGCTGCGCGAGTACGCCGGATACGGCCTGCCGGTGGCCCTGTCGCTGGTCCTCGCCCTGGTCATCTCCTCGACCGATCGCTTCCTGCTGGCGGGCTACCTCCACGAACAGGCGGTCGGCGTCTATCACGCGGGCTACAGCCTCGCGAACCGCACCCTGGACGTCATGTTCATCTGGCTGGGCATGGCCGGCGGGCCTGCCATGGTCGCGGCCCTGGAGCGCGGCGGCCGCCCGGCGCTGGACGAGGTCGCCCGCGAGCAGTCGTCCTTCATGGTGCTGCTGACCCTGCCCGCCGCCGTCGGCGTGGCCCTGGTCGCCCACCCGCTGGCCGAGGTCATGGTCGGCGAGGCGCTGGTCGAGGGCGCGGCCCAGGTGACCCCCTGGATCGCCGTCGGGGCCTTCTGCTCCGGCGTGACCACCTACTATCTGCATCAGGCCTTCACCCTGGGTCGGCGCACGCGACTGCTGTTCGTGGCCATGACCATTCCGGCCGGGCTCAATCTGCTGCTCAATCTCTTCCTGATCCCAGCTTTCGGCATCGCCGGCGCCATGTGGTCGACAGCCGCCAGCTACGTCATCGGCGCCCTGGCTTCCTACCTGCTCGGCCGACGAGCGATGCCGCTGCCGCTGCCCATCGAGGCGCTGTGGAAGGCCGGCGTGGGCTGCTTGGCCATGGCGGGCGCGGTGATGCTGATCCCCGCCTTCGGCGGCCTCGCCGAACTGGCGGCCAAGGCGACGGCGGGAGCCCTGGTCTACGGCGCCGCGGTCTTCGCCCTCGACGCCGCCGGCGCCCGCACGCGACGCCATGCGCTGCTGGCGGGCCTGCGTCCGGGAGCGGCGACATGACCCTCCAGCCCGTCGAATGGATCGTCGAGAGCAAGGCCTGGCGCGGCGCGCCCACGCCCGCCCTGTCGATCCTGATCCCCTTCTTCCGCGACGATCCGGTGCGGCTGCTGGCCGCGCTGGACGGCGCGCCGGCCGGGGTCGAGGTCGTGGTGCTGGACGATGGCTCCGGCGACGGCGACCTCGCCGCGCGGGTGGCCCAAGCCGTCGGAGCCGCCGCCCTGCCCGCCCGCTTCGTGCGTCTGTCGACCAACGAGGGCCGTTCCAAGGGCCGCAATCGCCTGGCCGGTCATGCCCGGGGCGGCCATCTACTGTTCCTCGACGCCGACATGCTTCCCGACCGGCCGACCTTCGTCGCTGACTGGCTGGCCCTGATCGGCGCGACCAACCCGGCCGTCGCCTTCGGCGGCTTCTCGCTGGACCAGACCCCGCGCATCCGCGAGCACGCGCTGCACCGGGCCATGGCGCTGAAGAGCGACTGCCTGTCCGCCGCGGTCCGTCAGCAGGCGCCGGAGAAGCACGTCTTCACCTCCAACCTGCTCGTTCGACGCGACGTCTTCGAGACCATCGGCTTCGACGAGGCCTTCACCGGCTGGGGCTGGGAGGATGTGGAATGGGCCATGCGCGTCGCCCGCGCCCATCCCATCCTCCATGTCGACATCCCGGCCAGCCACCTGGGCCTCGACACCGCCGCCGTCATCGCCCGCAAGTACGAGCAGTCGGCGGCCAACTTCGCGCGGGTCGTGGCCAGCCACCGCGCCGTGGTCGAGACCTATCCCAGCTACCGCGTGGCGCGGCTGTTGCGGCGGGCGCCCCGGCGCGGCCTGTGGCGGCCGGCGCTGAAGGCGTTCGCCGTCGCCGACCTCGCGCCCCTGCCCGCGCGCGACCTGGCCATGCGGCTTTACCGCGCCGCCCTCTACGCGGAGGCCGTCTGATGGAAGCCTACAGCGCCGACCGGTCCCTGAAGGGGAAGCTGCGCCGACGTCTGGCCCTGCTAAGCCAGCGCCGTCCCGTGCGAATGGCGCTTGAGCGGCCGATGATCAGCTTCACCTTCGACGACGCCCCGAAGAGCGCGACCCTAGAGGGCGCGCGCGTACTTGAAGCTCGCGGCGTGCGGGGCGCCTATTACGTCTCCACCGGCCTGGCGGGACAGACCGGCCCCATGGGCGTCTACGCCGAGGCCGAGGACGCCCGGCGGCTGGCCGCGGCCGGCCACGAGATCGCCTGCCACACCTTCTCCCACCTCGACTGCGGCAAGGCCGGGCCCGCCGCGATCGTCAGCGATGTCGACCGCAATTCCGAGGGCCTGAAGGCCTGGGGCGCGGCCTACACCGAAAGCTTCGCCTACCCCTACGGCGACGTCTCGACCTCCGCCAAGCGGGTGCTGAGCGGGCGATTCCGGACTCTGCGCACGGTTCAGGCCGGGCTGGTCGAGGACGGCTCGGACGCCAACCAGCTGCCCGCCGTCGGCATCGAGGGACCCGAGGGCGAGGCGGCCGCCCTGCGGTGGCTCGACCGCGCCGCCGAGCGCAAGGCCTGGCTGATCCTCTACACCCACGACGTCGACGCCGCGCCGTCCCCCTGGGGCTGCACGCCCGAGGCGCTGGGCCACCTCGTCGACGCCGCCCAGGCCCGGGGCTTCGATATCGTCACCGCCGCCGAGGGCGCGCGACGGCTGGGGCTGTAGCGACCCGACAACCTGAGATTGATCACCTCAACCGGCATGCCTATCGTCGCGCGATCGCAGTGTGCGGGGCAGCACTTGGTCATTGAACGTTCAGCTACAATGTGCAAACATGCACTCGCGTCTGGGAAGAGTCGCCGAGCGTCTCTGCTTGAGGGCATGAACCTCAATAGCCCAGTCGCACCATTCATTTTCGCGCCATGACCTTTCTTTGCTACGTGGATGAATCCGGCACCCCCGAGGTGCCCGGAACGTCTTCCCACTTTGTATTGGCCGGCTTCGCGTTACCCATTCAGCGTTGGCAGAACGCTGACCGCCAAATCACCGAAATCCTCACGCGGTATGGGCTTTCCGAGAAGGAACTGCATACTGCGTGGCTCATGCGCGGGTATCCAGAGCAAGCCAAGATCGCCAACTTTGAAAGGCTGGATTGGGACGCTCGCAGGTCTGCAGTCGAACGCCTTCGCGCTGCCGATCTACTACGCCTGCGAAGGCTCAAGAATCCGAAGCCGCACAATCAGGCCAAGAAAAACTACCAGAAGACGACAGACTACATCCACCTGTCGCGCAGCGATCGTGAGGCGCTTGTAACCGAGATCGCCATTTGCATCTCGAAGTGGGACTTTGCGGTCCTCTTCTTCGAGGCGATCGACAAGCTACACTTTGATCCCGTGAAGACGAAACGGTCGATCGGCGATCAGGCGTTCGAGCAGGTCGTGTCACGGTTCGAGCAGTTTCTGGTGAGGCGCGGGACGCCGCCCATCTACGGCCTACTGGTTCACGACAACAATCAAACGGTCGCTCAGAAGCACACCGAACTGATGCGACGCTTTCATCGAGAGGGCACCCTCTGGTCGAAAATCCGACATATCAACGAGACGCCGCTGTTTGTGGACAGCAAGCTCACGAGGATGGTTCAGATCGCCGATCTGTGCAGTTTCGCCATCCGCAGGTTTGTAGAAAACGATGAGAACCAACTCCTCGTCCACATCCTGCGGCGGGCAGATGTGCTCGACCAGGTGGCCGTAGGAGCACGGCACTATACGACCATGAATTGCCGCTGCCTGATCTGTGAGGCGCACACGCCTTGGGGCAAAAGCAAGAAGGCCAAGAAGATCTCCTAACTCACGGCTGGAGCGACGAAGATCATCCGGAGTAGGTCGTCGCAGCTGACGGCCACGCTCTCGGTCAGGCGGATCAGGCCTATAGAAGGTCAGGAATGGCGGGACCAGCTAGTCGCCGGCGCCACGGAAGACGCCGGCGGGAGCCGTCGCACGCTGGTCGACACCTCGCGCCGTTGCCATAGATGTCTTCTCACAGATTTCACTTGGCGCCCGCCGTCAAACCCCCGACCTTTCCAGCGGATACGGGGGATTTTTCATGACCGGACTGCTCGCGCGGATGAGCGCGCCCATCACGCTCGGCGATCGCCGCTTCCTGCATCCGGGGCCGCTGCGCTGGCTGCGGGCGACGGCGTGGATGATCGGGCTCTTCGTGCTGCTGGCGTTCGCCAGCTATGGGCCGATCGTGGTGATCAGCGAGCGCACGGCGCAAACACCCTGGACCGGTATTGTCGCCGCTCTCGCCGGCGCGGCCTGCTGCCTCGGCGTTTACGCCCTGCTGGTCCGACTGGCCGAGGGCCGCTGGCCGGACGAGCTGTCGCCGGGCTCGGCGATCGGCGGGGTCGCGGTCGGCCTGCTCATAGGGCTGGCGGTCTTCTCCGCGGTCATGGCGGCCCTGATCGGAACCGGGCTCTACAGCTTCGAGATGACAGGCCCGGCCTCGCCCTTGACCGCCATCAGCCTGGGCATCCAGTCCGGCGTCATCGAGGAGGTCATGGCCCGGGCCGTCGTGCTGCGGCTGTTGTGGCGCGCGTTCGGGCCGTGGGTCGCCTTCGCCGTCTCGGCGGCGGTGTTCGGCGGGCTGCATTTGGGCAACCCCAACGCCAGCTGGTTCGCGGCGGTCTGCATTGCGCTGGAGGCCGGGATCATGCTCGGCGCCTTCTACGCCTTGACCGGCCGGCTGTGGGTGTCCATCGGCCTGCACGCGGGCTGGAACATGACCCAGGGCTACCTGTTCGGCGCGGCCGTCTCCGGCACCGATTTCGGCCCCTCGATCGCGCGCAGCATCGCGAAGGTGGGCTACCCGCAATGGCTGACCGGCGGTCCATTCGGGCCGGAGGCGTCCCTGCCCGCGCTGGTCATCTGCACGGCGGTGGGGCTGGCGACGCTGTGGGCGGCGGCCAAGGCCGGACGGTTCGCGAAGGCGGCGGCCTAGACCTGGCTTTCCCGATCCCCCCACGCCAGCTTCACGGCCAGCGCCACCAGGATCACCCAGCGAAGGTCATTGTAGCTGACGGCCACGCTCTCGGTCAGGCTGATCAAGCTGTAGATGACCAGGAACGGCAGGGCCAGGTAGGCGCCCCTGTCGCGGAAGACGCTGACGATCGCCGCGCCAAGGGTCTGAGCGTAGAACAGGCCCCAGGCGATCAGGCCGCCGTAGCCCATGCCCAGCCACTGCTCCAGCCAGCTGTTGTGGGCGTGCTGGGCCTTGAAGCCGGCGTCCTTGGTGATCCAGGCCAGCGGGCCCCAGCCCGACTTGTCGTCCCAGACGGCGGCGAAGCCGTAGCCGGTCCAGGGACGCTGCTCGATCTGACGCATGACCGCCGACCAGATCTTGGTGCGGCCGGTCAGGGTGGCGTCCTTGCCCAGCAACTCCAGGAAGACGTCGGCCGCGAACAGCAGGAAGGCGGCCAGCAGCGCCGCGCCCATCACCGCCGCCCAGGTCGCCGCCACCCCGGAGGCCGGACCGCGGCGGCAGACCCGGACGAAGACCAGCGCCATGGCCCCCAGGCCCAGCGACACCAGCGAGGTCTTCGAGGTCGACAGCAGCACCAGCGCCAGCGCGATCGCCGCGCAGGTCCACCACAGCCAGGCGCGTCTCGGCGCCAGCAGGGCCGCCGCGCCGAAGATCGAGAAGGCCATGGCCATGTTGCCGCCGAGCGCGTTCTTCTCCATCCACACGCCGCGCCAGGCGCCGGGGAACAGCTCGGTCATCCGGCCGAAGGGCAGCACCGCGCCGGCGACCAGCGACGCCAAGGCCAGGATGCCGAACGCCGTGGCCAGCGCCTCGGCCATCGTCGCCCAGCGGAAGCGGACGGCCAGCACCACGCCGGTCAGGGTGGTGGCGAACAGCGCCACCAGGCGGCGGACGGTGGCGTCCGGCGCGATCGACCAGACCACCGATAGCGCCGTCACCGCCAGGATGGCCAGCAGGAACGGCTGGCGCAGCATGGCCAGGACCGTGTCCCAAGGCCGCATGGCCAGGATGACGACGGCACCGGCATAGGCCGGCAGATAGGCGTTGCGGATGGCGGCGGAGCTCGAGGCGTCGAACTTGCTGCCGAACAGGGGCAGGATCCAGCCCTGGCTGTAGAGCAGCAGGCTCATCACCATCAGGCCGAAGGCGAGCACGTCCCAGGCATCGACGCGATGAACGGGGCGCTCGACCTCCCAGGGGGCCGTCGCCCAGGTCACGGCAGGATCTTCCGCAGGAAGGCGGGCGTCTCGACGCGCGCCCGGTTGAAGAACACCCCCGCCGGTCGGCCGCCGGCGGCGGCGATGGCGTCGCGCAGGCGCGCGGGCGCGCCGACGTCCGGCTGGTCAGCGGCCACGACCAGCACGGTCTGGTCCATAAAGGGCGCCACGGTCAGGGCGGCCTGCGAGCGGTCGGCCGAGGGACTGTCGACCACGATCAGGTCGGCGTGGCGTTTCAGCGCCTGCCAGTAATTGCTGCTGGGCAGAACATGGACCGCCTGCTTGCCGCGCAGGGCGTCGGCGCGGAAGCGGGTGACCCAGAACCGGTCGACGCCGACCTGGTGGGCGACGAGAAACCTGGCGTCCGGCGCCGTCGTGCCGTCCGGCATCGGCGTCGGCGGCTGGACCGTGAAGAACACGCCGCCGTCGGGCGTCGCGGAGACCGCCTTTCCGAGTTCGCCATAGAGGTCCGGTCGGGCCGAGATGGTCGCGTGCTGCGGAGAGCCGAAGAGGTCGAGGTCGACCAGCCAGACCTTGCGGCCCGCGCGGCGGGCGGCGAAGGCGGCCAGCTCGCGGGCGATGGTCGAGGCGCCCTCTCCCCGCCGGGCGGCGACGAACTGGATGGCGCGGGCGCGCCCCGGCGCCGGCGGCCCGAGGGACGCCCAAAGCTCAGCGGCTTCAGCGCTCAAATCCACCATCGCTCGAATCGTTACGCGCCCAGGGGCGACAGGCTAACGCATGAAACGGGGGACATGCACTTCAGTGCGTGTCCCGCTCCTCATCGCCCCTTGTACGCCGCCATGCCGAGCACCGGCAGGTCGAGCGTGCGCGAGGCCGAGGCCCGCGTCGGCAGGCCGGGCCGCAGGAAGACCCGGATCAGGCCCGCGCAGAGCGCGGAGAACAGCCCGAACAGGAAGGCCAGGGCGAAGACGGGCTTGCGCAGGCTCTTGCCCTGGGTCGGCGGAACCGCGCGGTCGACGATGCGGATGTTGTCGTTGCTCTCCGAGGCGATCTGTCGCGCCGCGTCGTCCTGACGTTCCTTCACGGTGAAGTCTCGGACGCTCGACTGGAGGACGTCGCGATCCATGCTGAGGGCCTGGAACTCCGGCTCGATCGCCGCCAGCCGGCGCAGTTGGTCGGTCGCCTGCTGGAACTGCCGGCCATAGGCGACCAGGCTCTGCTGCAGGGCGGCGACCTCGGCCGCGGTCTGGATGCGATCGGTCTGCAGGGTCTGGTGGACCGGGTTGACGCCCAGGCGCTTGGCCCCCTCGGTCTGGGTCCGCCCGCCGGCCATGCCGGCCTCCAGCTGCGCGATCTGGGCTTCGACATCGCGCACCGGCTGCGACGTCGGCAGATAGCGCGACAGCATCTCCTCGCGCTGGGTGCGCAGCCCGGCCAGCTTGGTGGCGGCGGTGGCGTCGATGTCGCGATAGAGGCCGATCTCGGGCGACACCTGGGCCAGTTGCGCGTCGAGGGCCGCAAGGCGGGCCTGGCGGTCCTGCAGCGTCACCTCGGCCATCTGCCGCTGGGTCTCGATCTGCCCGACCAGGGTGGTCAGGGCCGTCTTCTGGGCCTGGAAGTCGCCGATGTCGTTGGTGGTGAGAAAGCTCTGATAGGCGGCGTCGGCTTGGTTCAGCTGATCCTCGAACAGCACGCGCTGGCGCTCGAGCACCGGCGAGGACGGCTGGATCAGCACCGTGCGGCGATAGACGAGGTACTCTTCAAGCAGGGTGTTCACGGCCCGCGCCGCCGTCCCGGCGTCGTCATGTTCGAAGCCGATGCGGACCACGGGATTGTCCGGCGCGGAGCCAACCGAGAGGTTCTTGCCGAAGTCCTCGACCGCCTTGGCCATCACCTGCGGCTTCTCGGCCGGCGCGGCGGCGGCGTATTTCTCGCCGAGCTCGGGGTAGAGCGCGCCCAGGCCGATCTTGCGGATCGTGCGTTCACGCAGCTGGGCGCTCATCAGGATTTCGACTTCCGACTGCACCAGCGAGTCGTTGTCCGGCACCGCGCCCCGCGCGGCGTCGCCGGCCCGCGGCTCGTAGACGTACTCCTGGCCCAGCTGCACCAGGATGCTGGCCTGGGCCGGATAGGACTTCTTCAGGGTGAAGGCGAAGCCGGCGCCGCCGATGAAGAGCACCAGGAACACCGCCAACATCAGCCATCGCTCTCGCCACAGCAGGGTGATGAAGTCGCTCGGCGCGTAGCGGGGCCGCGAGGCCCAGCCGGACGCGGACATCGCGCGACCCGAAGGGTCGTGCGGCAGCGTCGTCCAGGCGCTTTGCGTACTCATGAGAATCTTAGAACTCTCGCAGTCTGACGAGAGCGACCGTCGCGGAGCGCGATTAACACTCCGTTACCCCTTTTCCTTAACGTTTGAGCCATGCGCAAAGTCGCCCCGTTCCGCGTCGCCCTGCTGGTCTCCGCCGCCCTCCTCGCGGCCGGTCCGGCGGTGGCCGCCAAGGCGCCGCGAGCAGACTTTCCCAACATCGGCTACGCCGACTGGAGCGAGAGCGAACCCGAATACCGCTTCTATCCTGGCGACCAGATCGACGTGACGGTCCCCTCGGCGCCGGAGCTGGCGCGGACCGGCGTCATCGTCCAGCCGGACGGCCGCATCACCCTGCCCCTGATCGCGCCGGTGATGGCGGCGGACCGGACGGTGGCCGAGTTGCAGTCGGACCTGACTCGCGCCTACGCGACCCAGCTGTTGCGGCCGGAGGTCCAGATCCAGATCAAGACCGCCAGCCCGCTGAAGATCTTCGTCGGGGGCGAGGTCGGCACGCCGGGCGTCTTCGACATGCCGGGCGACATCAACAGCCTGCAGGCCGTCTTCCAGGCGGGGGGCTTCAAGGTCAGCGCCAAGACCGACCGGGTGGTGATCATCCGCCGCGGGCCAGGCGGCCGGGCGATGATGCGGACCGTGAACCTGCAGAGCGCGCTCAAGAATCCGGCGGGCGCGGACCTGGTTCCGCTGCGCCGCTTCGACATCGTCTACGTGCCGCGCTCGAACATCGCCGAGGCCGGGCTGTTCATGCAGCAGTGGTTCCGCGACATCTCGCCGATCCAGGGCTTCAGCTACGCGATCGGCGGCAACGGCGGGCAGTGATCGCGGCGATCAAGCCTGTTGCAGCCACTCGCGCGCCTGGCGCTGGGCCTCGGCGACTTCGGCCGGGTCCATCTCGCCGCTCAGCTCCTTGCGGTAGACCTTGGCTTCCAGCGATCCGCGCATGGCGGCCAGGTTGAACAGCATGTGGGCCGAGACGTAGTCGAGCGGCGCGCCGCCCTGACCGGTCGAATAGAGCAGGCCCATCCGGAACAGCTCGTCGCCCGACGACTCCGGACCCGGCAGCGGAATGGTCGCCGGAGCTTCGCTCTCGATGCTCGCAAGCATGGTCTTCTTCCCTTCAAACCCCTCTCCGGACGGTTCTGTCGCGGAGCCGATGGGCACAGAGAAATCCATGCTCGCTGAACATAGGGTTAATCGCGGCGCCGACCTGTATTCAGGTCCGAATACCGGACGAGATGTCGCAGATTACTGCCCGTAAACCTGTGTCTACGCGCCGTAAAAATCAGCGGATGCGGCGCGCGCCCCGGCTGGTCCGACGGCGGATCAACTCGCCGCCTGCAGCTTGTCCAGCGTTCTCGTCTCGAAGTCGCTGGCGTCGTGGCGTTCGGGCAGGCAGCTGGCCGGGTCGCCGAACACGCGGTTGACCATCCGGCCGCGCTTCACCGCCGGCCGTTGGCCAATCTGATCGGCCCAGCGCACGACATTCCTGTACTCCGCCACCTGCAGGAACTCGGCGGACTCGTAGAGCACGCCCTTGGCCAAGGCGCCGTACCAGGGCCAGACCGCTATATCCGCCAGTGTGTAGTCGGAGCCGGCCAGATACTCGCTCTCGCCCAGGCGGCGGTCCAGCACGTCCATCTGGCGCTTCACCTCCATGGCGTAGCGGTCGATGGCGTATTCGATCTTGAACGGCGCATAGGCGTAGAAGTGGCCAAAGCCCCCGCCCAGGAACGGCGCGCTGCCCATCTGCCACATCAGCCAGGAGAAGGTCTCCGCCCGGGTGGCGAGGTCCGTCGGCAGGAAGGCGCCGCCGAACTTCTCGGCCAGGTGCAGCAGGCTGGCGCCGGACTCGAA
>ERZ761607.2739-NODE-2739-length-18348-cov-6.646969_pt1 | contig 18348 bp, 17 predicted proteins | sample MGYA00511164_ERZ761607 | MGnify/ENA primary metagenome ERZ761607 (study PRJEB28899, sample SAMN02445080) | bioreactor sludge metagenome | biome: EBPR sludge | place: Australia: Brisbane, Thorneside Wastewater Treatment Plant | collected 2011-06-22 ...
CACCACCGAGGTCGGTGTCATCTCGCTCGGCGGCACGGTCTACGCCGGATCGGTGCGCGTCGGCGGCGACAAGCTGGACGAAGCAATCATCAACTACATCAGCCGCAACTACGGGATGCTGATCGGCGAGAATACCGCCGAAGGCATCAAGAAGCGCATCGGCTCCGCCTTCCCGGGCGCCGAGGTCAAGGAAATGGAGGTTTCCGGCATCAACAAGGCCGAGGGCATCCCGCGCAAGTTCACGATCTCCTCCAACGAAATCCTGGAAGCGCTGACCGATCCGCTCAACCAGATCGTTTCCGCCGTGAAATCGGCGCTGGAGAAGACCCCGCCCGAACTCGGTGCCGACATCGCCGAGCGCGGCATGGTCCTTACCGGCGGCGGAGCCCTGCTGCGCGATCTCGACCGTCTGCTGATGGAAGAGACCGGGCTGCCGGTCATCGTCGCCGACGAGCCGCTCACCTGCGTTGCCCGTGGTTCGGGCATGGCGCTGGAGAAGGTGGACAAGCTCGGCTCGATCTTCGCGTCCGAGTAAGGCGGAACGCCATTCGTGGCGAGTCTCGACCACGCGCCGCCGCCTTTTTTCAAGCGAGGGCCAGCACCGCTGGCCCTTCTGGCTTTTTATGTCCTGATTTCTCTGGCCGTATTCGTCGTCGACTTGCGCGTCCGCAGCCTAGATCTGCTCCGGCAGACCGTGGCGCTGGTGGTTGACCCGCTGCAAAGGGCGGCACAAACACCCGGCAGCCTGGTCGACCATACGCGCAGTTACCTGGAGGGCATGCAGTTGCTGCAGCGTGAAAACAATGAACTGCGCCATGCCAAGCTGATCACGGCGCCAAACCTGTTGCGCCTGGAGCAACTGGAAGCCGAGAACGAGCGCCTGCGCAAGCTGCTGCTGGTCAAGGAACGCGAAGATGCCAAGGGACAGGTTGCCCAGATCCTCTACACCTCACGCGACCCTTTCTCGCGCAAGGTGATCGTCGACAAGGGCCAGCAGTCGGGAATCGTCGCCGGACAACCGGCGATCGACGAGGCTGGTGTCGTCGGTCAGGTCACGCGCGTCTTCCCCTTTTCGGCAGAGATCACGCTGATCACCGACAAGGATCAGGCGGTGCCCGTGCAGATCGTACGCAGCGGCCAGCGCTCGGTCGTCTTCGGCCTCGGGACCGGGCAGATGGAACTGCGCTACATGCCGGCCAATGCCGATGTCGAGGTCGGTGACATGCTTGTGACCTCGGGCCTCGACAGCATCTACCTGCAAGGCTACCCGGTCGCCAAAGTGGTCGGCATCGAGCGCGAGGGCGCCTATTCGTTTGCCCGCATCCTCGCCGCGCCGATTGCCGGCGTCGAGAATTTCGGCGAGGTGATGATCCTCGACCCGCGCCAGCCGTTGCCCCCGCGCCAGCCTGAAGCCCAGGGCCGGGGAGCCGGCGGTGACAAGCCGGGCCTGCGCCCGAAGAAGAAGCAGGCGGCGAAGGGCAAGTAATGCAGCCGACCTTCACTTCCTCGCGTCTCCTGCTGCCGGTCCGGCCGTGGTTCATCTACCTGAGCCTGATCGTTGCCCTGCTCCTCAACTTCCTGCCCACGGCCTACTGGGCGGGTGTTCCCGACTGGGTCGCGCTGGTGCTGTGCTTCTGGAGCGTCCGCGAATTCCGCCGCGTCGGCATGGGCTGGGCGTTCGTCCTCGGCCTGCTGATGGATGTCGCCGACGGCGCGGTGCTAGGCCAGCATTGCTTCGCCTACGTGCTCCTCGCCTTCGCTGCGTCCTCCCTGTCGCGGCGCCTGCTCTGGTTTCCCATCGCCCAGCAGGCACTGCAGGTTCTGCCCTTGCTGCTCCTGACCCAGATGGTCCAGGCGCTGATGCGGCTCGCGGTGGGCGGAGACTTTCCGGGCTGGGGTTATTTCCTTGGCCCCGTGATCGCCAGCCTGCTCTGGATTCCGCTGACCTTTGTCCTGCTTCTGCCGCAGTACCGGCCAGTCGAGCAGAACCCCGATCGGCCGATCTGATGGAATCCCGAGCAATGGGCAGCTTCCACAACACCGAGAGCGACCTCGACCGCTTCCGTTTCCGGCTCGGGATTGCCACGCTGTTAGTGCTGCTCGCCTTCGGCACGCTGATCGGGCGTTTCGTCTGGCTTCAGGTCATGCAGCACGACTTCTACCGCACCCGTGCCGAAGACAATCGCATCGCGCTGATTCCCATCGTTCCCAACCGGGGAATCATCACCGACCGCAACGGCGTCGTTCTGGCACGCAACTACTCCGCCTATACGCTGGAAATCACCCCTTCCCACGCTGGCGACCTCGAGACTACGATCGATGCGCTGAGCGAGTTGATCGACATCCAGCCCAAGGACCGCAAGCGCTTCAAGCGCCTGCTCGACGAGGCCAAGAACTTCGAGTCGGTACCGATCCGCACTCGCCTGACCGATACCGAAGTGGCGACCTTTGCCGCCCAGCGCTACCGCTTCCCCGGGGTCGAGGTCAGGGCCCGGCTCTTCCGCCAGTACCCCCTCGGACCCGTCGGTTCGCATGCGATCGGGTACATCGGCCGCATCACCGACCGCGATCTGCAGTGGATCGAGGAAGCGGACAAGCAGGCGAACTACAAGGGCACCGACCACATCGGCAAGACCGGGCTGGAACAGCACTACGAATTCGAACTGCATGGCCAGACCGGCTACGAGGAGGTCGAGATCGACGCCGGCGGGCGCGCCCTGCGCAGCCTCAAGCGCATCCCGCCGGTTTCCGGAAACAACCTGCAGTTGACCCTGGACTCCAGGCTGCAGGAAATCACCGAGCAGGCTTTCGGCGACCGCAAGGGCGCCCTGGTTGCCATCGAACCTGCGACCGGCGGCATTCTGGCGCTGGTTTCCAACCCGACCTACGATCCCAACCTGTTCGTCGACGGCATCACCCCGGATAACTGGAAGGAGTTGAACGAGCATCCGGACAAGCCGATGATCAACCGCACGATCAACGGCGCCTATCCGCCCGGCTCGACCTTCAAGCCCTTCATGGCGCTGGCCGCGCTGGAGATGGGAAAGCGCACACCGAACCAGGCGATCAGCGATCCCGGCTTCTTCAACTTCGGCAACCACACGTTCCGCGACGACAAGAAGGGCGGGCATGGCAGCGTGGACATGTACAAGTCCATCGTCCACTCCTGCGACACCTACTACTACATTCTCGCCAACGACATGGGGATCGACAACATCGCCAAGTTCATGGGCCAGCTCGGATTGGGCCAGCGCACCGGCGTCGATCTCGGCCGCGATGATTCGGGAGAATCCAGGGGCGTGCTGCCGTCACAGGAATGGAAAAGGCAGCGCTTCAAGAAGCCCGAGCAGCAGAAGTGGTATGCCGGCGAGACCATTTCGATCGGCATCGGCCAGGGCTACAACGCCTACACGCCGATTCAGCTCGCCCAGGCCACAGCGGTGGTTGCCAACCGGGGCGTGATGTTCCGTCCGCACTTGGTGAAGGAGATCATCGATTCCAGGACCGGTGAGAGGCGGCTGGTCGAGCCGCAGCCGATCCGCGACCTCAAGCTCAAACCACAGAACGTCGATGTCATCCGCCGGGCGATGGTCGGCGTCAACAAGGAGGGCACCGGCGCGCGCGCTTTCGCCGGCGCCCCCTACGAAGCCGCCGGCAAGACCGGGACGGCGCAGGTCTTCTCGCTGAAGGGCGCCGAATACAAGGCTCACGCCGTCAAAAAGGAACTGCGCGACCATGCCCTGTTCATCGCCTACGCGCCTGCCGACAAGCCGAAGATCGCGCTCGCCGTACTCGTCGAGAACGGCGGCTTCGGCGCCCAGTCGGCGGCGCCGATCGCGCGCATGGTCCTCGACTATTACCTGCTCGGCAAGCTGCCGGCCGGCGCCGCAAAGGAAGATGCCGGCGCCGTGGAGGATGACAACGAAGAATGATTGACGTCGTCGGCACCCTTAAGCGCGGCTGGAACGGGCTGATCGCCCCGATCGACTTCCCGCTGCTGCTGATCACCATGGCGATCATGGCGCTCGGTCTGGCCACCGTGTATTCGGCCACCTACGACAGCACGCATAGAATGATGTCGCAGGCAGCCAACATGGGCATCGCCCTCGCCGTCATGTGGCTCATTGCGCGCCTGCCGCCGCAGAAGCTGATGGGTTTCGCGATCCCGCTCTACGTCGGTGGGCTCCTGCTGCTGGTCGCCGTCTTCCTGTTCGGGATCACGGTCAATGGCGCCAAGCGCTGGCTGCCGCTGGGCTTCACGCGCATCCAGCCATCGGAGATTATGAAGATCGCCATGCCGCTGATGCTTGCCTGGTATTTCCACAAGTACGAGGCGACGCTGCGCGCCCGCCATTATGTCGGCGCGGCCGTTCTGCTGCTGATCCCCTTCGCGCTGATTGCCAAGCAGCCCGACCTCGGCACTGCGCTGCTGGTCGGCGGCGCCGGCTTCTACGTGATCTTCTTCGCCGGCCTGCCGTGGAAGGTCATCGTCGGCCTGATCGCCGCCGGCGCCGCCGCCGCGCCGCTGCTCTGGGGCATGATGCACGGTTACCAGCGCAAGCGCATCCTGACCCTGATCGACCCGACCACCGACCCACTCGGCGCCGGCTACCACATCATCCAGTCGACTATCGCCATCGGCTCGGGCGGCCCCTTCGGCAAGGGCTATCTCAACGGCACGCAGACCCATCTCGAATTCATCCCGGAAAAGCACACCGACTTCATTTTTGCCGTCTATTCGGAGGAGTGGGGACTGCTCGGCAATGCCCTGCTGGTCTTCCTCTACACGGTGCTGATCGGTCGCGGCATGATGATCGCGATGGCTGCCCCGACGATGTTCTCGCGCCTGCTGGCCGGCTCGATTACCCTCGGCTTCTTCACCTATGCCTTCATCAACATGGGCATGGTAAGCGGCATCCTCCCGGTCGTCGGCGTTCCGCTGCCGTTCATGAGCTACGGCGGCACTGCGCTCGTCACCCTGTTCCTCGGCATCGGCATCCTGATGTCGATCCAGTCGCACCGCATGCTGGTCAAGAAATGAGCTGCCGCCCGCTCGTCTGCGCGCTCGCCGCGTCGCTGCTGGCGGCCTGCGGAACCGCGCCGAGGGATGCTGCGGTCGACGGTCAGAAAGGCGCCGTTTCCAAGACGCCGACGAAAAAGCCGACTGCCGTCCTCAAGAGGGGCGGCGGCTTCTACAAGGACGATGGCCCGGCCGACGACATTCCCGACGGTCTCGACGACATTCCCGACGCCCAGCCGAGATGGGAACCGCTGCACAAGCCGGCCACCAAGCCCTATGTCGTTCTCGGCAAGGAGTATGTGCCCAACACCGCGGTCAAGCCCTACCGGACACGCGGTATCGCCTCCTGGTACGGCAAGAAGTTCCACGGCCAGAAGACCTCGATCGGCGAGCCCTACGACATGTTCGCGATGACCGCCGCCCACCCGACGCTGGCGCTTCCTTCCTACGTCCGCGTCACCAACGTCCAGAGCGGCAAGGCGGTCGTCGTCCGCGTGACCGATCGCGGGCCATTTCATGCCGACCGCGTCATCGACCTCTCCTACACCGCTGCCTACAAGCTCGGCCTGATCAACGGCGGCAGCGGCCAGGTCGACGTCGAGGCGATCATTCCGGGCGAGCCGACGACCACCACCTATGCGCAGGTGACGCCCCCGCCCCGGCCAGCGCCGGCGGAAGCGGACGAGATCGAGAAGCTGGTCGGGCGCATGGCGCTCGAAGAGCGACCGGTGCAGACGGCAGCCATGGTCGGCATGGGCAGCGACAGCGTCCCGCCGAAGGGCGTCTATCTGCAGCTAGGCGCCTTCGCCAGCGCCGACAACGCCGACACCCTCCGCAACCACCTGGTCCGCGAACTGGACTGGCTGAGCGAGCCGATGCGCGTCTATGCCGGCGGCGGCATCCATCGTCTCCAGCTCGGGCCCTACGCCAGCCGCGCCGATGCCGACCGGGTTGCCGAGAAGATCCAGGTCACGCTCGGCTCGCGGCCGACCATCGTCATCCGTTAGTGGCAGCGGGAAACAAACCGTCGGTCGTTTGACCCGGATCAATGGCGACCAGATTCCGGCGGCTATACTGAACTGTTAAGCTCACCGACAGCAACGCCATGACTCCCTTGCCCGACCTGATCTGCCCGGCCGGCAGCCTGCCGGCACTCAAGGCGGCCGTCGATAACGGCGCCGATGCCGTCTATCTCGGCTTCAGGAACGACACCAACGCGCGCAATTTCGCCGGCCTCAACTTCGACGCCAGAACGATGGCCGACGGCATCCGCTACGCGCATGGCCGGGGCCGCGAGATCCTGCTGGCGATCAACACATTTCCCCAGGCGGGTCGGGTCGCCGACTGGCACAACGCGGTCGATGCCGCGGTAGACCTCGGCGCCGATGCGATCATCCTCGCCGACGTCGGCCTGCTCGACTACGCGCGCCGCAAGCATCCGCAGCAACGCCTGCATCTCTCGGTGCAAGGCTCGGCGACCAGCTACGAGGCGATCAACTTCTGCCAGCGCGAATTCGGCATCCGCCGCGCCGTCCTGCCGCGCGTGCTGACGCTGGCGCAGGTCGAGCACGTGATCAGGAACACCAGCGTTGAAATCGAGGTCTTCGGCTTCGGCAGCCTGTGCGTGATGAACGAAGGCCGTTGCTGGCTTTCCTCCTACGCCTGCGGCGAATCGCCCAATACCGTTGGCGCCTGCTCGCCGGCGAAATATGTGAAGTGGGACAAAGTGGCGGCGGCGCCGGGGCAGCCAGGGCGCATGGACACCCGCCTCAACGGCATCCTCATCGACCGCTTCGGCGACGACGAGCCCGCCGGCTATCCGACGCTGTGCAAGGGCCGCTTCGAGGTCGAAGGTGAAACCTACTACGCGCTGGAGGAGCCGACCAGCCTCAACGTGCTGGCCATCCTGCCCGAAATCCTGAAGATCGGCGTGCGTGCGATCAAGGTCGAGGGCCGCCAGCGCAGCCCGGCCTACGTCACCCAGGTGACCCGCACGCTGCGCGCGGCGCTCGATTCGATGCGCGACGGCGGCGAGCGCTTCCACGTGAAACCGGCGTGGCAGGCCGAGCTGGCCAAGGTCTCCGAAGGCAGCCAGGCGACGCTCGGCGCCTATAGCCGGCCGTGGCGCTGAAGAGGAAACGCGCATGAAGCTCGCCCTCGGGCCCCTGCTCTGGTTCTGGCCCAAGGCCGAAGTCATGGACTTCTACGCCGAAATGGCGCAGAACCCGGCGCTCGACATCATTTACGTCGGCGAAGTCGTCTGCTCGCGCCGCCAGCAACTGCGCACCGCCGACTGGATCGGGCTGGCCCGCGACCTCGCCGACGCCGGCAAGGAGGTCGTCGTTTCGGCGCAGGCCCTGCTCGAATCGGAAAGCGATCTCAAGACACTGCGCCGCCTGATCGACGAACTGTCGGAAAGCCCCGGCTGCAAGGTCGAAGCCAACGACCTGGGTGCGGTCAACCTCATGCAGGGCAAGGCATTCGTCGCCGGCCCGCATCTCAACATCTACAACGAAGCCACCCTCGCCACCTTTGCCCGCTACGGCATGAAGCGCTGGGTTCCGCCGCTGGAGGCGACGCGCAAGCTGGTCGAAGCCCTGCACTCCAACCGCCCGGCCGGCGTCGAAACCGAGGTCTTCGTCTATGGCAAGCTGCCGCTCGCCTTCTCGGCGCGCTGCTTCACCGCCCGCCATTACGACCTCAACAAGGACGACTGCCAGTTCAAGTGCCTCGACCATCCCGAAGGCCTGACGCTGAAGACGCGCGAGGGGCAGGATTTCCTCTGCATCAACGGCATCCAGACGATGTCGGCCCAGAGCTACAACCTGCTGCATGAGATGCCGGCACTGCGCCAGATGGGCATCGACATCGTCCGCGTCAGCCCGCAGCAGGCGCACATCGGCGAGATCATCGCCGCCTTCGACGCCGCCCGCCGCGGCGAGGCCGTCAATGTCGACGGCAGCGCCTGGAACGCCAGCGGCCAGGTCGACGGCTACTGGTTCGGCGATGCCGGCATCCACCAGCACCATTCCCAAGCCCTCGCCTACCTGGGAGCCACCGCATGAGCGATTTCACCATCCCCAAGTTCCGCCTGCCCGGCTTCGTCGCGGCGCTCGGCCAGAAACTCCCGCAATGGCCGCACGGTCTGGTGCTCGTCGCCGGCCTCAACGCCGCTCTGAAGATGGAATTGCTCCCCGAAAGCGGGTTGAACGCACTCGCGGACAAGCTCTTCCGCGTGCAGGTGCTCGACACCGGCGGCACGGCCCACTTCACCTATCGCGGCGGCCTCTTCCGCCCGGTTTTCCGCGCCGAGCGCGACCCCGACCTCGCCTTCGCCGCGCATCTCTCGGCCTACCTGCAACTCCTCGCCCGCCAGGAAGACCCGGACACCCTCTTCTTCAACCGTGAGCTGGAAATCACCGGCGACACCGAGCTGGGACTGATGGTCAAGAACATGCTCGATGCGGTCGAGTGGCCAAAACTACCGAGTTTGCCGCTGCCGACCCGCTGATTGACCCGGGGCAGCCTGTGCCCTGTCGCCTGTTTTCTCACAGGAGTCCTTTGTCAAATTGCCCAAGTCATCATTCCACCGCACCTTGCGCAAGAAGCCGCACAAGGCCGATGAACACCAACGTAGGTCCACGCCGGTCTGGCAGTTGGCCGGTCGGGCACTTGGTGACATCGGCGACTCAAGTGGACGGGGAGCCCTGCTCCACACACTCTTAGGAGCGGACGCATGGCGTGGATACTGCTGTTGATCGCTGGCTTGCTTGAAGTGGGTTGGGCCATTGGGCTCAAGTACACAGAGGGCTTCACGCGGCCATGGCCAAGTGTCCTCACACTGGCAGCCATGGCCGGCAGCGTCGTCCTGCTGGGGATCGCCATGAAGTCGCTCCCTGTGGGGACCTCCTACGCCGTATGGGTAGGAATCGGCGCTGTGGGAACGGCCATCTTTGGCATCATCTTGTTCGGTGAGTCGGCGAGCGCTGGCCGCCTTGCAAGCCTCGGACTCATCGTGGCGGGTATCGTTGGGCTCAAGCTGGCAACGCCGGGGTAGCTGGCAGCGAGGTATCGCGAGGTATTCGGGAATGACCACGGTTTCCCGCTTCCACCTCGCCTTCGCCGCACATCTCTCGGCCTGCCTGCAACTCCTCGTCCGCCAGAAGAACCCGGACACCCTCTTCTTCAACCGCGAGCCAGAAACGACCGGCGACACCAAACTCGGGATGATCGCCAGGAACATGCTCGACGGCGTCGAATGGCCTAGCATCACGCGTTCGCCGCTGCCGACCCGCTGGTTGACAGGGCGCAAGCCGGGGCCGCTCCCTGATGCCACCTTCCGCCAGGGGTTACGGGCCCGTTCGTTCAACGCCGGGAAAAGCGCCGGCGCCAGAGGATGTACGGCAGCATGGTCAGCGCCGCGATCAGCAGGTAGGCGAGGATCGCCGCGATAACCAGTGGCGCGGCATGGTTGACCGTGGCTACCACCATTGCCAGGCCAGGGTTGCGGGCGGCTGTGAGGATCGCTGCCACGCTGCGCGTCGCGGGATCGGGGCCGCCCAGAAGGTGTCCGCAGGCAAGCGCGCCTGCGGTAATCAGGACGATGGCACCGGCGGCATGGACGCCGGCATCCTGGACGGGCTTCCAGACGGCGATCAGCGCCAGCGCGGTGAGAGCCAGCAGCAGGAAACTCGCCAGCCGGGAAGTGCGCACCCCCAGCGCCGCGGCCCATTTCGGCCGCAGGCGGTTGAGCCCAATGCCGAGACCCAGCGGCAGCAACTGGGCGATGAAGACCTGCCGTGCCAGATGGTTCGGATCCACGGAGGCGCTGGCTCCATAAACCTCGTCGAGGCCGGCGATCCACAGCGGTATCGTGACGACGGCGAGGATCGCCACCGCGATCTGCAGCGCCGGCGCGAAGTCGCGCTGGCCGCCCGCATCGAGAGAACGCCGCAGCGCCACCGGCGCCCCCGGCGAGATTGCCATGAGAACGATGCCCACTTCGACCGGTCGGGCGAGGTCGACCGATTTGACGACAATCAACGCCAGCGCGGGGACGGCGACGAGGACGGCGAACAGGCTTTTCAACATCAGGCCGGGGTGAATCCACGCCTTGCGGAAGTGGCCAGGCGGGATCGCCAGTCCGAGATCGAACATGACGGTGAAGATGGTCGCAGCAGCCGCAGCGGAAAGAATCCACCCCGGGATAGGACCGTCTACCGGCATCGCATTGCCTCTTTGGTGCGAGAGTCGTACCGGCTACGCGCCGGTCGGGAATGGTGCTCGGCGGTCTGCGCAAGCGGCTGCAGGGGAAAGGGTCGCCCACCTCGATTCGTTTCGGGGCGGGCCATCAGCGGCCGGGCTGCGCGCCTGGCGCTAGCTTGGACGGGCGGCGCCGGTAGCGAATCCGCGTCGCGCCGCATTGGGCGAGCGCAGTGTTGTGGAGCACGGTTCATCGGTCGGGTGTTCTGGCTCATGCCCGGTTCTGAGCAAGGCAATCGACATGGCTGTCAGCAATCCTCTTTTTCCGCGGTACGCGGTACGTCGGCGGCTTCATAGATGTCGTCGATGTTCAGGCATAAATCGAGGCTGCGCAGGGGCAGCGTCTCGCCGGGCAGGATGATTTCGTGGAGCCAGCCTTCCTCGCCGCGCCGGAAGATTTCGGCCCACTGGCGCTCCTGATCGACAAGCACGTATTCGCGTAGGCTGGGGAGTTGCCGGTAGTTCATCCACTTTTCGCGGCGGTGGACTTTTTCGGTGCTGGTGGAGAAGACTTCGACAACGACCTGGGGCGCTTCGAGGTGATTTTTGGGCGCATCGGCGGCGAGATCGCGCTCGCTGCAGGTGACGACGACATCGGGGTAGTAGTAGGCGCCGGCGCTCTCGACGTGCACTTTCACGTCTGCTGCCCACGTGCGGCAGGGCGTTCCGCGTAGATGCGCGCGAATGACGGCAAAAATATTGCCCGCTATCGTTCCGTGCGCCTTGCTTGCGCCAGTCAAGGCGAAGACTTCCCCCTGCACGTATTCGTGGCTCAGACCAGGAAGTTCTTCACCGGCCAGGTAGTCGCTTTCGCTGATGAAAGAAACTCGTGCTTCGCCCATGACAGTTCCTTGCTTGCGGAGCATCGAATATAGCATCCCGCATGCCGGCGACGACTCGGAAGGGATGGGTCGTCCTAGATCCCGCTGCGGTTTTGCCCGATGGTCGCGGTCGACCGCGATTATCGGGACAATCTCATGGGCCGACCGAAATCACCGCCTCGCCGTCATCGTTCGCGACGGTGTGCCCGGCGCCCTCGACGTGGACCAGGCCGACAGGACAACTCGGGCTGGCGACGGCAACGATGCTCACGACTTCCTCCTGATCGACCGGCATCCCCAGGCTTTCGCGCCCGTGCAACACCACGCCGCCGAAGTAGACGGCGAAGCCGTCAGCCAGGCTGCCATCGGCGCAGAACAACGATTCGCCCAGCGCCGGATACTCGTGACCCACCGCTTCCAGAACCTCGCCCACGGTCTCGCCGCTGGCCATGACTTCGTCGCGACCATCGGCAAGGGGGCGCAAGATGGGAGGAATGTGAACCGAGACAACAGGATACTCGCTCACCAACATGGCGCACCTCCTTTCCAATACCTTAATTCGACAGGCGGCGCGGCGAAAAGTCCCAAATACGGGAGGCCCTGGCCTCCCGTCGTTCGCTCGCGAGCCTTCCGCTCACTTCTTCTTCTGGGCATCCAGACGGAACTTGACGTAGGAACCGGGCGCGGGCTCGATGACGGCGAGCGGGCCGTCTTCGGGGTTACGTGCCTTGACCTTGGCGCTGCCCCCCGGCAGGCTGTTCATCCATTCGCTCCAGTGTGTCCACCAGGAGCCCGGATTCTGCGTCGCGCCAGCCAGGAACTCCTGGGGATCTTCCGGCAGGTTGCCGTCGGTCGCGTCGTTGGTCCAGTAGCCATACTTGTTGGCCACCGGCGGGTTGACGATGCCGGCAATGTGGCCGGAACCGCCAAGCACGAACTTGGTGGCGCCGGTCGGCAGGCGGGCGCCCATGTAGGTGCTCTTCCACGGCGCGATGTGATCTTCGACCGTCGAGATGAAGTAGCACGGAACCTTGACCTTGCGCAGATCGATCTTGACGCCGCCTAGCGTCAGGTGGCCAGGCTTGACCAGATTGTTCTCGAGATACATGTTGCGCAGGTAGTAGCTGTGCATTGCCGCCGGCAAACGGGTCGAATCCGAGTTCCAGAACAGGAGGTCGAACGGGAATGGGTCCTTGCCCAGCAGGTAGTTGTTCACGACGAAGGACCAGATCAGGTCATTGGCCCGCAGCATGTTGAAGGTGCCGGCCATCATGCTGCCGTCGTGGTAGCCGCGTGCGAACATCTTCTTCTCGAGGCCGGCAACCGTGTCTTCGCCGAGGAAGACCCGCAGTTCGCCCGGCTCGGAAAAATCGAGCATGGTCGTGAAGAAGGTGCCCGAATTGCCGCGCTTGTCCTTCTTGGCGGCCATGTAAGCCAGGGTCGTCATGACCAGCGTTCCGCCCAGGCAGTAGCCTGCCATGTTGACGCTGTCCTCGCCGGTCTGCGCGCACACCTGGGTGATGGCTTCCATCGACCCCTGCAGCAGGTAGTCCTCGAAGGACTTCGCGGCCAGCTTCTCGTCCGGATTGATCCAGGAGATGATGAAAGTCGTATAGCCCTGATCGGTGGCCCATTTGACCATCGAGTTCTTTTCGCGCAGGTCGAGGATGTAATACTTGTTGATCCACGGCGGGACGATCAGGAATGGCCGCTTGTACTGGTCCGGTGTCGCGGGATCGTACTGGATCAACTGGAACAGCTCATTCTGGAAGATGACCTTGCCCGGCGTCGTGGCGACGTTCTTGCCCATTTCGAAGGCCGAGGTGTCGGTCATGCGAATGCGCAACTGACCGTCGTCGGTCACATCGTTGAGCAGATTGTTGAGGCCCTTGATCAGGTTCTGCCCGTGGCTCTTGACCGTCTCGCGGAAAACTTCCGGGTTGGTCAGGGCGAAGTTCGACGGCGACAGGGCGTCGATGTACTGCCGGGTGAAGAAGTTGACCTTGAGCTGGGTCGCCTCGTCGAGCCCCTCGGCGCCGGCGACGGTGTCATGCAGGTGACGGGCGGTGATCAGGTAGGACTGCTTGACGAAGTCGAACAGGAAATGCTGCTCCCATTCCTCGTCCTTGAAGCGGTTGTCACCCTTCTTCGGGGCGGCGACCGGGGATCCGACCGGCAGGCCCATCATCTTCATCGTCGTGTTCTGCCACAACGAGAAATAGTCCCACATCATGTTCATCTGCGTCTGCGCCAGCTTGTACGGATTGGCCATCAGGCGCGCCGAAAGATCCATGAAGGCCTTGGCCACCCCAAGCTCGTCGGTCGGAGCGGAAGCGCCTTCCTTGGCCTTCTTCTCCATGAACTTGCCGATCAGGCGCGATGCGCGCTGCGCCACTTCGGCATAGGTTTTGGCCATATCAGCCGGATCGGGCAGTTTGCCTGCCTTATCGACGGTTTGCTGCGACATTCTCAAACTCCCTCTCTCAGTGCGCGGCTGGTCAGTGCTGGAGCCGCAGGAATCGAATTACACCGTCGGCGTCGGTGGTGCATGACAGCCGGCCAGCTTCTCGAAGGTAATTCAGGTGGGCGATCGCCTCGCCCATCCCGAACATCGTCTGATGTGTATCCAGTGCTCGCTGAAACAGGGTGTCGAGCAACCCGGCTGCGCTCTGCGGCGCATCTTCACAAGCCTCCTCAAGTGCGCGCAACCGCTCTTCATGGTGTGCGCGCAATTCCTCAATCCGTGCCTGGACCCCAGTGAACGGGAGCCCGTGCGAAGGCAATACCAGGGTCCGTTCCGGAATTTCCCGTGCCAATTCTCCCAACGATTCCAGAAACCAGCCCAATGAATCGGCTTCCGGGGTCGCCGCGAAAACGCTGATATTCGTGGAAATTTTTGGCAAGAGCATGTCGCCGGAAATTACCACGCCGAGCTCCGCGCAGTAAAGCGCCATATGCTCCGGAGAATGCCCGTGACCTATTAAAACATGCCATTTTCTGCCGTCGACCGCGACAGCGTCGCCGGCCTTCAGGCGGTGGTAGTAGTCGGGCAATCCCGGCACCGCCATGCGATACCCCGAACCACGCTTCTCGAACCTGGCCAGCCGCTCGCCATCCAGCCCGTGCTGGCGGAACTGCTCGACCATGAAGCGCGCACCGTGCCCGCCGACCTCGTTCCACACGGCATGGGCGGTCAGGAACTCCGAGGTCGTCATCCACAGTTGGGCACCGGTCTCGTTCATCAGCCACGACGCCAGCCCGAGGTGGTCGGGATGGAAATGGGTGACGATCAGCCGCTGCACCGGGGCGTCGAGTCCCGCCAATATCTGCAGCCAGACGGCGCGCACGCCGTCGATCGCGAAACCAGTGTCGACGATCGTCCACCCGTCACCGTCGCGCAGCAGCCAGAGGTTGATGTGATCGAGCTGGAACGGCAGCGGCATGCGCAACCAGAGAACCCCCGGCGCAACTTCGACCTTCGCGCCAGCGGCGGGTGGGCAGGCATGGGGATAGTGCAGGGGCATGGGAGAACCTTGGCGTTCTATGTATTAATTTACCACAAACCCCTGGCGCCACCCAAGCGATGCCGACGCCGGCCACCGGAATCGTCATTGATTCAATGAGTTGCGCAGGGCTCTGGCGCCAGCCATATGCCGGTCAAAACTGCTTCGCGGTGCGCCAGCGCAATCCCCCGGGCTTCGGCTGGCGCCAGTGTTGCCGGAGGCTGATGGCGGAATTGGACGCGCCACAGATTCCGGATAGACTGTCGGCAAAGAGGAGGCATGGCATCGTGAGCGAAGTGATCGTCATCGGCGGCGGGATCGCCGGCATCTGCGCCGCGCTGGAGTTGCTTGACGCCGGGCGTGATGTATTGCTGCTGGACCGTGACATGCCGGACAATTTCGGCGGCCTGGCGAAGGAGAGCTTTGGCGGCATATTCCTGGTCGGAACCCCGGAACAGCGCTTTGCCGGAATTCGCGACACGCCCGCCCTGGCGCTGGCCGACTGGCATGCTTTCGGCGAACTCGACGCCAGCGATCGCTGGCCCTGCGCCTGGGCCGAAGCATACGTGCATCGCTGTCTCGACGATGTCGGCGGCTGGCTGCGCGGGCGCGGGATCCGTTTCGTTCCGGTCCCGCACTGGGTGGAGCGCGGCCAGTTCCAGCCGGGCAATTCATTCCCGCGCTTCCACATCGTCTGGGGCACCGGAGAGGAACTCGCGTCGCGTCTGGTCGATCAGCTGCGGAGCCATCCACGAAGCAGCAGACTCGAGATCCGTTTCGCCCACCGCGTCGAGGGCCTGGTGACCTCGGACGGAGTGGTCACCGGTTGCCGGGGTGTCGGCGAAGACGACGGCAAGCCCTTCGAGTTCGCTGCCGGTGCCGTGATAGTCGCGGCCGGCGGATTCAACGGCGACATCGAGCGGGTTCGCCAGCACTGGCACCGCGACTGGAGTTTGCCGCCGCCGGTCATCCTCAACGGTTCGCACCGCTATGCGGACGGCCTGCTGCACGACGCCGTGAGCGCGGCGGGCGGCAGGCTCACGCACCTCGACGCGATGTGGAACTACGCCGCCGGCGTGCGTCATCCACGGCCGCGCAAGCCGGGCCACGGGCTGTCGCTGGTGCCCCCGCGCTCGGCCCTGTGGCTCGACTGGCGCGGCCGGCGCATCGGTCCGATGCCGCTGGTGACAGGCTTCGACACCCGCGACCTGGTCTCCCGCGTGTGCGCCCAGGAGAGGCAATACTCCTGGCAATTGCTGAACCGGCGCATCGCGCTCAAGGAACTCGCGGTTTCCGGCGCCGAGTTCAATCCGTCTGTGCGCGACAAGAAGGCGCTCGCCTTCCTGCGCGACCTGCTGTTCGGAAACCGCTGGCTCTACGAGGAGATGACAGCCAACTGCAAGGACTTCGTGGTTGGCCGCGATCTCGCGGAACTGGCCGACAGGATGAACGCTCTCCAGGGCGACGACTCGGTCAGTATCGACGCCCTGCGCCAGGCAGTCGGGAGTTATGACGCCCAGATCGATCGCGGACCGAGGTTCCACAACGACGAGCAGTTGCGGCGCATCGCCAGCGTGCGGCGCTGGAAGGGCGACCGCCTGCGTACCTGCAAGTTCCAGAAGATCCTCGATCCGCGGGCTGGCCCGCTCATCGCCATCCGCGAGTTCATCATCAGCCGCAAGAGCCTCGGCGGCATCCAGACCGACCTGCAATGTCGCGTGCTCGATCACGCCGGCCAGCCGGTGGGAGGGCTCTACGCCGCCGGCGAAGCGGCGGGATTCGGCGGCGGCGGCATGCACGGCCTTCGCGCGCTCGAGGGCAGCTTCCTCGGCGGCTGCATCCTCAGCGGCCGGATCGCCGGCCAAGCGTCGGCATCCACTACCTGAAGACCTGGAGCAGCCATCATGAAACGGACCGGCGCCTGGATCGCGGTGCGCGCCCTTGAAGCACTCGGCATCAGATACACGTTCGGCATCCCCGGCGTGCACAACACCGAACTCTACGACGAGATCAACAGTTCCGGGCAGATAACGCCGGTGCTCGTGACCCACGAAGGGGGAGCCGCGTTCATGGCCGACGGCGTGAGCCGCACCTCGGAGCAGACGGGCGCCCTCGTCATCGTTCCCGCAGCCGGGGTCACCCACGCTGCCAGCGGCATCGGCGAAGCCTTCCTTGACGGCGTGCCGATGCTAATCATCTGTGGCGGCATTCGCACCGACCTCGACAAGCGCTACCAGCTTCACGAACTCGATCAGCACGCCTTCCTCGGGCCGCTGACCAAGGCCACCTTCCTCGTACAATGCCACGCGGACATCGCACCCACCCTGTTCAAGGCGTGGGAGATTGCCAACTCCGGCGAGCCCGGCCCGGTCTTCGTCGAGATTCCTGTCAACCTGCAGATGTTCCCGGGCGAGGTTGGCGAACTGCCCGGCCTTCCGGCCATCGCCAGGCCGCAACGGGCGGCCGCCGGCGAAGTCCGGCGCGCCGCCGAAATGCTGCTCGCGGCAAGACATCCCGGCCTGTTCGTCGGTTGGGGCGCCCGTGATGCCGGCGCGCAGACCTGCGCCATCGCCGAGTTCCTGCAGGCGCCGGTGGCGACGACGTTGCAGGGACTGTCGGCATTCTCCGCCGCGCATCCCCTGCACACGGGCTTCTCCTTTGGTCCGGCAGCCGTTCCTGCTGCCCGCAACGCCTTCGCCGATTGCGATTGCCTGCTTGCCGTCGGCACCCGCTTCGGCGAAATCGCCACCGGCAGCTTCGGCACCCGTGTGCCGGCGAATCTGATTCATGTTGACATCAACCCTGCGGTGTTCAATGCGAACTACCCGGCAGTCGTCACCCTCGAAGGCGATTCCGCAGCGGTCCTCGACGTGCTTCTCGCCGAGTTGCAGAAAATCGGCGCCGCCCGCACCACGGACGCCGAACTGCACCTGCGCATCCAGCGCGACAAGCACGCCTACAACGAAGCGTGGCTGCGCCATGACAGCGGCGCCAGGGTCAACCCCGCCGTGTTCTTCAATGCGTTGCGCGCGGCGCTTCCGGACGACGCGATCGCCGTGGTCGACGACGGCAACCACACCTACCTGACCGCCGAGCTGTTTCCGGTGCGGCAGGCGAAGGGGCTGATCGTTCCGACCGACTTCAACTGCATGGGCTACGCCGTGCCGGCTGCCATCGGCGCCAAGCTGGCCAACCCCGACCGCGAGGTGTTCGCGATCGTCGGCGACGGGGCATTCACGATGACCTGCATGGAAATCGTCTCGGCGACGCGGCTGGGACTCGGTTTGATCTATTTCGTGTTCCACGACGGCGAGTTGTCGCAGATCGCCCAGGCTCAGGAGATCCCCTTCAATCGCAAGCCGTGCACGGCATTGGGGGCAATCGATTTCAGCGGCGTGGCCATCGCCACCGGCGCTGAATATCTCGCGGTGGCGACGAACGCCGAAGTCGCCGACGCCATCGCCCGCGCCCGCGAGCTTACGGCAGGGGGACGCGCGGTGATCGTCGATCTGATCGTCGACTATTCGAAGCGCACGGCCTTCACCGCGGGCGCCGTCAAGACGAACTTCAAGCGCTTCCCGCTGGCCCAGCGCCTGCGTCTGGTTACGCGCGCCATAAAGCGCAGGATCACCGGCTGACAGGGGACACAGGGGCAAAAGCTGCCGGTGGGTGTCCTCCCGCATTGAAAAGGCTCAGTTCGCGTTAAGTAGTGACGGGCTCATGCCATGAGCCTGGAGGGGCG
>ERZ761607.2740-NODE-2740-length-18342-cov-6.247662_pt1 | contig 18342 bp, 15 predicted proteins | sample MGYA00511164_ERZ761607 | MGnify/ENA primary metagenome ERZ761607 (study PRJEB28899, sample SAMN02445080) | bioreactor sludge metagenome | biome: EBPR sludge | place: Australia: Brisbane, Thorneside Wastewater Treatment Plant | collected 2011-06-22 ...
ATCATGAAGCGCGCCGCCGCGATCGTCACCAACCGCGGCGGCCGCACCTGTCACGCGGCGATCATCGCCCGCGAGCTCGGCATCCCCGCGGTCGTCGGCACCGGCCGGGCCACCAAGGAGCTGGCCGACGGTCGTGAGGTGACCGTGTCGTGCGCCGAGGGCGACACCGGGCTGGTCTACGACGGGCTCCTCGACTTCGAGGTCGACGAGACCCAGCTCGACGAGATGCCCGACGTACCGGTCAAGATCATGATGAACGTCGGCACGCCCGACCAGGCGTTCGCCTTCGCGCAGCTGCCTCACCGCGGCATCGGGCTGGCGCGCCTGGAGTTCATCATCAACCGGCAGATCGGCATCCACCCCAAGGCGCTGCTCGATCTCGAGCGAGATCCCTCCGCCCTCGACGACGGGCTGCGGCGCGAGATCGAGGAGGCCTTCGCGGCGTACCCCGGACCGCGCGAGTTCTTCGTGCAGCGGGTGGCCGAGGGGGTGTCCACACTCGCCGCCGCGTTCGCGCCGTACCCCGTGATCGTGCGGATGTCGGACTTCAAGTCCAACGAGTACGCCAACCTGTTGGCCGGTCCGGCGTACGAACCGCACGAGGAGAACCCGATGATCGGCTACCGCGGGGCTTCGCGGTACCTCTCCGACGACTTCGCCGAGTGCTTCGCGATGGAGTGCGAGGCGCTGCGCCACGTGCGCGACGACATGGGGCTCACCAACGTCTGGGTGATGATCCCGTTCGTGCGCACTCTCGAGGAGGCGTCGGGAGTCATCTCGCTGCTGGCCGAACACGGTCTCGAGCGCGGCACCAACGACCTGCGCGTCGTGATGATGTGCGAGGTGCCGTCCAACGCCGTGATCCCCGAGCAGTTCCTCGAGCACTTCGACGGCTTCTCGATCGGCTCCAACGACCTCACCCAGCTGACCCTCGGCATCGACCGCGACTCGGCACTGGTCGCCGGCGGTTTCGACGAGCGCAACCCGGCCGTCCTGGCGCTCCTCGAACGCGCCATCAAGGCCTGCAAGGAGCAGGGCAAGTACGTCGGCATCTGCGGTCAGGGCCCCTCCGACCACCCCGACCTCGCCGAGTGGCTGCTCGAGCAGGGCATCGAGTCGATGTCGCTCAACCCCGACACGGTCGTCGACACCTGGCTTCGGCTGGCCGGTCAGGGCGATTCGTCTGTGAGCTGACCGGCATTTTCTCGCTGGGCGTCGCAGACGAATCGGGTCAGGGCAGGGTCGCGAACGCCCGCACCGGGAACGTCGACATGCCGGCCACCTTGGGCGGTACGGCGCTGAACGTGGCGCCGTTGGGCGGCAGCGCAGAGAGTCCGGTGAGGTGCTCGACGACGGGGATCTCGCGGTCGAGCAGCAGCGTGTGCACCGGCCGATCGCCGCGCGGCGGCGTCTGGTCGATGTTGACCGAGTCGATGCCGACCAGAGTCGCGCCCTGGTCGGCCAGCCAGAGCGCCGCTTCAGTCGCGAGATAGGGATGCTCCGGCGCGCCGTACGCCTCGGTGCCGAAGTGCACGTCCCAGCCCGTGCGCACCAGGACGGCGTGGCCGGCCACGTCGAGCCCCTCGAACGCCGCCAGCCCGGTGGCGCCGGTCGCCTCGCCCTCGACCACGAGGGCCGGGAGCAGTGCGCATCGCTCCAGCGGCAGCCCGCTGAGGTCGTGGCCGCCACGATGCCGGTGGCCGGGCGTGTCGAGGTAGGTGCCGGTGTTGGACACCATCTCGATCCGGCCGATCGAGAACTCCGTGCCCTCGGCGTACACCTCGTGTGAGGCGTCGAAGGTGAGGTGCTCGGAGATCAGCGGGGCGGGGAGGCCGGGGTAGGTGACGAGCCCGTCGGAGACGGTGTGGCTGAGGTCGACCAGTCGCATGCCGGGATCTTCGCAGCCGGTCGGGGTCGCGGGGAGTACAGGTACTGGACCGCGCGCTCAGGTGCGAGGCGTTCGGTCCGGGCGGCGGTGGGTGATCAACGTGTCGCGGCCCGCGCGTGGTTGATATGCCACCGCCACCTGGCTCGGTACTGGGTAGCGGCCTGGCTGCACCAGCGGAGCGAAGAGCCTCAGGCGCCGAGCAGGTCCTCGAACGGCGTGACGTCCTCGAACGGGTCGGCCGCGTGCAGCCGCGGCCGGCGTAGCACGGCGTCGGCCAGTTCGCCGGCCGCGCGGTCGACGCGATCGGTCAGGCCGCGGGAGCCGAAGTCCTCCGCGGCCGCGAAGACCGCGGTCGAGGTCGGAGAGGCGTGCAGGTAGGAGAACAGCGGGCGTAGCGCGTGCTCGAGCACCAGCGAGTGCCGGGCGGTGCCCGCGGTCGCGGCCATCAGCACGGGCGTGCCGTCGAGCGTGCCCGGGCCGAGGACGTCGAAGAACGACTTGAAGAGCCCGCTGTAGGAAGCGCTGAACACCGGCGTCACCGCGATCACGGCGTCCGCTGAGGCGACCGCTGCGACCGCGTGGGCCAGATCTCCGGAGGGGAAGCCGGTGAGCAGGTTGTCGGTGATCGCGTGCGCGAGGTCGCGCAGCTCGACGACCTCGACGTCGGCCGCGGCGCCGCCGGCGGCGAGCGCGGCGGCGGTCGCGGCCGCGAGCTGGTCGGCGAGGATCCGGGTCGACGACGGGTTGGAGAGTCCGGCTGTGACGACGACGACCTTGGTCACACCGTCACCTCCTCGGCGACCGCGAGCTCCAGTTCTGCAGCGTCACGCGCTGCCACGAGCGACGCGTGGGTCGGCGCGTCGGGTACGTGCGCCGGCTTGAGTGCCGCGAACTCCTTGCGCAGCACCGGCACGACCTCCTCGCCGAGCAGGTCGAGCTGCTCGAGCACGGTCTTGAGCGGTAGCCCGGCGTGGTCCATGAGGAACAGCTGGCGCTGGTAGTCGCCGGCGTACTCACGGAAGCCGAGCGTCCGCTCGATCACCTGCTGCGGCGAGCCGACGGTCAACGGCGTCTGCGACGTGAAGTCCTCCAGCGACGGCCCGTGGCCGTAGACGGGCGCATTGTCAAAGTAGGGCCGGAACTCGCGGACCGCGTCCTGGCTGTTCTTGCGCATGAACGCCTGCCCGCCCAACCCGACGATGGCCTGGTCGGCGGTGCCGTGGCCGTAATGCTCGAACCGGCGGCGGTAGAGCTCGACCATCCGCGCCGTGTGGGAGGCCGGCCAGAAGATGTGGTTGGCGAAGAAGCCGTCGCCGTAGTACGCCGCCTGCTCGGCGATCTCGGGGGAGCGGATCGAGCCGTGCCAGACGAACGGGGGTACGCCGTCCAGTGGCCGCGGCGCCGAGGTGTAGCCCTGGAGCGGGGTGCGGAACTTCCCCTCCCAGCTCACGACGTCCTCGCGCCAGAGCCGGCGCAGGAGGGCGTAGTTCTCGATCGCCAACGGGATGCCGTCGCGAATGTCCTTGCCGAACCAGGGGTAGACCGGTCCGGTGTTGCCGCGGCCCATCATCAGGTCGACCCGGCCGTCCACGAGGTGCTGCAGCTTTGCGTAGTCCTCGGCGATGAGGACCGGGTCGGTGGTGGTGATGAGGGTCGTGGACGTCGAGAGGATGATCCGCTCGGTCTGGGCACCGATGTAGGCCAGCGTCGTGGTCGGCGCGGACGCGATGAACGGCGGGTTGTGGTGTTCACCGGTCGCGAAGACGTCGAGCCCGACCTCCTCCGCCTTCTTGGCGATCGCGACCGTCGCCTTGATCCGCTCGTACTCGGACGGCGTACGACCGGTGGTCGGGTCGGGCGTGACGTCGCCGACCGTGAAGATCCCGAACTGCATCTCGCGCTCCTCGGAGAAGTGGTTCAACATGCAACCACCCGAACAGTGCGGCAGCACCGTTCATTCCCGGGGCGGGTCGGTCAGACGCCGGCCGGGACCTCCGCCTCGCGGGCCGATCCGGACCGTGCGTGCGGCAACGCGTGGGGCAGGTCGCGAGCGGCGTCCAGGTCGACCGGGCGAGACCACAGGTAGCCCTGACCCAAATCGCAGCCGGCCAGGTGGAGCCACGCGGCCTGCTGGGCGTCCTCGACTCCCTCTGCCACCGTCAGCAGCCGCATGCCCTGCGCGGTGGCGAGGAACGTCGACACGAGAGTGCCGTCCTGCCCGTGGCGCAGCGCCTCGATGAAGGACTTGTCCACCTTGAGCTGGTCGACCGGGAGCCGGGCGAGCTGGGAGAGCGACGTGTAGCCGGTGCCGAAGTCGTCGATCGCGACGCGCACGCCCTGCGAGCGCAGCTGGACCAGCGCCTTGACCCCGACGTCCAGTTCGTCGACGAGGGCGGACTCGGTGACCTCGAGCACCAGGCGGTCTGCAGGCAACCCCGCCTCGGTCAGGGTGGACAGCACGATGTCGTCGAAGCCCGGTTGGCTGAGCTGTTTCGCGCTCACGTTGACCGAGATGGAGGGGCGGTGGTCGGCGGTCTGCAGGTAGGCGCACCCGTGCACGGCAGCGCGCAGCACCCAGTTGTCGAGCGGCACGATGAGACCGCTCTGCTCCGCGAGCGGGATGAACGCCTCGGGGGTGAGCAGGCCACGTTCCGGATGGTCCCAGCGCACGAGCGCCTCGAAGCCGGTGACTCCGTAGTCCTCCAGCGTGACGATCGGCTGGTAGACGAGGGTCAGCTGGTCCGTCGCGATGGCGATCTCCAACTCCTGGCGGACCGTGAACGACTGCACCGCGTGCCGGTGCCAGGCCGGGTCGTAGATGGCCAGGCTGCTCTTGCCCCGCTCCTTGGCCATGTCGACGGCCACGTCGGCGTTGCGCATCGTGTCGGTGCCGTTGGAGCGGCCCGGCACGGCCTCGGCCAGTCCGATGCTGGCCCGGACCACATGCAGTTGCCCGTCGATCTCGACCGGCGCGGCGAGGGTGCCGAGCAGCCGATGCGCCACCTGGGTCGCGGTCGGCAGGTCGGTGTCCTCCATGAGGACGGCGAACTCGTCACCGCCCAGACGAGCTGCGGTGTCCTCGTCGCGGATCGCGGCCGCGAGCCGCTGGGCGACGGTGAGCAGCACGACGTCGCCGCTGGCGTGGCCGAGGCTGTCGTTGACGTCCTTGAAGTCGTCGAGGTCGAGCGAGAGCACCGCCAACGGGCGCCACGGTTGTGGCTCGCGCCGGGTCAGGGCGTGGTCGAGCCGGTCGAAGAACAGTTGGCGGTTGGCGAGGCCGGTCAGCGAGTCGTGGAACGCCTGGGTGGTCAGGTCCTCCTGGAGGCGCTTTCGCTCGGTGATGTCGCGCACGGTGAGGACCCAGCCCCGGACCGCGGAATCGTCGCAGAGGTTGACCAGGCTCCCCTCCATGACCAGCTCGCGACCGTCGCGGTGACGCATCCGGATCTGAAGCGAATGGACGTCGCCGCTCGACCCCGTCAGCAGTCGCGCCAGCATCGTCTGGTCCTGCGGCGACACGATCTCCAGCAGGGCCCGCCCGGTCAGCTCGTCGGGCTCCCAGCCCAGGACCGCCACGGCGGGGGAGAGGAAGGTCGCGGTGGAGTCCGGGTCGATGACCGCGACGACGTCGGTGCTGTTGCGCACCAGCGCGAGCAGCCGTCGTTCGCCCTCGTCGACGACGGTGCGCTCGGTGACGCCGCGTTGGACCTCGCGCTGGAGTCGTACCGAACGCCGGAACCACACCAGCCAGCCGCCCGCGACGACCAGGAGGACCGCTGCTAGGAGGGCCGCGCTGGTGCGGTGCGCCGAGCGCAGTTCGGCGGCGATCTGATCACCCGCGGCGGCTACGGCCTCGGTGAGGGCCGCGGTGTCGGGCACGCTGGGACTCTCGTCCCAGTCGGCGATGAGCGTGCGCAGCGACTCGGCGTCGGGGATCCCACTTCCGGCGAGTGCGTTGAGCTCCTGCAGCACGGGACCGTGCTCCTCGCCGGGCTGCCACGAAGCCAGTGCGACGCTGGCGCGGGCCTGGGTCTGGGCACGGGCCTCGGCGCCGTCGTCGTAGTTGGCGAGCCAGGTCAGGAATCCCCACGCCGTGACCAGGACGGCGGCGGTGGCCAGTGCTCGTCCGCGGGCGCGGGCGCGGGTGCGGCTGCGGGTGACAGGGCGGGTAGTTGGACGGGTGCGCGTGGACGCGCGACGGCGTGGCCGCTCCGCCACATGTTTGGCGCACACACTGCCTCCCCCCGCGGATGGTCGTCGGGGCGCTGGGTCCCCGTGGTCGATGAGCCCATGGTCGAGGCAAATCGCTCGGCGCACGCCCGAACGCGAGAAGTCCGTCCGAACGGGCACGTCTGGACCAGAGAGGTCCAGTCGGGTGCGGGGCGGGAGTGGCGCGCTCAGCGGCCGAGGGCTGCGATGAGGGGTCCGTGCTCGGGGTGGTCGTCGGTGCCCTGCACGATCACCGTGTCGGCCCCGACGGCGGCCAGTTCGGCGATCCACGAGCGGATCGCGTCAGGTGTGGCGCTCGGCTCGATGGGCGTGTACGCCGCGACGTGGGCATCACCCACGAGCTCGCGCGCGCGGCGTACGACGTCGGGGTCGATCACCGTGTCGAGGAGCACGCCGTCGCTCACCTCCCCGGCGAGCGCGATCGTGCGCGGTCCGCGCGCGCCGACCAGCAGCCGCGGGGCCGGGTCGGGGGGCCAGTCGAGCCGGACCCGGTCGAGCGAGACGTAGCGGCCTCGTACGTCGACCTCGTCGCCGCGCAGCAGCGCCTGCACGGCGCTGACGTGCTCGCGGAGCAGGGTCATGGGGGAGTCGACCCCGGCGCCGACCTGGTGCATCCACTCCTGGACGCCATGCCCCAGCGCCACCGTCAGCCGGCCGGGGAACAGCCGGGCGAGGGTCGCGATCTCCATGGCTGCGAGCGCGGGGTTGCGGAAGGGTACGGGGAGCAGCCCGATCCCGACCGTGATCCGCTCGGACCACGCCAGCGCCGCGGCCGCGGCGGTGAGACCGCCCTCGAGGAAGCAGTCCTCCCAGAGCCAGAGCTCCCCGATCCCGGCGGCCTCGGCCGCTTCGACAGCGCCGCGCAGCTCCTCGGGTGGCAGTTGGGGCCGGAAGACGACGCCGATGCTCGTGCTCACCAGCCCACCTTCTCAGAGGGGATGCTCCGAGGGCTGGGGGCGGGCAGCGTCGCGCGCCGCCCGTCCGGGTGGGGGCACACCTTCGGGCCTGGGTAGCGCGGGCCATGCCCACGTGGTCCGAGTGGGTGGTTTGTGGCCCCGGCCCTTCACGCACGCGCTGGTAAACGCTTACGTTGGTGAACGAGTACGGGTCGCACCCTGGGGAGGGAGCACGACTGTCGCGGACATGTCCGCACCGGCCGTGAGGTGACCCGGACTCGGACGGCGCGCCACCGACCCCATGCGGTGGCGCGTCGGCGTGAACGGCCTCGCCCCGTTTCCCCCGCCGGGTCGGGGCCGTTCTGCCGTTCTCCGCGAGTCGGCGTTACTGACGTGCAGTAGCGCCGACTCGGCGTGATTTGGGCGCCGGATCGACCGCGAGTCGGCGTTACTGACGTGCAGTAGCGCCGACTCGGTGTGATTTGGGCGCCGGATCGACCGCGAGTCGGCGTTACTGACGTGCAGTAGCGCCGACTCGGCGTCAGGTCAGGTGTGCGGTCAGGGCTTCGAGGAGGCGGTCGACGTCGGAGTCGTCGGTGTACGGCGCCAGACCGACGCGGAGACCGCCGGCGGCGGACAGGCCGATCCGGCGGGACGGTTCGTAGGCGTAGAAGGTGCCGGCGGGGGCGTTGATCCCTCGGGTGGCGAGGTGCTGCGCCACCGCCCCGGCGTCGTGATCGGCGAAGGTGGCCAGGATGGTCGGCGTCCGGGTGGCGGCCCGGGAGTGGAGCGTCACGCCCGGCAGCGCGCGGAGACCGTCCTCGAGTCGGACGCGGAGCCGGTCCTCGTGCGCTTCCAGGGCGGCCATCGACGCCACCAGCCGCTCGCGACGGGTCGCGCCGGACCCCGGCGCCAGGTCGGCCAGGAACTCCACCGCCGCGGTGGCTCCGGCCATCAGTTCGTACGGCAGGGTGCCGAGCTCGAACCGCTCGGGTACGTCGTCGGTGGCCGGCGCGAGCTTGTCGGGGTGCAACCCCTCCAGGAGCTCCGGCCGGGCCACGACGACTCCGGCGTGCGGGCCGAGGAACTTGTACGTCGAGCAGCCGATCAGGTCGGCGCCGGACTCCTCGAGCGAGACGCTCGCGTGCGGGGTCAGGTGCACCGCGTCGACGTAGAGCCACGCCCCGGCGGCGTGCACCCGGTCGGCGATCACCGGCAGGTCGGGCCGGGTGCCGATCAGGTTGGAGGCGCCGGTGACGGCGACCAGCCGGGTGCGGGGGCTCAGCGCTTCGTCCAGTGACTCGAGCGACAGCTCGCCGGTCTCGGGCGAGAAGTCGACCCAGCGGACCGTCGCCCCGACGGCCTCGGCGGCGATCACCCACGGCCGCACGTTGCCGTCGTGGTCGAGACGGGTCACCACGACCTCGTCGCCGGTGCCCCACCGCTTGGCCATGGTCCGGCTCATATCGAAGGTGAGCTGGGTGAAGCTGCGCCCGAACACCACGCCGTCGGCGGTAGCGCCCAGCAGGTCGGCCAGCGCCGCCCGGGCGCCGACCACCGCGCGCTCGGCGTTCTCCTGGGCCGGTGTCAGGTCGCCGCGGTTGGAGAGCGGCGCGACGAGGGTGTTGCGCACCGCGTCGGCGACGACGTCAGGAGTCTGCGAGCCTCCCGGGCCGTCGAAGAAGGCCAGTCCGCTCTCGAGCGCGGGGAAGTGGGCGCGGACCTTGGCGACGTCGTACTCGCTCATGCCGGAACCCTAGGACCCCGCCGGAGCGCCCGGCCGAAGCGGGTCGGGCTCAGAGGCGCAGCCAGATGTGCCGGCCCTTGCCCACCTTGAGGTCGACGGTGTAGCGGTTCACCGCGCCGGCACCGTGCAGCTTGAAGGTGCCGCCCTGGGTGCGGGCCCGATCCACGACGGCGCCCCCCTTGACCAGCCGCACCGAACTGCGATCGGGGGCGGTGGTGTGGCAGGTGAGGGTCCAGCCGCCGGAGCGCGACTTCACCTTGCACGCGGAGATCGGCGCGCTGGGTACGGCGGACGAGGTGCCGGCGTACCCGCGGCGGGGCAGCAGGGTGACCCGTAGCAGCGACTGGGTGCGCTTGGGGTGCCAGGACAGGTGGAACCTGCCTCGCTTGTCCACACGACCGCGGTCGACGGTGGTCCACTTGTCGCCGGCCGCCGCGCGGGCCTCCAGGCGCACCTTGCTGCCCTTGAGCACCTTGGGGAGTCGCTTGCCGTGGGGGACGCCGATCTTTCCGACGACGTCTGCGGGCAGTGCGTCGCGAGTAGCCGCAGGACGACGCACCTTGACCGACGTCGCGAGCAGGGAGCCGGCGCCGGCGCCGACCGAGCCGTCACCAGGTCCACCTGGGGCCGCCGCCACCGTGAACGTCCGCTGACTGACTACCTTCGCGCCTGAGGCCAGGACCGCGGTCGCGGTGGCGTTGTAGGTGCCGGCGCCCAGGTTGAACGCCGCGGTCCAGCCGCCGACCGCGTTGATCTGGGCGGCCACCGACACGTTCTTGATCGTCACACTCACGCCGTTGACCGCGTCCGGCTGCGCGCCCACCAGGCCGGCGCCGAGCGAGGCGGGGCGCGCCACGGTCGAGCACTGCTCGCCGGTCACCGCGGCCATCTTGTAGAGGCTGCTGTGCTTGAGGCACGAGGCGCCCGCGCCGATGCCGAAGCTGCGCAGGCGGACCCCCGACTGGGCGAGGCGGTCGAGCAGGGCGTCGTCGATCGCGGCCTGCCCGTCGGAGAGGAACATGATCCACTTCGGCCCTGCGGGCGCGGTGGCCAGCGTGTCGAGTGCGACGCGGATCGCGCTGTTGAACGCCGTACCGGCGCCGCTACCGCCCAGTGCCTTGGGGTCGTAGAGCCCGATGTGACCACGGGTGACGCTGCGGGCCGCCGTCTCGATCCGGGGCTTGTAGTCGCCGCCGGTGTAGCTCGGTGCGACGAACGTCGCGGAGCCGTGCGGGTCGAGGTCGGCCGCGGCGGCATCGTCGGCGAAGGCCACGACGCCGGCCTGGACGTTGGAGGTCGAGGCGAGGCTGGCGTTGAGGGCGATGGCGCCTGCGATCTCGCAGTCGAGGACGTCGCCCACGCTGCCGTCGCCGTTGAAGTCGTCGTCAGCTCCGGCGGACCCGTTGTTGGAGCAGTCCGAGTTCTTCGGCAGGGCCGTCGAGTCGGTCGTGTCGTAGACGTAGAGGACGCTTGTCGTCGCTCCCGCGGCGCCGGTGACGGTGCCGGTCAGCTCGACCCGTCCGGCGGTCGGCGCGGCGGGCGCGTCGATGGTCACGGCTCCACCGGCGGCGTGCGCCGGGGACCCGGAGGCCACGACCGCACCGACCGAGGCTCCGATGGTCAGCGACACAACTGCGGCCGCCACTCGCCTGTAACTCACGCGTCTCCTACCGTTCATCTCGTCCGCGGGAAGGATGCCATCGTCCCCGGTGGTCCAAGGGGAAATCTGAGGGAATGGCGCGCCGTCCCCCACTTTGGGTAAGCCAAAAGGGTGGTTCGTGGGCCCAGCGGGCCTCATCGGGGCCTCGGTGGCCTAGACCGGCCTCAACCAGTCGGACCGAACCGCTCCACCCGGATCGCTCCGGGCTCGATACCGCAGTCGAGCAGCAGCGACTCGGCGTACGCCGCGAACCGCGCCGAGCCGCACACGAAGGCCAGCTCGACACCGTCGAGGAGCGGGCCGACCTCGTCGGCGGTGGGTGGTCCGGGCGGCCGATCGCCGGTCTCGGTGCGGGTCCAGGCCAGCGTGGCGCCGGCCCTCGCGAGCTCGTCCGCGTACGGCAACTCGTCGGGGGAGCGCCCGACCGCCACCACTCGGAGCAGCTCAGGCCGATGGAGTCGGCGGGCGGTGCGGGTCATCGCGACCGCGGGGACGACACCGGTGCCGCCGACGAGGCAGAGCGCCGGGGTGGTGGTGTCCCAGGTGAACCAGCGGCCGATCGGCCCGCGCATCTCCAGCACGTCGCCGACCTCGGCGATGTCGGCCAGGAACTGCGAGACCTCGCCGTCGGGCAGCCGCTCGACGAGGAACTCCACCAACGGGTCGTCGTCGTCGGAGGAGATCGAGTAGGAGCGCTGGGCGGTGTAGTCGTCGGGGGCGCGCAGGCGGATCAGGTAGTGCTGGCCGGGACGGTGCCGGTGCCGGTCCTCGACGTGCATCCGGAGCCGGACCAGCCCCGGGGTCGGGAGCTCCTTCTCGATGATCAGCCCCGTCGTCCAGGCCGTCTCGAGCGCGCGGACGTCTTCTATGGCTCCCACGGATGCCGCCTCAGTCGCCCTGGTAGCGCTGTTCGAGCCACGGATCGCCGCGGTCGTGGTAGCCGTTCTGCTCCCAGAAGCCGGGCCGGTCGTGGGCCATCAGCTCCAAGCGCGAGACCCACTTGGCCGACTTCCAGAAGTACAGGTGCGGCACCAGCAGCCGCACCGGCCCGCCGTGTTGGCGCGGCAGCGGCTGGCCGGCGTACTCCCAGACCACCCAGGCCTTGCCGTCGACGACGTCGCTCAGCGGGAGGTTGGTGGTGTAGCCCGTGCTCGAGTGCGCCATCAGGTACGCCGCCTCGGGGCTGGGCCCGGCGGCGGCGAGCAGTTCGTCGACGCTCACGCCGCGGAAGGCCACGTCGAACTTCGACCAGGTGGTCACGCAGTGGATGTCACCGAAGTACGTCGACTCCGGCAGCTGGTGGATCTCGTCCCAGCTCCACGTCGTCGGCCGCTCGACCAGCCCGTCGATGGTCAGCGACCAGCGCTCAGGGTCGATCCGCGGAGTGGCCTCGGCGGTCAGCACCGGCCAGCCCGAGCCGGTGTCGTACTGACCCGGGGGCAACCGACCCTCGTGCCCGCGCTTGCGTCCGACGAACCCTCTCGTCACTGGCATGGGGGACCTCCTCGCGTGGCCGATGTCCCATTGTGGCAAGCCGGCGTCCACCTGGGCCGATAGTCCCTGACGTCTGTGTCGACGACACGCGGGTACGACGGCCGAGACGTCAGGGACTATCGCGACGATGTGAATGCCTCAGGAGGAAGACGAGGCTTCCTCGGCGTCCTTGGCCAGCGCCTCCTGGTCGACCTTCAGCTCCTTCTCCGCGAGCTTGTCGGCGCGCTTGAGCGCCTCCCGGACCCGCGACTCCATGTCCGAGACGGCCACGACGATCAGCCCGGCCTGGCCGGCGTCGAGCTGCTCGCCGAGCTCCTTGAGGTCGCTGCGGCTCATGCCGGCGGCCGCGTGCCCGGCGACCGCGCCCAGCAGCGCCCCGCCGCCGGTGGTGAGCGCCAGGAGTCCGCCGCCGATGGCGGCGAACGGGAACAGGGCCACGACCAGGCCGGTGGCCAGTCCGGCCCCGCCCCCGAGGACGCCGCCGACCCGGGTGGGCGTCTCGTGCTTCTTGCCGAGCTTGACCTTGCCGTCCTCGCGACGCTCGATCACCGCGGCGTCGTAGGCGTCGATGAGGCCGGTCTCCTTGAACAGCTCCTTGACCGCGTCGTAGTCGGCCTCGGCGGACTCCTTGTCGGGGTAGACGCCGGTGAAAACCATGAACGTGTCGATCGCCATCAATGGCTCCTCAGATTGCGTGCGGGTGGCTTGGCACGGCCACCCTGCGCCGCACGAGGAACGAGCGCGTCACCCGATCCCGGGGATATGGATGAGCCATGACTACGCCGACGAGCGGCCTGTCGGGTGGCATCCTCAATTCGGGAGGGAGCGCAGCGACCCGGTCTGTCGCGGGCGGAGCCCGCGCGCCCGGCGATCGGCCCTGCGGCCACGATGGACGGCGAAGCTCCGCGCAGCGGAGCAAGCGGTCCGTCGTGGGTGCCGGGCCGAAACTCGCCGGGGTATTCAGCTATGCGTCGTCGCGAGTGTCGCGCCCAGACCGATCATCATCAGGCCGCCGGTGGCGCCCAGCCGGTCGAGCCGTTCGGGCTTGCGCGCGAACCACGTCTTGGCCTTTGCCGAGGCCAGCGCCCAGCACGAGTCGGACGCTGCGGCGAGTACGGCGAACAGGCTGCCGAGCAGCAGCAGTTGCGGCGCCGCCGGCTTGGAGCCGTCGACGAACTGCGGCAGGAACGCCGCGAAGAACACGATGGTCTTGGGGTTGGTCATGCCGACTATCAGCCCGGTGCGCACCGAGCCCCAGCCGTGGGTGCGCGACGCCGGGAACGCCTCGTCGAGCGCCAGTCGGGCGTCCTTGCGGTGCCGGATCGCCTGGACGCCGAGGTAGACGACGTACGCCGCGCCGATCAGCTTGAGGACGGTGAAGGCGTGCGCGCTCGCGGCCACGACGGCCCCGAGCCCGACGGCCAGCGCCAGGACTTGCACCAGCAGGCCTAGGGCGTTGCCGACCACCGACAACAGGGCGTCGGACCGGCCGACGGTGAGTGCCCGGCCGATCGTGAACAGCAGGCTGGGCCCCGGGACCTGGATGAACAGGATCGAGGCGATCACGAAGGCGAGGAGGGAGTGACCCACGGGCGCCACGGTACTGGTCCCCGACGCCTGCGCCCGACTCGTTTTCATGGACCGATCGAGCGACGTACGCCAAGATCAACCTGACGGATAGCCCGGGCTCATCCGTTTCGGGGGATTCCGGGCCCTGGCAGGTGAGGTCCGATGGCGTCGGCGGGGCCGCGCTCGCGCCGACTGGATCGCGGCCGGATGTCCGAGGAGGTGGGTCAGCTGTCGACGGAGGTCGAGCACGAGTTCGAGCATGAACTCGAGCAGGGACCCGGGCTCGCGGTAGTGCCCGGCCGGGCGGCTCACGCGTCGACGGCGGTCCTCCAGGCCAAGCTGCGCCCCGGCGCCAACCCGGGTCACGTCGTACCCCGGCCCCGGCTGCACGCCCGGCTTGAGGAGTCGGTCGACGTGCCGCTCACCCTCGTCGTGGCGCCCGCGGGATCGGGCAAGACCTCGTTGCTGCGCTGCTGGGCCGCGGAGACAGAGGTGCCGGTGGCGTGGCTCACCCTCGACGAGGAAGACCGGGATCCGGTCCGACTGTGGCGAGGAGTCTTCGCCGCTCTCGATGCGCTCGCACCTGGTGCTGCAGCCGTCGCGGCTGACTTGGTCGACGGGCCGGGTGGTGTCCCCGAGGCCGTCGGCGCGCTCCTGGACGAGCTCGAGAACCGCGACCGCGAGCCTGCGGTCCTGGTGATCGACGACGCCCATGTCGTCGATGACGCCTGGGGGTCGTCCCTGGCGGGGTTCGTCCAGCATCTGCCGTTCTGGCTCCACCTGATCGTGGCCGGTCGACGTACGCCGGAGCTGCGGGTGGACCGCCTACGGGCCCGAGGGGTGCTGGCGGAGGTTCAGTTCCCGGAGCTTCGGTTCACGGTCGACGAGGCCACCGAGATGTTGGCCCGACTCGTTCCCGACCTCGACCCCGAGACCGCGACCCGGGTCATCGAGCGGGCCGGTGGCTGGGCCGCGAGCATCCAGCTCGCCGCGCTCGCCGCCCGCTCTGCCGAGACCCAGGGTCGTGGCTATCTCCCGGACCACGACGACCTGGCTCGGATGGAGGACTACGTCTGGCGTGAGGTCCTGGCCGAGGAGCGTGACGACGTCGTCGACGTCCTGGTCGCGATCACGGTCGTCGACGACGTCGAGACCGAACTCGCCACCGTGCTGTCCGGACGCGCGGACGCCGCGGCCCGACTTGCGCTGGCGGAGCAGCGGGGGTTGTTCGTGGCCCGCAGCGAGACCAGTGGATTCGTGCTGCACCCGCTGATGCGCGACGTGCTGCGGTCCGGGCTGGGGCGGACGGATCCGGAGCGGGTGGTAAGGCTGCATGCACTGGCCGCCGGCTGGTTCGAGGTGCACGGCCGGACCGAGCAGGCTCTGGACCACTGGATCGCGGCCGAACGCCCACGCGATGCACTCCGACTCCTCGCGGCCCAGGCGTTCCCGCTCTACGACGCGGGACACGAGGACACGATCGTGCGCATCGTCGGCGAGCTGCCCGAGAGCGTGGTGCCGGGCGATCTGGACGCGATGATCGAGTACGCCTGGGCGCACCTGCTGGTCGACCGCGCCCGCTTCCTCGACCTGGTGGAGAGCCTGTCGCGCACCACGCGCGACGACCTGGACGTCGACCCCGTGCGTGGTGCGCGGGTGCAGGTCCTCGAGTCCATCGCGGCCACCCTGCGCGGGCACTGGGCAGATGGCGGCTCCCTGGCGAGGTCGGCCCTGCAGGAGCTGGGCGAGGCGTGGTGGCTGGACCCGATCGGACGATGCGCGTGGAACATGGTCGCGCGCGATCTCGCCCTCTCGGAACGGTGGGACGACGCCGGTCACGCGCGGCGCGGAATCGTCCGGGCACTGGGCGCGGTGCCCGACCGGCGGATCGCACTGGAGGGGACGAGGGCCCTCGCCGAGGCTCTGGCCGGCCATCCGGTGGACGCGTTGCGGCTCGCCACCGGAGCGCGGCACGCCACGGAAGCCTCGAGCGCCTCGATCACGCGCGCCGAGTTCCGCACCGCGGAGGCGGTCGCCCACCGGGAGCTGGGTGATCTGGCGAGCGCCGTACCCATCCTCGAGGAGCTCGCGGAGCTGCGCACCCCAGCGACGCCGTACTGCCGGTTGTTGGCGCTGCTCGAGCTCACCCAGGTCCGGCTCGACGACGGCGACACCGCGGCCGCCGGGCGGGCGTTCGACGCAGCCGCCGAACTCGTCGAGAACCAGATGCCCGGACCCGGCGCCATGGGTTGGCTGGCGCGCACGGGCACGCTGCTGGCCCTCGCCACGGGAGACGTCGACGGCGCGCGCGGGTGGGCGGGCCAGGTCCGCGACCCGTTCTGGTCAGCGGTGAGCACGGCCCGGGTGCTCCTGGCCACAGGGGATGCCCGACTGGCGACCGAGGCGCTCGAAGGCGCCGAGCCGCGCTGCCTGCGTCACCAGGTGGTCGCCGACCTGCTGCTCTACCGAGCCTCCGGCCTCGCGGCCGAGGCTGAAGGCCACCTCCTCGACGCGGTCCGCCTGGCCGCCGACCACGGCCTCGTCCAGACCGTCGCCTCCGAGGGTCGAGCGGTCGTCGAGGCGGTCGAGAAGGTTGCCTGGCAAGCGCCGCTGGCCTGGCTGGACCGGGTACGGCGGGCCGGACAGCCAGAGGATCCGCACCTGCCGGACGACCGGGTCGAGCTGCCGATCGAGGCGCTGACCGAGCGCGAGCTCGCGGTGCTGCGGATGCTGCCGAGCCGGCTGACCCTGCGCGAGATCGCCGACGAGCTCTACATCTCGATCAACACGCTCAAGTTCCACCTCAAGGTCATCTACCGCAAGCTCGGCTGCAGCTCGCGGGCCGAGGCCGCCGAACGAGCGCGCGCTCTGGCCGGCCTGCACCGTCCGGCTCAGCCCTGGAGCACCCGGCGCCGCTGAACCTCGTAGTGATCGAGCGGGAGCACGCCGCGGTCGACGAGGCGGGACAGCTGCCGGACCTGCTCGACCTGGTCGAACACCGTGGTCGTTCCGGGGCTCCGGTGCAGCAGATCGGCCCGCCCGTGGCGAGCGGTCGGGATGGCGGCCTCCAGCGAGGCGGCGACCCGACCGCGCGGGACCCGCTCGCCCGCGGTCATCCGCGCTCCGCTCCGGCGTACGGCGGCCGACAGCGTCGCCGCCCACCGGTCCTCGACCAGGAGCAGCAGCGCCGCCTCGTCAGGACCCAGGGTGAGCGCCATCAGTTCGAGATCGTGGGAGCTCAGCAGCACGCCACCCGTGGTCGCGCGTCCCAGCGCGGCGAGGCTCGGGTGCTCACCCGGACTGATCGTGCGGACCGTGGTCTGCCCCTCGCTCCGGACCAGGAGGACGGCGTCGACCAGCCGGATCGTGCCGCTCCGCGCGAGCGCGACCACCGCGGTCGCGACCGACGCGAGGCCGGTCACGTCGGGTGCCGAGAGCAGGAGGTACTCCAGCAGATCGGGGTCCGGCCGGTCTGCGCGGTCTGCGCCCCTCTCGGCGCCGAGCATCTGTCCCAGCCCCCTCAGTGGAGTGCGACCTTGAGCAGGACGACGAGCACGCCGAGCACACCGCCGGCGGCCGCGCCGGCCAACCGCCCGGTGGTGTCGAGGCCGGCTCGGACGCCTGCCAGATAGCTGTAGACGACGAGCAGCCCGATCGTGGCGAACAGCGCCGTGTACGCCGCGGTGCGGAGGCTGGCGCCGAACACCGTCAGCACCAGCAGCACCCCCAGCGGCACGACGGACGCACCGGCGATCGGCAAGGTGTGCCAGAAGGCCGTCTTGAACGCGGCGAACGGGTGGTGCCCGTAGGTGAGCGAACTGCCGATCATCGAGGCGTGCAGGTGCGCGATCCAGTAGACGGCGACAGTGCCGAGGATCGCGAGGCTGAGCTCGCGGGTCGTGTCGACGTGGCCGGTCACGGCCGCGATCGCCGCGGCGCAGACCACGGTCCCCGTGATCGTGCCCTCGCTCCCCTCGATGAGCCCGAACGGGTTGCGATAGTCCAGGTGTGGCTCAGCCACCGCCGAAGGTCTCCAGGAGGGTGTCCCGCTCGGCCTCGGTGAGGTTGGTGCTGAGCAGCGTGCTGTCGTGGGCCTGGAACCGCTCGCCGAGCCGGTCCAGGTTCGCGTGGTCGGTCACCAGGAACAGCGCCGAGGTCCCGGGCGTGACCTCGTCCTGGATGCGTTCGAGGTCCTCCTTGGAGATGCCGGTGCCCTCACTGGCCTTCGCCAGGGCGCCGATGCCGATGCCGATCGCTGCGCCGGCCACCGGGATGGCGAACAGCGCGCCGCCGAGCAAACCCCAGAGCCCGCCCCACGCGGCGCCCTTCTTCTTGCTGTCGTGCTCGTGGTGCAGCTCGGGCTTGTCGGCGCCCGGCTCCCAGGTGAGGACGGCGTGGTCGACGATCTCGACCAGCCCCTCGCTCTCGGCCTGCTTGAGGGTCTGCTCGGCCCGATGGGCGCCGCCCGCGTCGTCGTACTTCCACACGGTGAACGTCGTCATGACACTGGCTCCTCGTCTCTACTCCTTGGGGGCATCTGCCTGGGCCAGGGCGGCCAGGGCGGACTTGGTCTTCAACTCTTGGGGCGCGCCCAGGTCGACACCGCGATCGGCCAGGAAGACCTTGGTCTCGGCGGCCGCGTAGAACGCCTCCTGCGGCGGGACCTTGGTCGAGAGTTCGAGGATCTGGCCGCCGCCGGGCAGCAACCACACCTCGGCCACCATCGACCGGGGGTATCCCTCCGGGGCGAACTTGGCCTTGAGCAGGTGGACCGGACCGAGCACCCGGAGATCGGAGATGGCGACGTCCTCGGGCAGTCGGTCGTTGAGCAGTCCGCGCTGGGTCTCGGTGAGGACGT
>ERZ761607.2741-NODE-2741-length-18338-cov-5.128972_pt1 | contig 18338 bp, 19 predicted proteins | sample MGYA00511164_ERZ761607 | MGnify/ENA primary metagenome ERZ761607 (study PRJEB28899, sample SAMN02445080) | bioreactor sludge metagenome | biome: EBPR sludge | place: Australia: Brisbane, Thorneside Wastewater Treatment Plant | collected 2011-06-22 ...
CCTCCAGGATGGCCGGCAGGCCGAGGGACTGGACGGGGGTGGGGCGGGCATAGCCCAGCGCCTGCACGCCCTGCAGCAGGGCGGGCGAGAGCGGGAAGTCGGAGAAGGAGGCGGTCATGCGGCATTTTCGCAGATCGCGCCGCCGTGCCGGTCAGGCCATGCCGTCGAATTCGTCCTCGGGCAGGGCGAGGAAGGCCCAGAACGGCCGGTCCTGCCCGGCCCAGAACCGCGAAGCCTCGTCCAGGATGTCCAGCAACGTGTCGAAGCCGGCCTCGTCGTGGTCGCGCAGTGCGCGCGCCTGCTCGAACAGCAGCACATGGCCCGCGCCGGGCAGCCAGGAGAGGTCGCGCAGGCTGTCGCTGAGCGCATCCCAGTTGCGCCCGGCGGTGCCGGGGAAATCCAGCACCGTCGCCAGCCGCAGCAGCAGCGCGGCCTTGCCGTCGCAGCCGGACAGGTCGATGCGCCGCACCACCAGGCCGGCGTCGCGCGCGGCCGCGGCCAGCGCGTCGAGGTCCTCACCGGTGACGAAGAACACGCCCGCGCGGCGCGGGTCGTCCAGGCCGGGGTCGAAGCCGGATTCGCTCATCGTTCGCTCCTGGCGGCCGCGGCGCCGGGGATCTCGAACCGGCGGAAGCTCTCGTAATGGTCGTCGGTGTAGTAGTACTCGCGCGGCGGCCGTCCGCCGGCGACGATCCGGCGGGCGCCGCGATGGTCCAGCCCGGGCGTGTCGACGGTGTATTCGCGGTAGTAGCCGCGCCCCTGCCGCGGCAGCCGGCCTTCGCGGTTCTGGAACACCGCGCCGTCCTGCCGGTGCGGGAACGGGCCGCCCTGGCGGATCAGCGTCAGCGTGCGCCGGGCCTCCGGCGGCAGGAAGGCGGGCAGCGTCGCGGTTTCGGCCGACGGCGCGGGCGCGGCGGTGGGCAGGTCGGGCACGCTGGGCAGCGTGGGCCGGGTCTGTTCGACCGGCGGCAGGTCCAGGACTTCGCTGACGCGGCCGGCGACGCGCGCGCCGGCGGGGGCTTCGCTCGCGGCCGTGGGCGCGGCGGCATCGTCGCCGCGCTGCGACCACCACCACGCGCCGGCGCCGACCAGCAGCAGCGCGGCGAGGACGAACAGGGGCAGGCGGGTGCGGGTCTGCCGGCGGGCGCGGGAACGTCGGCTCATGCGCGCCTCATTCCTCCAGGAAACGGCCGCAGCCGCGGTAGCTGCGGTCGCCGACGGCAAGCACGGCGGTGGCGGGATAGCGGGCGTCGCTCATGCCGTCGCTGCACGCTTCGCGGACGACGGACAGTGCGACGGCGGTACCGTCGGCGGTCTTGCCGCGGTAGCCGTCGCTGGCGCTTTGCAGGGCTTCGACGGTCAGCGTGCGCTCGCCGTAGTCCAGCTCCGCGGTCAGGGCGGGGGCCTGGCCGCCGCCGACCTCGGCCGTCCAGCCCGGCTCGGTGCCGAGCGCGCGGAAGATGGCGCCGCGTGCCTTCGCCTGGTCCCAGGGCGAGGCTTCCTCGACCTGCGTGCACTCCACGCGCGGCTGCCCGACCAGTGTCAGCCCGGCTTCGCGGCCCTTGTTCCAGAATTCGTTGCCGGCGGCGTCCGCATAGCGTGCGCCGGACGCGCTGACGGCCTGCGGCAGGGTCAGGGCGCGGCCATCGATGTCCAGCGCCACGTTGTCGGCGGCATTGTCGAAACGCGCGGTGATGCGGGTGTCGCCGCATTGCCAGTAGGTCGCGGGCGCGGCGGCGGCCGGTTCGGCCGCTGGGTTGGCAGTCGGTGCGTCGGCCGGCGTCTGTGCCGGCGGCGAAGGCTGGCAGGCTGCCAGGACGAGGGCACAGCAGGCGCCGGCGAGGGCCGGCAGGCAACGTGGCATGGTTCCGTCTCCCTGCGAAATCAGCGGACAGCATAGCCGCCGCTGTCGTAACACGCCGTCAACAGGCCATGCTCTCGGCGCGGCGGACCTTCGACGCCTTCCCGCCCGGCCAGCGGTGCGAATACGTGGACTGGCCTCACCGAGGCCAGCGCGAGGACACGCGTGCGCACCGCCTGATGCAAGCTGTCGCCTGGATGGCCGAGGGCAAGCTGCGCAACTGGAAATACATGGCGCGCGGCTGAGCGTTGATGCGGCCCTGCAGTCGTCGCGCCGGCCGCATCGGCAGATGCGGATCGAAGGCATGGACCGGAGGCAAGGATCGGCGGCATGGATCGCACCGATTCAGCATTGCGATTGGAGCGCTGCGCGGGTGCGGACTATGCTGCGGATGCGCCCGCTTCGTCCCTTCATGACGTTCGCTCTTGCGGAGAGCCGTCGCATGAACCGTGTCCTGCATCCGTTGGCCCATACCCGCGCCGCCTCGGCCTGGCCCTACGTGGCCGGCGTTGTCGCGATCGTGGCCGCCTGCCTGTGGCTGCTGGTGCAGCCAGGCCTGCAGCGCGCGGACGGCCTCGGCCAGGCGCTGCGCGGCGGTGCGCTGTGCGCGCTGGCGACCGCGCTCGGGGCGTTGCCGGTGCTGGTGGTGCGCAGCATCCCGCAGCGGCTCGCCGACGGCCTGCTGGGGTTCGGCGCCGGCGTGATGCTGGCGGCCACGGCCTTCTCGCTGGTGTTGCCGGGCCTGGCGGCGGCCGGCCGGGCGGGCTATTCGGACTGGGGTGCGGCCGTGCTGGTCGGCGCGGGCATCATGCTGGGTGCGTCGACGCTGCTGGCGCTGGACCGCGTGCTGGTGGACGACCCGATGGACCGGCAACGGCACTTGGTGCCGGCACGCGTGGTGTTGTTCGTGCTGGCGATCGCCCTGCACAACGTGCCCGAAGGCATGGCGGTGGGCGTGGCCGCCGGCGGCCACCTGCGCGGCGCGGAAGGATTGGCGATGGGCATCGCCTTGCAGGACGTGCCGGAAGGGCTGGTGGTGGCGCTGATCCTGGCCGGTGCCGGCATGGCGCGCAGCAAGGCGGTCTTCATCGGCGCGCTGTCAGGCGTGGCCGAACCGCTGGCGGCCGTGCCCAGCGCCTGGGCGGTGGGCATCTCGTCGCTGCTGCTGCCGTGGGGGTTGGCGTTCGCCGGCGGCGCCATGCTGATCGCAGTGGGGCACAGCGTGATTCCCGAATCCAACCGCCACGGCCACGGCGCCATCGCCTCGCTGGGACTGGCCATCGGCTTCTGCCTGATGATGGCGCTGGATACCGCGCTGGGTTGACGCCGCCGCGCGCTGCATCGCTGCCATCGGCGAACGGCGGCGCCGGGCCGGTTCAGGGCGCGCTGTCCACGCGCAGCACGGGATAGAGCAGGTAGCGTTCGTCCCACGACGGATGGCGGCGATAGAAGAATTCCAGGCGCGCGGCCGGATCGTCCGCGAACGCCTTGTCCTTCAGTCGCTGCTCGAATTCGGTCTTCACCGCCGGGTCGCGCAGCATGTCGCGGGCGACCGCCTCGGCCACGTAGTCCTCCATGTACTCCTTGCGCTCGAACGCATTGTTGAAGCGCCCCCAGCCGGCCAGCGCATCCGGCGCCTGCGGTTCCAGCAGGGCCATCACCAGCCGCGACCTGGCCTGCGCGATGGGCACGAACAGCGAGCCGGCCGCGGCCTCGCGGGTTTCGTCGCGCCAGCGGCCTTCCAGCGTCACCCGCTGGTGGCCTTCGACCGAGGCGGCGCCGAAGCGGGCGGCATCGGCGCGGAAGACCTGCGCCGAGCCGCGCCACGGCTTGCCGAGCAGGCGGTAGTCGATGCCATGGACCTTGAGCACCTCGGCCACCCAGCCGGCGTGCGCGGCGGGCACCAGGTAGCCGGCCGCCGGCGCCTGGACGACCAGCGCAGGCTGGACGTCGTCCTTCAGCGGCACCTTCCACACCTGCGGCGTGGTTTCGTCGTAGCGCGTCATCAGCGCACCGGACACCTCGGAGGGCGTGCGCGTGTAGGCATAGCCGCGGAACTCGACGGTGCGCGCGTTCGCGGTGGCGGCGTAGCTCAGCGGTTCGGCGCGACCGCCGAGCTGCGCGGCATCGGCATCGGCGCGCCGGGCCGCGGCCAGCCAGTCACCGCCGTGCTGCGCCACCTGTTCCAGCACCGAGACGATGGTGTTGCGGGTGATCTTCACCCGCACCGGGTATTCCTTCCACGAATGCGTTTCCACCAGCATGCCGATGCGGTTGCGCAGCAGGTAGTAGCCGTGGGAGAAGCGCGGCGGCGGCACGCTGTCCTCGAAGCCGGAGGCGGGATCGTCGTTGACGACGAAGGACGGGTAGTAGGGCAGGGGCAGCGAGCCCTGCCGGGCCAGGTCGTCGATCACCGCGCCGCGCAGTGCGCGCCCGGCGTCGCGCAGGCCGGCGTCGCCGGCGTGCACGGGCTCGACCTGGATGGAGATGTCGTGCTCGAACTGGGCGCCGTCGGTGGCGTGCAGGTCCACCGCCACCAGCGGGTCCCAGCGCTGGACCAGGTGCAGCAGGGCGCGCATCTCCGGCGCATCGGCCTTCACATAGTCGCGGTTGAGGTTGAGGTTCTGCGCGGTGGTGCGCCAGCCCATCTCCTTCGGGCCGCGCTGGTTGGGGCGGTTCCAGGCGCCGAAGCGCTCGTGGCCGTCGATGTTGAACACCGGCACGAACACCCAAACCAATTTGTCCAGCGCACCGGCCGCGGCCTTGCCTTCCAGCGCTTCGCGCAGGGCCAGGAAGCCCGCGTCCTTGCCGTCGATCTCGCCGGCGTGGATGCCGCCCTGGATCAGCACCACGGGCAGGCCGCGCCGCTGCGCCTGCTCAGGCGTCAGCGCGCCGCTGGTGGACACCACCAGCGCTTTCATCGGCCGGCCTTCCGGAGTGGTGCCGAAGCCGGTGCAGCGCACGGCCTTCGGGTACTGGCGGGCGAAGGCGTCGCACAGGGCGACCACTTCCTCGTAGCGCCCGGTCTCCACGAAGCCGGAGTGTTCGGAGACGGTGGTCAGCGGCGCCTGCGCCAGGGCCGGCGCGGCGGACAGGAACAGCAGGGCGGCGAGGAGCGTTCGCGGCATCGTGGCATCCGGTGGCGGGCGAGCGGGCATGATGCCTGCCGGATGCGGTCGCGCCCAGCCCTCGACGGCCTGAACGCGCGGTTCGACCCCGGCGGGACGCATGCGGTAACCTGCACCGGTTTTGGTACCGGAAGATCGGATGAGCACGACAGCAGAAGCCGGCCAGGGCCGCATGCCCCGCCAGATCCCCTTCATCATCGGCAACGAGGCATGCGAGCGGTTCAGCTTCTACGGGATGCGCAACATCCTGGTGCCGTTCCTGATCAGTTCGGTGTTGTTGGCCTATCTGCCCGACCAGTCCGCGCGCGAAGGCGCGGCCAAGGACCTGTTCCACAGCTTCGTCATCGGCGTCTATTTCTTCCCGCTGCTGGGCGGCTGGCTGTCGGACCGCTACTTCGGCAAGTACAACACGGTGCTGTGGTTCTCGCTGATCTATTGCGCGGGCCATGCATGCCTGGCGCTGTTCGAGAGCCACGCCACCGGCTTCTACACCGGGCTGTTCCTGATCGCGCTGGGTTCGGGCGGCATCAAGCCGCTGGTGGTGACGTTTTGCGGCGACCAGTTCGACCAGACCAACAAGCACAAGGCCAAGGCCGTCTTCGACGCCTTCTACTGGATCATCAACTTCGGCTCGTTCTTCGCCTCGCTGTTGATGCCGCTGGTGCTGCGCAGTTGGGGGCCGGCGTGGGCGTTCGGCATCCCGGGCATCCTGATGTTCATCGCGACGGTGATCTTCTGGGCCGGACGGCGCAAGTACGTCAACGTGCCGCCTTCGCGCGGCACCGATCCGGACGCCTTCCTCGCCATCGTGCGCAGCGCGTTGCTGGGCAACGGCCTTGGCCTGGGCACGATCGTCGCGGCGGTCGGCGTGGTCGGCGGCGCCGCGATGCTGCTGCTGTGGGGGCTGAAGTTCGCCGGCGTCGCGCTGTGGCCGGAGGCGTGGGGCTTCGTCATCACCGCATGTCTGGCGCTGGGCGCGGTGATCGCCGGCGTCGGCTTCGGTACGTCGCTGCAACTGGGGCGGGCGCGCCGGCAGCACCCGGGCGAGGCCATCGAGGGCGTGCGCTCGGTGCTGCGCATCCTGATCGTGTTCGCGCTGGTCACGCCGTTCTGGTCGCTGTTCGACCAGAAGGCCTCGACCTGGGTCATCCAGGGCAAGGCGATGCTGATCCCGCACGACCTGTGGTGGTGGCCGAGCTGGCTGGTCAAGGACGCCACCCAGATGCAGGCGCTGAACCCGGCCATGGTCATGCTGCTGATCCCGTTCAACAACCTGGTCCTGTACCCGCTGCTGCGGCAGATGGGCTTCAAGGTCACCGCGCTGCGGCGGATGGGCTGGGGCATCGCGATCTCGGCGGTGTCGTGGGTCGTCGCCGGCCTGCTGCAGTTGCAGATGGACCAGGGCGAGCAGGTGTCGCTGGCCTGGCAGACGCTGCCCTACCTGCTGCTGACCTTCGGCGAAGTGCTGGTGTCGGCGACCGCGCTGGAGTTCGCCTACAGCCAGGCGCCGATGGCGATGAAGGGCGTCATCATGGCCTTCTGGTACCTGACCAGCACCTTCGGCGGGCTGTGGGTGCTGCTGACCAACGCCAGCGTGCGCGATCCCGCGGTGATCGGCTGGATCCAGGCGCAGGGCTGGACCGAGAACGCCTTCCTGATGTTCTTCTTCGCCGGCTTCGCGTTCGTGGCGGCGCTGGCGTTCGCGCTGTACGCGCGGACCTATCCCATGCAGGACAACTACCGCGCCGCGGCGTGAGGACGAAAGAATGAGCGCACCGATCACCCTGCTGCTGATCGCGGTCACCTGCGCCGTGAGCTTCGCGGCGCTGCGCATGCCGGCGCTGGCGATGCGGCTGATCCTGTGGCCGCCGGCGATCGACCGCCACCGGCAGTACGACCGCCTGGTCACCTACGGCTTCATCCACGCCGATTTCTGGCACCTGCTGTTCAACATGGTGACGCTGTTCTTCTTCGGTCGGGTGATGGAGGACATCATCACCCGCCTCAGCGGCAGCCGGCTGACCTTCGTGGCGTTCTATTTCTCGGCACTGGTGGTGTCCATCCTGCCGACCTACCTGAAGCACCAGAAGGACCCCAACTACCGCAGCCTGGGCGCGTCGGGCGCGGTGTCGGCGGTGCTGTTCGCCTTCATCCTGGTCGATCCGTGGGCCAGGATCGGGGTGTTCTTCATCCCGATGCCGGCCATCGTGTTCGCGGTGCTCTACATCGGCTACAGCATCTGGATGGACCGCCGCGGCGGCGACAACATCAACCACGGCGCGCACCTGGCGGGCGCGGCCTACGGCATCCTGTTCCTGGTGGCGATGGAGCCGGGCATCGTGCAGCACTTCCTGCAGCAGTTGTCGCAGCCGCGCTTCGGTTAAGCCGGCATTGCGGCCGGCATCACCCGGATTTCAGGCCGGGCATGCTATCCCGCCCCCACGTCCCCACGTGGAGCAGCGCATGGCAACCGCCAGGAAAACAGCACGCAAGGCCGCTTCCCGCAGCGGCACCGGGAAAGCCGCGACGAAGCGGGTAGCGGCGAAGAAGGCCGGCACGCAGAAGGCCGGTACGAAGACGGCAAGGAAGACAGCGGCGAAGAAGACTTCCACTGCCGGCACCGCCCGCACCGCGAAGAAGTCGGTCGCCAGGCAGGCAGGCGCAGCCACCCCATCCACTGCACGCACGGCGAAAGCGGCCACCGGCAAAACGGCCGTCGTCGCGGCGAAGAAGACGGCACGCAAGACATCGCCGGCCGATGGCGCGAAGGCGGCGGCTCGCACGAGCCCGGCAACCAACAGGAAGGCGAGCAGCACCAGCACGCGCAGGACCCCGGCCCAGGCGCCGGCAGCGCCCCGCAAGCGCCCGATGGCGACCGCCGCGCCGCGCAAGCGCGCGCCCCGCAAGGTCACGCCCGAACTCGCGCTGGCGAAGGCGAAGGCTTTGCTGGAGCAGAAGCAGGAACACGACCGCCGGCAGGCGCCCTGGCAGCAGTTCGACCAGGGCGATCAGGGCAGTGAACAGGCGGCAGGCTTCGTGTCCGCCGATGCCGCGACCAAGGCGCACGAACTGCATGCCGCGGAGAGCCGGATGAAGGCGATCCAGGGCAGCTCGGGCGTGCAGGGCCGGCACAACCAGGGCAAGCGCGACCACCGCGGCGAAGAATGAGTTTCGCCTTGCGTGCGTCTGTAAGGGATCGGGGAAAGAAGCCCGCCTGTGCGGCGAGGGACGGGACTCCGGCGCGGCAGTCGCGCCCGGAGGCGGACCCCTGCGCCGCGCCGGAGCACCCGGTAGCGGACAAGATGGAGCGTGCGGTGCGTCAGCCGGCCAGTGCGTTCGCGGCGTGCGCCTGGCTGTCGGTGCCGGAATAGGTGGACAACAGGCGCTCGTACACGGCGTTGTTGAGGCGTTCGAATTCCCAGTCCTGGGTGTGGCCGGTGACGGTCAACTGGAACAGGCCCTCCAGCAGGGTGAAGTCGCTGGCGGTGGAGACGTCGGGCAGTTCTTCGGTCAGGCTCATGGCGGAACTCCGGAAGCGGTCTATGCCCGGTAATCGCAGTAATCGTGCCAACTCCGATTCCGTGACCGGATTCGCGGTTCTGCGGAGGCGCGATTTCTTCACAAGCATGAATGTGACGCGCTGCGTCCAGTTCTGCCGCAAGGTTCCGCTGAGCAATCAGTCACAATGCCGGTGAGCCCACCGCCACGGAGCCGCCATGAGCACCGTCCCCGCTTTGCCCGACATCGCCCACGATCCCGACCGCCGCCGGTTCTGGACCCGGATCGACGGCCACGAGGCCGAACTGCTCTATACGCTGCGCGGGCAGGGCACCCTGGTCATCGACCATACCGGCGTGCCGGAGGCCATCGGCGGCCGCGGCGTCGCCGGGGCGCTGGTCAAGGCGGCGCTGGAGTACGTGCGGGCGCAGGGCTGGCAGGTCGTGCCTGCCTGCTCCTATGCGGCGGTCTACGTGCAGCGGCACCCCGAGTACGCCGATCTGGTGGCGGCCGGTTGAGCGCCTCTGGAGCGCCGCCGCAACGCACCCTAGAATTTCCGTCCTCACACGCGGAAGGAGCCCGAACGTGAACCCGTTGTTCCCCCACAAATCCTTCGTCCGAACCGCCCTGGCGGCAGCCCTGCTGCTGGCGCTGGCCGCCTGCCAGCGCGAGCCGGTGGCGCCCGCCGGCCAGCAGTCCCCCGCGGGCAGCGGCGAGGCCGCCACTCCGGCCGACGCCGCGCCGGCGGAGGCGCTGAAGGATGTCATCGAGACCAATGAGCGCTACGTCATCGGCATCAGCTATCCGCCTTCGGCCAACAAGTATCCCGGGCTGGCCAGGTTGATGGGCGACTACGCGGCCGCGGCGCGCGCCGAGCTGATGGAGGCGGTGGCGGCATTCGGCAACGACAAGCCCACTGCGCCCTACGAGCTCTCGCTGAACTTCGAGCAGGTCCTGGACACGCCGCAGATCGTGGCGGTCGCGGCCGACGGCAGCAGCTACACCGGCGGCGCGCACGGCTCGCCGCTGATCGCGCGCTTCGTCTGGCTGCCGCAGCAGGACAAGGCGCTGACCGCGGCCGAGCTGGTGCAATCGCCCGCGGGCTGGCAGGCCATCAGTGACTACGTGCGCGAGCAGTTGCATGCCGCGGTGGTGGTGCGCGCCGACGAGGACGAACTGCCGCCGGCCGACCGCGCCGCGCTGATCAAGAACAGCGCGCGCATGATCGACGAGGGCACCAAGCCCGTGGCCGAGAACTTCAGCCAGTTCGTGCCGGTGCTGGACGCCGGCGGGCGGATCGCCGCGCTGCGCTTCGTGTTCCCGCCCTACCAGGTGGGGCCGTATTCGGACGGCACGCAGACGGTGGACGTGCCCGCCCCGGTGCTGTTGCCGCACCTCTCGCCGGAGTACGCGGGGCTGTTCGCCCGCTGACCTCGCCATGGCCCACGCCCGCTTCGAGCGCAGGATGTCCGACCTGCTGGCCGAAGCGGACGTGCGCATCGGCGGCGACCGTGCCTGGGATCTCCAGGTCCACGACCCACGGGTGTATGCGCGCGTGCTGGGGCAGGGCTCGCTGGGGCTGGGCGAAAGCTACATGGACGGCTGGTGGGACGCGCCGTCGCTGGACGGCTTCCTGTTCCACCTGTTGCAGGCGCGCCTGGACGAGCGCGTGCACGGCGCCGGCGAACTCTTCGACGCACTGCGCGCGCGCCTGCTGAACCTGCAGTCGCGCCGGCGCAGCGGCGAAGTGGGCCGCCGCCACTACGACCTGGGCAACGACCTGTACCGCGCCATGCTGGGCAAGCGGCTGGTCTATAGCTGCGGCTACTGGCGCGAGGCCGCCGACCTGGACGAGGCGCAGGAGGCCAAGCTGGACCTGGTCTGCCGCAAGCTGCGGCTGCGGCCGGGCATGCGCGTGCTGGACATCGGCTGCGGCTGGGGCGAGGCGCTCAAGTTCGCGGCCGAGCGCTACGGCGTGAGCGGGGTGGGCATCACCATCTCGCGCGAGCAGGCGGCCTTCGCGCGCGAGCTGTGCGCGGGGCTGCCGGTGGAGATCCGGCTGCAGGATTACCGCGAGCTGGACGAGCCGTTCGACGCGGCCTTCTCGCTGGGCATGTTCGAGCACGTCGGGACGAAGAACTACGCGGCCTATTTCGGCGTGGTCCACCGCTGCCTGCCGCCGCACGCGCTGTTCCTGCTGCACAGCATCGGCACCAACCGCTCGGTCTCGCACACCGATCCGTGGATCGCGCGCTACATCTTCCCGAACTCGATGCTGCCCTCGGCCGCGCAGATCGCGCAGGCGCTCGACGGCCGCTTCGTGGTGGAGGACTGGCACAACTTCGGCGCCGACTACGACTTCACGCTGCAGGCGTGGCGCAGCAACGTCGAGCGCGCGTGGCCTGCACTGGACGCGCGCTACGACGAGCGTTTCCGGCGCATGTGGCGTTTCTACCTGGCCGCCTCGATGGCGACTTTCCGCAGCCGGCGTTCGCAACTGTGGCAGATAGTGCTGTCGCCGCACGGCGTGCCCGGCGGCTACGTGGCCCCGCGCTGAGCGGGGCCGGGAAGGCGGACGCGGGCCTCGGCGCGATGCGCGCCCGTGCGGCGCGGGCTCAGGCCGGCGGCAACTCGCGCGAGTGGAAGATGCGTTCGATGACCTCGGCCAGTTCGTCCTCGGAGAACGGCTTGGTCAGGTAGGCCTTGGCGCCCTGGCGCAGCCCCCACATGCGGTCGGTGTCCTGGTCCTTGGTGGTCACCAGGATGACGGGGATGTGCTTGGTGGTGGCCTCGCGGCTCAGCGTGCGGGTGGCCTGGAAACCGTTGAGGTTGGGCATCACCACGTCCATCAGCACCATGTCGGGCAGCTCGCGCTTGGCGACTTCCACGCCCGCGGCGCCGTCCTCGGCGGTGATGGATTGGTGCCCCAGCTTCTCGACGATGCGCTGGATGCCGAGCAACTGCGACGGTGAATCGTCGACGATCAGAATCTTTGCCATGAAGTTCCCCCAGGTTGTCCCCGCCGGCGATTGTAGAGCGACTGCGGACGGAACAGGAATGGGGCAGACGGTCGCGGCCGGACGCCCGTCGCGCCGCCGCTGCCGCTCATCCCATTCGCACCAGCGTCCGGCCGAAGGAACGCCCGTCCAGCATGGTGCGGAACACCTCGGGCAGGCCGTCCAGGGTGGTCTCGCGGGTGCAGATGGTGTCCAGGTGGCGCGGCTTCCAGTCATTGGCCAAGTGCTGCCAGACCCGTTCGCGGATGTCGCGCGCGGTGCCGGCCGAGGCCACGCCCAGCAGCGAGACGCCGCGAATGATGAACGGCATCACGGTTCCGGACAGGTCCGCGCTGGCGGCCAGGCCGGCGCTGGCGACGTTGCCGTAGGGCGCGGTCTGCGCCAGCAGGCTGACCAGCATCGGCCCGCCGACGTTGTCCAGGCCGCCGCCGAAGCGTACCGATTCCATCGGCCGCGCCGTCGCCAGCGCGTCGCGCCCCAGCACTTCGGCGGCACCGATGGCCTTGAGGTAGGGGGCGTTCTCCGGCTTGCCGCTGATGGCGTGCACCTCGAAGCCGGCGCGGCTGAAGATGTCCACCGCCAGCGAGCCCACGCCGCCGGTCGCACCGGTGACGGCCAGCGGCCCGAGTGCCGGCGCCTGCCGGTTCTCGACCATGCGCAGCAGCGCCAGCGCCGCGGTGAAGCCGGCGGTGCCCAGGATCATGCTTTCGCGCAGGCTCAGCCCTGCGGGCAGCGGGATCACCCATTCGGCCGGCAGCCGCGCGTACTCGGCATAGCCGCCGTCGCGCGTCTCGCTCAGTCCGCAGCCGGTGACCAGCACCGCGTCGCCTTCCTTGAACGCGGGATCGGCGGAGGCGGCCACGTGGCCGGCCACGTCGATGCCGCCCACCAGCGGGAAGCGGCGCAGGATCTTGCCCTCGCCGGTGCCGGCCAGCGCGTCCTTGTAGTTGACCGACGAGTAGGCCGTCCGGACGACGACTTCGCCGGGGCTCAGGTCGCCGAGCGCGAGCGCTTCGATGCCGCTGCGGTAGCCAGCGGCGTCATTGTGGATGCGGAAGGCGTTGAAGGAAGCGGGCAGGGTCATGGCGTGGTTCGTGTGTCCGGCGTGGCCGGGCGGAGGCGGAAGAGTCCGATCACAGGATACCGGGATGGAGGGCGCGCCACGCCGGGTTCGCATCCTCGATAAGCGGGAGCTCGATGGCGGAGGATCGATCCCTCGCCCGCCGAGCGAGGAATCAGCGCAACGACTTGCGCCGCTTCTCGTCCATCCACTTGTCCGCCTGCGCCGGGGTGTAGGCGCGCATCCAGGCGACCATGGCGGCTATGTCGTCGCCGTGCCACAGATCCTCGCGCTGTTCGGGGTGCAGGAAGCGTTCGGCGACCATGCGGTCGATCATGCCCATCAGCGGGGCGTAGAAGCCTTCCACGTCGAGGAAGGCGCAGGGCTTGTCGCCGATGCCCAACTGGCGCCAGGTGAGCATCTCGAACATCTCGTCGAGGGTGCCGAAGCCGCCGGGCAGGGCGACGAAGCCGTCGGACAGGTCGAACATGCGCTTCTTGCGCTCGTGCATGTTGGCGACCACTTCCAGCCGGGTCACGCTCTTGTGCGCGACTTCCCAGTTGACCAGTTGCTCCGGGATCACGCCGACCACCTCGCCGCCGGCGGCCAGCACCGCGTCGGCCACCACGCCCATCAGGCCGACGTTGCCGCCGCCATAGACCAGCGTCATGCCTTCCTTGGCGATGCGGTCGCCCAGGGCGATGGCGCGCTCGGCATAGGCGGGCTTGTTGCCGGCGTTGGAGCCGCAGTAGACGCAGAGGCTTTTCATGGGGCGGGAACGGGAAGCAGGGAAGGGGGCATGGTAAGAGTTGCAGGCGGGGAAGCAAAAACGCCGGCATCGCTGCCGGCGTTCCGCGGGGAGCGGGGATGGGAAGCCGCTTGCGCGCTACCCGTCCACCGTTCCCGGCGCTCAGTTCGCCTTGTGGATCGCGCGCTTGTCCACCGCCATGGCGGCGTCGTGGATGGCCTCGGACAGGGTGGGGTGGGCGTGGCAGATGCGCGCCAGGTCGTCGGCCGAGCCGTTGAACTCCATCGTCAGCACGCCTTCGTGGACCAGTTCGGAGACGTTGACGCCGACCAGGTGCATGCCCAGCACGCGGTCGGTTTCCGCGTGCGCGATCACCTTCACGAAGCCGGCCGGCTCGGCCATCGCCACGGCGCGGCCGACGGCGGCGAACGGGAAGCTGCCGGCCTTGTACGGCACGCCTTCGTCCTTGAGCTGCTGCTCGGTCTTGCCGACCCAGGCGATCTCCGGCTCGGTGTAGATGACCCACGGGATGGTGTCGAAGTTGACGTGGCCGGGGAGGCCGGCGATCAGCTCGGCCACCGCGATGCCTTCCTCGAAGCCCTTGTGGGCCAGCATCGGGCCGCGCACGCAGTCGCCGATGGCCCACACGCCGTCCGCGCCGGTGTGGCAGTGCTCGTCCACCACGATCTGGCCGCGCTCGTTGAGCTGCACGCCGGTGCCGTCGGCCAGCAGACCCCGGGTCGCGGCCTTGCGGCCCACGGCGACCAGCAGCTTGTCCACGGTGAGCGTCTGCTCGCCGGAGGCATCGGTGTAGGTGACCACGACTTCCTTCTTCTTGCCCTTGCCGACGACCTCGGTCTTGCCGACCTTGGCGCCCAGGCGGATGTCCAGGCCCTGCTTCTTGAATTCCTTGGCGGCGGTCTTGGCCACGTCGGCGTCGGCCACGGCCAGGAAGTCCGGCAGGGCCTCGAGGATGACGACTTCGGCGCCCAGGCGCTTCCACACGCTGCCCAGCTCCAGGCCGATCACGCCGGCGCCGATCACCGCCAGGCGCTTGGGCACTTCGGTGAAGTCCAGCGCGCCGACGTTGTCGACGATGTTCTCGCCGTCGAACCTGGCGAACGGCAGTTCGATGGAATCCGAGCCGGCGGCCAGGATGACGTTGGTGCCCTTCAACTCGGCCTCGCTGCCGTCGTGCTGCTTGACCTTGACCACGTTGCCCGGCTGCAACTGGGCGAAGCCGTAGAACGGGGTCACCTTGTTGGCCTTGAACAACTGGGCGATGCCGCCGGTGAACTGCTTCACGATGGCGTCCTTGCGGCCGACCATCTTGGCCACGTCGATCTTGGCGTCCTTGAAGCTGATGCCGTGCTGGTCGAACAGGTGGCCCATGTTCCAGTACTGGCGCGAGCTGTCCAGCAGCGCCTTGGACGGGATGCAGCCCACGCGCAGGCAGGTGCCGCCCAGCGCCGGCTTGCCGTCCTTGCCCAGCGCGGCGTCCACGCAGGCGACCTTCATGCCCAGTTGCGCGGCGCGGATGGCGGCGTGGTAGCCGGCCGGGCCGGCGCCGATGACGACGACGTCGAATTGTTCGCTCATTTCATTCGCTCAAATAAGAGGAGTGAGTGGAGAGGAGTGAGGAGTGAGGAAGAGAAAGCAAAAGCGCAGCCCTCACTTCTCGCTCCTGATCACTCACTTCTCGCTCTTACATGCCCAGCAGCATGCGGTGCGGGTTCTCGAGCTGGTTCTTGATGTCCACCAGGAACAGCACCGCGTCCTTGCCGTCGATGATGCGGTGGTCGTAGCTCAGCGCGATGTACATCATCGGCGCGGCCACCACCTGGCCGTTCTCCACCACCGCGCGTTCCTTGATCGCGTGCATGCCCAGGATGGCGCTCTGCGGCGGGTTGACGATGGGGGTGGACATCAGCGAGCCGAAGGTGCCGCCGTTGGTGATGGTGAAGGTGCCGCCCTGCAGGTCTTCCAGGCCCAGCTTGCCGTCGCGCGCCTTCTTGGCGTACTCGGCGATGCCCTTCTCGATGTCGGCGAAGCTCTGGCGCTCGACGTTGCGCAGCACCGGCGTGACCAGGCCCTTGTCGGTGGACACGGCCACCGAGATGTCGGCGTAGCCGTGGTAGATGATGTCGTTGCCGTCCACCGAGGCGTTGATGATCGGGTGGCGCTGCAGCGCATTGGCGGCGGCCTTGGCGAAGAAGCTCATGAAGCCCAGCTTGATGCCGTTGGCCTTCTCGAAGGACTCGCCCAGTTCCTTGCGCATGGCCATGACCTTGCCCAGGTTGACCTCGTTGAACGAGGTGAGCATGGCGATGGAGTTCTTGGACTGCATCAGGCGCTCGGCGATGCGAGAGCGCATCCGGGTCATCGGCACGCGCTCCTCGGGGCGCGCGCCGCCGCTGACGCCGGCGGTCTTGCCGCTGGCGTAGTTGACCAGGTCTTCCTTGGTCACCGCGCCGCGGCGGCCGGTGCCTTCCACCTGCGCCGGGTCGATGCCCTGGGTGACGGCGGTGAAGCGGGCACCCGGGGGCAGGCTGTCGGCGGCGGGCGCAGCGGCCTTGGCCGGAGCGGCAGGGGCGGCGGCCGCGACAGGTGCGGCAGGCGCCGGAGCAGCGGCGGCCTTCGGAGCCTCGGCGGCCGGAGCCGGCGCGGCGGCGCCTTCCTCGATGACCGCCAGGACCTGCTGGCTGGTCACCGTGTCGCCTTCCTTGAACCTGATCTCCTTCAGCACGCCGTCCACCGGCGAGGGCACTTCCAGCACGACCTTGTCGGTTTCCAGGTCCATGAGGTTCTCGTCGCGCCTGACCGCGTCACCCGCCTTCTTGTGCCAGGCGGCGATGGTGGCGTCGGACACGGATTCGGGAAGAACCGGAACTTTGACTTCGGTGGCCATTGGCTGGGGCGTCCTGATTGGAAGTGTTGTGCGTGGAAAGAGGGAGGCTTACTCGGCGGCGTCGTCGGCGCCGAGCTTGTTGACCAGCGCGTCGGCGACCAGCTTGAGCTGCTCCTCGACGTGCTCGGCGAAATGGCCCGCGGCGGGCGAGGGCGAGCGCGAGCGGCCGGCGTAGTGCAGTTCCTGCTTCGGCGCCAGGCAGGCCTGCAGGTGGTGCTTGATCTGGTACCACGCGCCCTGGTTCTGGGGCTCTTCCTGGCACCACACCACGTCGGTGGCCTTGGCGTAGCGCTTGAGCTCGGCGGCCAGCAGTTCGCGCGGGAACGGGTACAACTGTTCCACGCGCAGCAGGGCCACGTCGTCCTGGCCGCGCTTGGTCGCGTCCTCCAGCAGGTCGTAGTAGACCTTGCCGGAGCACAGCACCACGCGCTTGACCTTCTTGGGGTCGGCGGACTTGTCGGGGATCAGTTGCTGGAACTCGCCATTGGCCAGTTCGTCCAGGGTGGACACGGCCAGTTTGTGGCGCAGCAGCGACTTGGGCGTCATCACCACCAGCGGCTTGCGCGTGGTCATGCGCATCTGCCGGCGGATCATGTGGAACGCCTGCGCCGGCGTGGTCGGCACGCAGACCAGCATGTTCTCCAGCGCGCACAGTTGCAGGAAGCGCTCCAGGCGCGCCGAGCTGTGCTCGGGGCCCTGGCCTTCGTAGCCGTGCGGCAGCATCAGCGTCAGGCCGTTGACGCGGCCCCACTTGACCTCGCCCGAGGCGATGAACTGGTCGATCACCACCTGCGCGCCGTTGGCGAAGTCGCCGAACTGCGCTTCCCAGATGCACAGCGTGTTGGGATCGGTGGTGGAGAAGCCGTACTCGAACGCCATCACCGCCTCCTCGCTGAGCAGCGAGTCGATGACGGTGGCCTGCTCCGGCTCTTCCACGAGCTGGCGCAGCGGCAGGTAGTAGCTGTCGGTCTTCTGGTCGTGGAGGATGGCGTGGCGGTGGAAGAAGGTGCCGCGGCCGGCGTCCTGGCCGACCAGGCGCAGGCCGTGGCCTTCGGCCAGCAGGGTGGCGTAGGCCAGGTTCTCGGCGAAGCCCCAGTCGCCCGGCAGTTCGCCGGCGGCCATCTTGGCGCGGTCCTCGTAGATCTTGGCCACGCGCGGGTGCAGCGAGACGCCGGCCGGGATGGTGGTGATGATCTTGGCCAGCGAGTCCAGCGACTTGCGCTTGACCCGGGTGTCTACCGGATCGGACAGCTTGCCTGCCAGGTAGCGCGACCAGTCGATCGCCAGTTCGTCGCTCTTCTGCTTGGCCAGCTCGGTGGTGTACTCGCCCGAGTCCAGCTTGTTGCGGTATTCGTCGGCGATGGCCTTGCCGCCGTCGGCGGGGATGATGCCGGCGCTTTCCAGCTTGGCCGCGTACATCTCGCGGGTGGTCGCGTGCTTGCGGATGGTCTGGTACATCACCGGCTGGGTGGCCGCCGGCTCGTCGGCCTCGTTGTGGCCGTGGCGGCGGTAGCACACCAGGGCGATCACCACGTCCTTCTTGAACTGCTGGCGGAACTCGAAGGCCAGGTTGGCGCAGAACACCACGGCTTCCGGGTCGTCGCCGTTCACGTGCAGCACGGGCGCGCCGACCATCTTGGCCACGTCGGTGCAGTACAGGGTGGAGCGGGCGTCTTCCTTGTTGCTGGTGGTGAAGCCCACCTGGTTGTTGATGACGATGTGGATGGTGCCGCCGACGGCGAAGCCGCGCGCCTGCGACATCTGGAACAGCTCCATCACCACGCCCTGACCGGCGAAGGCGGCGTCGCCGTGCATCAGCACCGGCAGCACGGCCTTGCGCTCGACGTCGTTGCGGCGCTCCTGGCGCGAACGCACGCTGCCGGCCACCACCGGGTCGACGATCTCCAGGTGCGAGGGGTTGAACGCCAGCGACAGGTGGACCGGGCCGCCGGGGGTGGCGACGTCGGCGGAGAAGCCCATGTGGTACTTCACGTCGCCGGCGTGGGCCAGGGCGTTGTCGTGCTCGAACTTGCCCTCGAACTCGTCGAACAGCTTGCGCGGGCTCTTGCCCAGCGTGTTGACCAGCACGTTGAGGCGGCCGCGGTGGGCCATGCCGAT
>ERZ761607.2742-NODE-2742-length-18336-cov-7.990427_pt1 | contig 18336 bp, 16 predicted proteins | sample MGYA00511164_ERZ761607 | MGnify/ENA primary metagenome ERZ761607 (study PRJEB28899, sample SAMN02445080) | bioreactor sludge metagenome | biome: EBPR sludge | place: Australia: Brisbane, Thorneside Wastewater Treatment Plant | collected 2011-06-22 ...
AGATTTGATCTATTAGTATAGACTAATATACTATCACAGGAAAATTTACAGTAGGGATTTTTTCGCCAGTAATCAACCGCTGCTGGATCGAAGGCCAGACGCCAAGATTGGCGACCTGATTCCGCCAATATTCAATTACTCGTCGCCGGATAACAGGTTGCGAACCGGCCGTGTTCACCACGTTGCGCCATCCAGGTGCAAACATATCGAAGGCCGACTCTTCCATCTTGAGATTGCGAGGCAGGTTTCTTTGCAAGTCCATAAGGCTCAAGTGAATAAGCATATCAATCCGCTTGAGCTTGCTTAGAGAGCCGATGACCCTGAAATCAAACAAATTATATGGATCGATAAATGCCAAGTGTAATCCATGACGACTCACTGACTGAACCATCTGTTGCACAGCAGCAGCAGCACTGGCGTGAATAGGAATCACTGGCGCACCGAGGGTGCTCAATCTGGCTGAACAGGCCCCAAGACTTTTTTCGTCGATGTCCGATATGTAGATCGACGAGAAAGGGGCACCGCCGGCAACGCTAGTATTCCAAGCAGCGATTGTGCTCCCCTCAATCCACTGACCGGTATCCCGAATTCTAGACCGTCCGGTCGCGCAAAAGAGATCGAAGTAGGCTGCACCACCCTTTCCTTTGCCAAGGTATTTTCTTCGGGTCTCTCTACAAATATCCACATATCGGCATAAATAATGATGTTTATCTTTAGCCCAAATCCCGACTTCATTCGCGGGTAGACCATCGTCGCCTTCAATTAGCTCCATATCTATTTACTCGCTATTCATTTGTTCTTTTACTCACGACCGGCAGCTAAGTCCCCGGCGGCGGTTGCACCGTCACCGCCGCGCCGTCGCGGATTTTCAACTGGCCGTCGGTGACCACCTGATCACCGGCGTTCAGGCCTTCGAGAATTTCCACCTGGCCCGGCCGACGCAGGCCAAGCCTGACCGGCGTCATCACCGCCTTGCCATCGACCACCCGGTACACAAAGATTTTCTGCCCCAACGGCACGATGGCCTGCTCCGGCGCGACCAAGGCGTTTTCCCGCCGCTCCAGAATCAGGCTGACCCGCGCGAACAGGCCGGGCCGCAGTTTGTTGCCCTTGTTGGGCAAGCGCGCCCGCAACAACACGGTGCGGGTTTCCGGGTCCAGCGCGGGATCGATGGCGTAGATCGTGCCCTCGAAGCCCTGGTCAGGGTAGGCGTCCACCCGGACCGTCAGGGTTTGTCCCACCCCCAGCCGCGCCAGATAGGTTTCCGGCACCCGGAAATCCAGCTTCATCGAGCCGATGTTTTCCAGGTTGGCGATATCGTCGCCAGGCTTCACGTAGGCGCCGGGACTGACCAGCCGCAACCCCACCGTTCCGGCGAACGGGGCGCGGATCACCGTCTTGTCCAATCGCACTTGATCGAGCGTCTGTCGGGCGCGCGCCGCGTCGAGCTTGGCCTTGGCCTCGTCGAGATTCTGCTGGCTGGTCAGATTCTTGCGCTGCAAATCCTGCAAGCGCTTGAAGCTGATTTCGCCCATGCCGGCTTCGGCGGCGCTGCCGGCCAACTGCGCCTTGTACTCGTCCTGATCCAGGGTCACCAGCGGATCGCCCGCGTTCACGGTCTGACCTTCCTTGAAATGGATGCTGGCGACCCGGCCGGCGATTTCCGGGCGGATCATCACCGTCTCGTCGGCTCGCAGCGTCCCGATCGCCGTGACCTCGACATTCAGGGTCGCACGAGTCACCAGCGCGGCCCTGACCGGCATCGGTGGCGGTTCGGGCGGTTTTTGCTGGGCCGGAATCGAAACGGGTCCGGTCAGCAGGACGAATGCGGCGATCCGCGCCGCGCCTTTCAGGGAGTCGCGCATGGGAATTCGATCCGAACCCTTCGCAAGATCAGGGAAACAGCAACGCGCCGATGATGGCGTACAGCAGTGCCGGTAACAGATTGCCTACGTGAATCCGACCGATTTCCAACAGATTGATTCCGATGCCGAGAATCAGCAGTCCGCCAGTGGCGTTGATGGCGTCCAGCACCGCCGGTTCCGACAGGAACGCCAATTGCGCCGCCAATAGAGTAATTCCGCCCTGCACCACCAGCACCGGCAGGGCCGAGAACAGCACGCCGATCCCCAGCGACGAGGCCAGGGCGACCGAAGCCACGCCGTCCAGCAGCGATTTGATCAGCAACACGCTGGGATCGCCCACCGTGCCGTCCTGGATCGAGCCGACGATCGTCATCGCCCCGGTCAGATACAGGAGGGTGGCGGTGACGAACCCCTCGACGAAGCGGCTGGAATCGGAGCGCAGTTTGCGCCGCAGGATTTCGGCCAGACCATCCAGCCGCTGCTCGATCCGCAACAGTTCGCCGGTGACGCCGCCCAGCAGCAGGCAGGCGATGGCCAGCAGGGCATGGTCGGCTTTCAACGCCATGCGCAGACCGATGGCGATCACCGCCAGTCCCAGCGCCTGCATGAGGATGGTCTTGATCCGTTCCGGCAACCGCGCGCCCGCCGCCAGACCGACGGCGGCGCCGACGACGACCGCCGCCGTGTTCACCAGCGTTCCAAGCATTGCGTTCCCCCTTCAGCCCAGCAGCATCTTGGTTCCGACCAGCGCCAGGAAAACCGCGAACACCCTTTTCAGGGTTTCGGTCGGCAGCGTGTGCGCCAGTTTTGCGCCCACCGGGGCCGACAGCATACTGGCGAAGGCAATCCCGGCGAGCGCCGGTCCATAGACATAGCCCAGACTCCAGGCCGGCAACTGGGCGGCGTTCGAGCCGGTGACGATAAAGCCGATGGCCCCGGCCAGGGCGATGGGCAGACCGCAGGCGGCGGAGGTCGCCACCGCCTGCCGCATCGCCGTGTTGCACCAGGTCAGGAACGGTACGGTCAACGAACCGCCGCCGATGCCGACGATGGCCGACACCGCGCCGATGACTCCGCCCGTCGCCGCCATCCCGACCGCGCCCGGCAAGCCCCGATGCGGCGCCGGCTTGGCCCCGAACGCCATCTGCGCCGCCACCGTCAGCACGAACAGCGCAAAGATCTTGCTCAACACCGCGCTGGGCAAGGCGTCGGCCACCGCCGCGCCCAGCCAGGCGCCGATCACGATGCCCGGCGTCAGACGCCAAACCACCGGCCACAGCACCGCGCCGCGCCGGTGGTGGGCGCGCACCGACGAGATGGAGGTCACCACGATGGTGGCCAGCGACGTACCGATGGCCAGATGCATGACGATGGCGTCGTCGATCCGCTGGCCGTGGAAGATCCAGGCCAGCACCGGTACGATGATCAAGCCACCGCCCACGCCGAGCAGCCCGGCCATGACGCCGGCGAACGCGCCCAGCGTCAGATACAACAACAGGGTCGATACCAGGAATTCCAAGGCGGGATTATCCTTACTTGCGATCTTGGCCGGGAGAGCGCGTCGTGAATCTATGGTAAATTTCACCATCGAACAGCCACCGCGCGAGGCGGTTATTGTAAGGGGGAGCGCCGGGCATGTCCCCACCCCGATCACCATGATTCCGTGGCATCGATGCACCGCGGGCGACACAAGAACAGCGAGGAGCAGGCACAAGCATGAACAGTAAATCCATCTGCATGTTGGGCGGCACGGGTTTCGTCGGACGGCATCTGGCAACGCGACTGGCCAACCGCGGCCACCGGATCACGGTCCTGACCCGGCATCCGCAACGGCACCGGGACATCGAAGTCTTGCCCGGCGCCCGACTGGTCGAAGCCGACATTCACGACCCGACGGTGTTGCAGGCGCAATTCGCCGGTTGCGACGCCGTCGTCAATCTGGTGGGCATCCTGCACGAGTATCCGGGCCAGACCTTCGCCGCCGTCCATGCCGAACTGCCCGGCAAGGTGACGGATGCCTGTCGCGCGGCCGGGGCCAGGCGACTGCTGCACATGAGCGCCCTGCGCGCCGACGCCGCCCAGGGTCCCAGCCAGTACCTGTTCACCAAGGGCGCCGGCGAGCGGAAGGTCATGGAGTCGCGGGACTTGGGGGTCACCTGCTTCAAGCCGTCCATCATCTTCGCGCCGAACGACAACTTCCTCAACCAGTTCGCCAACCTGCTCAAGCGCGTTCCCGTGCTGCCGCTGGCCTGTCCGAACGCCCGCTTCGCGCCGGTCTACGTCGGTGACGTGGCGGCGGCCTTCGAAAAAGCGTTGGAGGACGACGCCACCATCGGTCAGTGCTACGAGTTGTGCGGACCGCGCGTTTATACCTTCAAGGAACTGGTCGAGGACACCGCCCGGATGCTGGGCCTGAAACGGCGGGTGGTCGGCCTGCCGGATGGGCTGGCCCGGTTGCAGGCCAAAATCTTCGGGATGCTGCCGGTCAAGCTCTTCACCATGGACAACTATCTATCCTTGCAGGTGGACAGCGTCTGCGCTTGCAACGGGCTGGAGGCGCTCGGCATCACGCCGCGTTCGGTCGAGGGCATCATGGCGCCTTACTTTGGCAACCAGCGTCAGCGTCAGCGCTACGACGCCTTGCGTCAAACCGCCAGCCGGGATTGACGCCCCCTTCCATCCGGCAACACCGGTGCGGAGGCCATGGCCTCACGCCGATACATGGGCCGCTCGTTTCCCCTGTCGATCCAATCCCATCATGAACCCCGTCCTGACCATCGCCAAGCGCGCCGCCCTGAGTGCCGGGCGCATCCTGCTCCGTCATTTCGACCATCTCGAACGGCTGACCGTCACCACCAAGCAACGCAGCGATTTCGTCAGCGAAGCGGATTTCGAGGCCGAGCTTGAAATCATCCAGACTCTGCGCAAGACCTATCCCAACCACGGTATCCTGGCGGAGGAAAGCGGTGAGCAACCGGGTCAGGACGAGTATCAATGGCTCATCGATCCGCTGGACGGCACCACCAACTTCCTGCACGGCATCCCGCATTTCGCCATTTCCATCGCCTTTCGCCATCGGAATCGGCTGGAAGCCGCGCTGGTCTACGACCCGATCCGGCAGGAGCTGTTCGTCGCCTCGCGCGGGGAAAGCGCGCAGATGAACGACCGGCGCATCCGGGTCAGCAGCGTCGCCCCGCTGGAGACCGCCCTGCTCGGCACCGGTTTCCCATTCCGCCATCCCCAGCACCAACCCGCCTATCTGGGTTGTTTCAACGCGCTGATGGGGCGGTGCCTGGAGATCCGCCGGGCCGGGGCGGCCTCACTGGATCTGGCCTACGTGGCGGCGGGGCGGCTGGACGGTTTCTGGGAGATCGGCCTCAAATCCTGGGACATCGCCGGCGGGGCGCTGCTGGTGCTGGAAGCGGGCGGGTTGGTCGGCGACTTCGCCGGCGGCAACGATTTCTTGCAGTCGGGCAATATCGTCGCCGGCAATCCCAAGGTGTTCAAGGCGCTGTTGCAGGCGATGCAGCCGCATCTGACCCCGGCGCTGGCGCGCTAGCGCCGAAATCCCGAAGTGATCGGATAGCGCCGATCCCGACCGAAGGCGCGCGGGGTGATCCGCACGCCCGGCGCGGCCTGGCGGCGCTTGTATTCGTTGACGATCACCAGTCGCGCCACCCGCTCCACCGTCGCCCGGTCGAAGCCAGCGGCGATCAACTCCTCGACCGAATGGTCCTCCTCCACGTAATCGCGCAGGATGGCGTCCAGCACTTCGTAGGGCGGCAGGCTGTCCTGGTCGGTCTGATCCGGGCGCAGTTCCGCCGATGGCGGGCGGTCGAACACCCGTTGCGGAATCACCGGCGACAGGCTGTTGCGATAAGCCGCCAGTCGGTAAACCATCGTTTTCAGCACGTCCTTGATCGGCCCGAAGCCGCCGGCCATATCGCCGTACAGAGTGGAATAGCCGACCGCCGTCTCGCTCTTGTTGCCGGTGGTCAGCACCATCTTGCCGGTCTTGTTGGAAATCGCCATCAGCAATACGCCCCGGCACCGGGCTTGGATGTTCTCCTCGGCGATGTCTGGCGGGAGTCCGGCAAACACCGGTTGCAGGATGTGCAAGAAGGATTGGAACGCCGGCTCGATGGGGAGGAGGTGATACTGGACGCCCAACGTCTTGGCTTCCAATTCGGCGTCGGTGTTGCTCATGTCGGCGGTATAGCGCGAAGGCATCGACACCGCCTCGACCCGTTCCGGTCCCAGCGCGTCCACCGCGATGGCCAGGGTCAGCGCCGAGTCGATGCCGCCGGACAGCCCCAACACCACGCCGGGAAAGCCATTCTTGGTCACGTAGTCGCGCACGCCCAACACGATGGCCTGATAAATCGCTTCCTCCTCGGCCGGCTCCGCCGCCATGGCGCCCGGCATCGGTTCCACCGTCGCGCCAACGGTGAAATCCACCGGATACAGACCCGCGACGCAAAAGGGCGCGCGCTGGGTCAACTCGCCACGCCCGCTCACTACCATCGAGCCACCGTCGAACACCAGTTCGTCCTGGCCACCGATCAGATTGACGTAGACGATGGGCAAGCCACATTCCGCCACCCGCTGGCGCAGAATCTCCAGGCGCAACCGGCCCTTGCCCGCGTGGAACGGCGAGGCGTTGAGATTGAGCAGCAGTTGCGCGCCGGCGGCGGCGGCCCGTCGCACCGGCTCGGGTTGCCACACGTCCTCGCAAATGGTGATGCCGACCTGGACGCCCCGGATCGTCGACACCACCGGGTCCGTCCCCGCCACGAAATAGCGCTTTTCGTCGAACACGCTGTAATTGGGCAGTAGCTGCTTGTAATAAACCGCGTGGCTGGCTCCGTCGCCGACCGCCGCCGCCGCGTTGCGCACCCCCGTCGCGGTCGCTTCGGGATAGCCGACCACGGCGACGATGCCGCGAATCGCCTCGCGCAAGCGCCGCATCGCCGGTTCCACCTGGCCGACGAAGCCGGGGCGCAACAGCAAATCCTCCGGCGGATAGCCGGTGAGGGTCAGTTCGGGAAATACGATCGCATCGGCCCGCAATCGGTCGCGGGCGTCGAGGGCGGCGGCGATGATCTTGTCGGTATTGCCCGCGATGTCGCCGACCAGGAAATCGAGTTGGGCCATGACGACCCGGAGGGTGAAAGCTTTGTCAGTCATTGGCTTCTACCGGATACGCTATGGCCGGGAGCGATCAGGTCTGAAAAACCCGGCCAAAATCGACGGTGACACCCGCGCTTTCCACCACGCCGGCCAGTTTCACCTTGCGGCCTTGCAGGGTTGAGACATACACAATCTGCCCATAGGGCTCGACCGTCCAAACCGCGGGAACACCGGATTGCACGAATCGATCAGCCTTGGTCATCAAGTCCTGTATGGCTTGGCTGGGAGAAGCGACTTCAATAACGAGTTGCGGTAACACATCGCATTTCATGGCGTCCTGCATGAAATTGGGCTTCAAACCGCCGCGTGGGTAAACCGCGATATCAGGGATCAACCCGGCTTCGATGTCCAGCGTCAGCTCCGGCCATGCTTCCCACTGCTCGGTCTGTTCGATTGCAAGGAGGATTTTCTTGCACAGATAGCTGTGATTAACCGAAGGACTCATGTTGCGGCCTGGACGGGGCCAGACTCCTGATTTTGGAAAATCAGGAAGTCCGCCCCCTCTATTTCTCAGCTAAAGAACGCTTTCATCGCCGCGCCGATGTCGGCCGGGGAGCGCACGATCTTCGCGCCCGCCGCTTCCAGCGCGGCGAACTTGTCGGCCGCCGTGCCCTTGCCGCCCATGATGATGGCGCCGGCGTGGCCCATGCGCTTGCCGGGGGGCGCGGTGACGCCGGCGATGTAGGCCACCACCGGCTTCTTGATATTGGCCTTGATGAATTCGGCGCCTTCTTCCTCGGCGCTGCCGCCGATTTCGCCGACCATCACGATGCCCTCGGTCTGCGGGTCGTCCTTGAACAGCTTCAGCACGTCCACGAAGCTCATGCCGTGGATCGGATCACCGCCGATGCCGATGCAGGTGCTCTGGCCCAGGCCGGCCTGGGTGGTCTGGTAGACCGCCTCGTAGGTCAGGGTGCCGGAGCGGGAGACGATGCCGATCTTGCCGGGCAGGTGGATGTGGCCGGGCATGATGCCCATCTTGCAGCCGCCGGGGGTGATCACGCCCGGGCAGTTCGGGCCGATCAGGTAGACGTTCGGGTAGCTGCTGGTCAGCACCGCCTTCACCTTGAGCATGTCCATGACCGGAATGCCCTCGGTGATGCAGGCGATGACCTTGATGCCGGCGTCGGCCGCTTCCAGGATGGCGTCGCCGGCGAAGGCGGCGGGGACGTAGATCATGGTGGCGTCGGCGCCGGTGGCGGCGACCGCTTCGTACACGGTGTTGAACACCGGCTTGCCGAGATGCGTCGTGCCGCCCTTGCCGGGGCTGATGCCGCCGACCAGGTTGGTGCCGTAGGCGATGGCCTGCTCGGCATGGAAAGTGCCCTGCGAGCCGGTGAAGCCCTGGCAGATGACCTTGGTGTTTTTGTCGATCAGGATGCTCATGGTCGTCTCGTTCTCTCTGGATCGTGGAAACCGAATGCGCGCCGGCTCACTTGGCGGCGGCGGCCACCGCCATCTTGGCGGCGTCGGTGAGATCGTCGGCGGCCATGATGTTCATACCGGACTTGGCCAGCATCTCGCGGCCGGCTTCCACGTTGGTGCCTTGCAGGCGCACCACGACCGGCAGGGTGAGACCGACCTCCTTGACGGCGGCGATGATGCCTTCGGCGATGGTGTCGCAGCGGACGATGCCGCCGAAGATGTTGACCAGGATCGCCTTGACCTTGGACGAGGACAGGATCAGCTTGAAGGCGCGAGCCACGCGGTCGGCGGTGGCGCCGCCCCCCACGTCCAGGAAGTTGGCCGGCTCGCCGCCGTGCAGCTTGATCACGTCCATGGTCGCCATCGCCAGGCCGGCGCCGTTGACCATGCAACCGATGCTGCCGTCCAAGGCGACGTAGTTGAGGCCGATTTCGTGGGCGATGTGCTCGCGCTCGTCCTCCTGGGAGGGATCGCGCATCTCGGCGGTATCGTTGTGCCGATACAGGGCGTTGTCGTCCAGGCTGACCTTGGCGTCCAGCGCCAGGACCTGGCCTTCCGGGGTTACGATCAGCGGGTTGATCTCGACCATGCTGCAATCCTTATGCACGAACAGGTTGTAGATCCCGGTCACCACCTTGACCAACTGATCGACTTCGCTCTTGTTCATGCCCATCTTGAAGCCGAGGTCGCGGGCCTGGTAGGGCTGGATGCCGGCGATCGGATCGATGGTCAGGGTCAGAATTTTTTCCGGGGTCTTGGCGGCGACCTCCTCGATGTCCACGCCGCCCTCGGAAGAGCCGATCAGGATGATGCGCTTCTTGCTGCGATCCACCAGGCAGCTCAGGTAGTACTCCTTGGCGATATCCACCCCGTCCCGGATCAGCAGAGCGTGAATCGGCACGCCTTCGGTACCGGTCTGCTTGGTGACCAGCGTGGAGCCGAGCAAGCGGCCGGAGACTTCTTCCACATCCTGAATCGTGCGAACGAACTTGACGCCGCCGGCCTTGCCGCGCCCGCCGGCGTGGACCTGGGCCGCGACCACCCAGGGTCCGCCCGGCCGGATCTCCTTGGCCGCCTCGATCGCCTGCTGCTGGGAGTTGACCTTGATGCCCTTCGGCGTCGGCACGCCGAATTGCCGGAACAGTTCTTTTGCTTGGTATTCGTGAAGGTTCATGCGGTTTACATCCCCTTTTCTGTTGGAGTATCTATTCTATCCCGAAAAACCGTAATCTTCACATAGCGACGCACCGGGAACGACGGTAGGTTTAAAATCGAGGGCGCGTGAGCCATCCGCGCGGCTCGCGCGACCGGTCCGCGTCCGATAAGTCCCGGATCGAATTCCCCCACCCTTTCGTACATCGATTCGCCACCCTGACCATCGGCTCTTCCTGAATGCAAGGCGTCCCCACCTCCGTCATGACCGTCGTCAACCCGCTCACCAATTTCCCCGACCATCCACCGGATCGCCGCCATCTGTGGGGGGTGTTCCGCGCTTCCCATGTCTACCGGCTGGCGCTGGCGGCGCTGTTGCTGACGGCGTTCGGAGTGGATGCGCAAAATCGGTTGTTCGGCAAGCAGAACCCGGATCTGTTTCTGGGCGTGACGCTGATCTACATCGCGCTGACGCTGCTCGCCATCGCCGGCAGCTATTGGCGGCGTCCGGTGCTGACGGTTCAGGCCCATTTGCAAATGCTGGTGGACTTGCTGGCCCTGACCGTCATGATCCACGCATCGGGGGGCTTGACCAGCAGCTTGAACAGCCTGCTGATCACCGCCGTCGCCGCCAGCGGCATTCTGTTGCCGCTCAGTTCGGCGCTGTTGGCCGCCGCGCTGGGCTTCTTCCTGCTGATTGGCTCCTGGTCGATGAGTCAGTGGCAAATCGTCGTGGCGCTGGCCCGGACCGGGCGCGGGCCGACCGGCTGGCCCGGCCTGTGGGAGCGGCTGGGCCAGATATCCGACGACTGGGTTCGCCTGGGGGTATTGGGGGCCGCGCTGTTCATCGCCGCCGTGCTGACCTACGCCCTGGCGGAGCGGGCGCGGCGCGGCGAGGCGCTGGCCCGCCGCCGCACGCTGGAGTTGCTGGAAGTCGCCGAATTGAATCAGGGCATCATTCGACACCTGCAAAACGGGGTGGTGGCGGTGGACGACACCAGTCGCGTGTTGCTTCTGAATGACACCGCCCGAGAGGCGCTGGGCTGGACCGAGGCGGGGTCCGGCATGATGCTGGAGACGCTGTCGCCGCCGCTGGCGCAACGGCTGCAAGCGTGGCTGAACGGCGCGGCTTTGGAGGGGCGGGCGTTTCGCCCCGCCGAGCACCGCCCGGAACTGATCCCGCGCTTCACCCGGCTGAGCGGACCTCGGGCGGCCAACGTGCTCATTTTGCTGGACGATTCCGAACAGATCACCGAACGGTTGCAACAGATCAAATTGGCGGCGCTGGGCCGGTTGACCGCCGGCATCGCCCATGAAATCCGCAATCCGCTGGCCGCGATCAGCCACGCCGCGCAACTGTTGCAGGAATCCACCAGCGCCAGCGCCAGCGACCGGCGGCTGGCGCAGATCGTCCACGACCACGTCAAGCGCGCCAATCGAATCATCACCGACGTGCTCAACCTGGCCCGACGCGGCCAGGTCAAACCGCAGCGACTGAACCTGGCGCCGTGGTTGGAGGACTTCAGCCAGGAGTTCACCCGCGATGGCGACGGGTTACCGCCCGAGTGGCGCCGAATCGTGGAGCCGAACTCCCTGGCGGTCTGCTTCGATCCGCATCAGTTACGGCAGGTGCTGTGGAACCTGTGCGTCAATGCCTGCCAGCACGGCGTCCGGCCCGGGGATCCGCCGCGCATCGAACTGCGCGCCGGTCTGGAAAACCATCGCGGACGACCCTTTCTGGAAGTGCGCGACGCCGGTTTTGGAATTTCGGAGGAAAACGCCGTCAAACTGTTCGAGCCGTTCTTCACCACCCGGGCCAAGGGCACCGGACTGGGTCTGTATCTGGCCCGAGAGCTGTGCGAGGCCAACCGGGCCCAGTTGCAATACCTGCCCATCGCCGAGGGTGGCAGTTGTTTCCGCATCACCTTCACCCCGGTTGGCTCAGCCCTGGAGACGGAATGATGGATGCCTGCAATGCCCTGATCGTCGATGATGAAGCCGACATTCGCGAATTGATCGCGATGACGCTGCTACCCCTGGGCGTGACCTGTCTGCTTGCCGAGACCTTGAGCGAGGCGCGCGCTCTGCTCAAGCGCCAGAGCTTCGGTCTGTGCATCACCGACCTGCGCTTGCCCGACGGCAGCGGGCTGGAGTTGGTGACGTACATCCAGAGGCACCATGCCAACCTACCAGTGGCGGTGATCACCGCCCACGGCAACATGGAAATCGCGGTGGAGGCGTTGAAGCTGGGCGCGTTCGACTTCGTGTCCAAACCGTTCGAGTTGGCGGCGTTGCGCGAGATGGTGGCGACCGCGCTACGGTTGAATCGAGGTAGTGACGGTCCTGGCGCCAACCGCCCCACCCTGCTCGGCCAGTCGGTGGCGATGGCCGAGGTGCGGGCGCTGATCGCCAAGCTGGCCCGCAGCCAGGCGCCGATCCTGATCAGTGGCGAGTCGGGCACCGGCAAGGAACTGGCGGCGCGGCTGATCCATCTGTCGGGGCCGCGGGCCGACCAGCCCTTCGTTCCGGTCAACTGCGGAGCGATTCCCGAACATCTGATGGAGAGCGAGTTTTTCGGCTACAAGAAAGGCAGTTTCACCGGCGCCACCCAGGACAAGGGCGGCCTGTTCCAGGCGGCGCGGGGCGGCACGCTGTTTCTGGACGAAGTCGCGGACTTGCCGATGCCGATGCAGGTGAAGCTGCTGCGGGCGATTCAGGAACGGGCGGTGCGGCCCGTGGGCGCGCAGACGGAAATCGCCATCGACGTGCGCATCCTCAGCGCCAGCCACAAGGATCTGGCTCTTCTGGTTCAGAACGGCGGTTTCCGCCAGGATTTGTTCTATCGCTTGAACGTGATCCAGTTGCGATTGCCCAGCCTGCGCGAGCATCCCGAGGACATTCCGGAACTGGCCAACGCGATTTTGGAGCGCCTCGGCCAGCAGTCCGGGCTACCACGGGCCACCCTGGCCCCCTCGGCGCTGACGACGCTGCGGGCCTACGCCTTTCCGGGCAATATCCGCGAACTGGAAAACATCTTGGAGCGGGCGTTCACCCTGTGCGAGGATGGAATCATCCAGGCGACGGATTTGTCGCTGCCCTTGGCGATGGAACCGACCGCGACGCGACCGCAACCACCGCCGCCCGCGCTCAAGGAGGAAATGGCCACCGCGCCGGTCGACCAGGGGTTCGAATCGAAGACCTTGCCGATCCTGCAACCGTCGGTTCGCAACCTGGAGGACTATCTGGAGCAGATCGAGCGGGCGGCGATCCTGCGGGCGCTGGAGGAAACCCGCTACAACAAGACCGCCGCCGCCGAGAAGCTGGGCATCACCTTCCGGGCGTTGCGCTACCGGTTGAAGAAGCTGGGGCTGGATTGAACGCGCCACCCATGAAAAACCCCGCCGGGGCGGGGTCTTGGATTGAAAGCCGATGGGCGATCAGTCGTCGCCGGAGAAGACGCCCAGGATTTGCAGCAGGCTGATGAACAGGTTGAAGATGGTGATGTACAGGCTCACGGTGGCCATGATGTAGTTGGTTTCGCCGCCGTGGATGATCTCGCTGGTCTGCCACAGGATCATCCCGGACATCAGCAGGATGAACATCGCCGACACCGCCAGCGACAACGCCGGAATGCTGAACAGCATCGCGCCCAGCCCAGCCAGGAACGCGACCAGGACGCCCACCATCAGGAAGGAACCCATGAAACTGAAGTCCTTGCGGCTGACCACGGCGTAGCCCGACAGCGCCAGGAAAATCGCGCCGGTGCCCGCCAGGGCGGTCATCACCACCTGCGAGCCATTGGGCAAGCTGAGGTAGAAATTCAGGATCGGCCCCAGGGTGTAGCCCAGGAAGCCGGTCAGGGCGAACACCGCCGCCAGGCCCCAGACGCTGTCGCGCAACCGGGTGACGACGAACAGCAGGCCGAAATAGCCGCCCAGGGTGATCAGCCAGTGCAGCGGCGGTGCGTTGAGGGCCATGGCGACGCCAGCGGTCAGGGCGCTGAACAGCAGGGTCATCGACAGCAACAGATAGGTGTTGCGCAGGACCTTGTTGCCGACGGCCGGCACAGCCGACTGCTCGTCCGTCAACGTGATCGGCGTTTTGGCCAGTAGGTCGTTTCTCTGCATCATGTTTGCAGCATCTCCTCAGGATGGTGAATGACTGTCGGTATTGACCATGGGAACGCGTTTTCGGTTCAACCGGCGAGTGTTTTCGGGGTCAAGGCACGGTCTTTCATAGCAAAATTGTCGCGCCGCGTCCACCCCGGCCTTACAGCCGCCCGCCGCGCTTGAGGTCCAGATACTGGTTGACCATGGCGGCCGGCAACTGGTCCGGCGGAACGTCGAGCACGATGCCGCCCTGCTGGCGCAACTCCTCCTGGACCCGCTCCCGGTGCAACAGATAGTGACAGGTCGTGGCGTACAGCCGCGCCCGCGCCAGGTCGTGAATCGGCCGCGCCAACAACTCGTCGAGGACCGGCTCGCGCAGGTTGGCGATCAGCACCAGATGGCGACGCCGCAGCAGGGCCACCGCGGCTTGCAATTCATCCTGATCCTCGTCGCGCAGGTTGGTCAGCAGCACGATCAACGCCCGCTTGCGTTGCCGGGTCAGCGCCCGCTGGGCCGCGTCGGCGTAATCCGGCGGCTCCAGACCCGGTTGCAAATCGTAGACGCCGTTGATCAGAGTGGCCAGCATGCCCGGTCCGGCGCGGGGCGCCAGCCAGCGCCGCTCGCCGCCGAAACTGTGCATGCCGACCGCGTCGCCCTGCCGCAGCGCCACGTAGGCCAGCAGGATCAGGGCGTTGAGCGCATGATCGAAGTGGCTCAAAGCATCGTCCTGGGCGCGCATCCGCCGGCCGCAATCGAGCAGGAACAGCACGGTCTGATTACGCTCGTCCTGATAATCCCTGGCGATCAACTTGCGGGTGCGGGCGGTCGCTTTCCAGTCGATCTGGCGCAAGCTGTCGCCGATGCGGTATTCGCGCAGTTGCAGGAACGTCTGTCCCTCGCCGCGCCGGCGGCGGCGATGGATGCCCAGCAGCGCCTCGTGTCGGTCAGCGGTCAGGCGGATGTCCTGGGCGATGATCGCGAAGTTGGGATAAATCCGCACCCGTTCCGGCTCGCCCAGGCGGTCGTCGCGCCGCCACCAGCCGCGCGGCGATTCCAGCAGAACCTGGGTGAACGGAAACGTCCATGCGCCGCGCGTCACCGGTCGCAGCCGATAGTCGAATTCGGCCCAGCCACCGGCCGCCACAATCAGCCGTTGGGGCAACTCGGTGGCCTCGGCGGCGGCGGTGGGGTAATGGTCGAACAGCGTCAACGCGGCGGGCCGCTCGTCGGCGTTGACGACCCGCAGACGCACCGCGCGCCAGACACCCAGCGGCAGCACGGGCGCGATGCCACGCTCGACCGTCAACGGAGGACGGCGCCGGAGCAAGACCGCGTCCCACGCGGCGACCACGAACAACAACCCGCTGACCAATAGCCAGAATCCGGTCAGTTCCGGCCAGACCGCCGGGACCAGGCCCAGCAGGGTCCAGCCGGCCAGCCAGCGCAACAGGCGTAAGGTGGGACTGAAAGAGAAGCGCATGTTGAGTTGACGAGAAGCGGAAAGCTTACCCATGCGCTTCAAAGTTCTCGCCGTTGCCGGTTCAAACTCGTCTGGCGACGCCAGATCCGGACGGGCTGTTGCACCGTACCCGGCCGAACCGTTGGCACCGGCAACTCGCCGGGAGCGAGGGCGCGGGTTTGCCGGCTGGCAATGCCGCGTTCCCTCAAGCGTCGCAGCAACTCCTCATGCGCGGCGCACCATCGTTCTTCCATCTCCCGGTCGCGCCGGGCCTGTTCGTTGGAAACGGCCGCACGGCCATCGTCGCCGACCCGAACCACGTTGAGGTTGAGGTCGCTGGCGTCGGGCTTGACCCGCAACCGCACGTAGTAGTCGCCCCACTCCGGTTTCTGGATGTGCGCCACGCCGCCTTCCACAAACAGGGTGGAGAAACCGGGTTCCACGTCGTAACCCAGTTCGACCAGGGTTTCGCCGATCACCTGTTGGGCATAGCGGCGGGCGGCGTTCTGTTCCTCCCGCTGACGGTGATGCTGGTTGAGTTGCTGGATGCGATGGCGGAGTTCAGCGGCCAGGGCTTCGGCTTGGGCAGCGGTCGGCGCGGTGAGAAAGGCGTCGCGCAGGTCAAGCAGCGCCGCCGATAGCGCTTGGCGGTCGGCTTCATTCAAACGATCCAGCAGCCGCCGCCATTCGGCCTGACGGTCGGTCTGGGTCAAAGCGGCGCGGGCTTGCAGGACCTCGGCGGCGGTGCGAACTGTGGCAGGCGCATCCTGACTGAGTTCCGCCAGCAAATGTTTGACGGCGCTATTGGCGACGGTGCGTTCGCTCAGGTGTTGCAGATCGGTGCGAGCGTGGGCGAGGTGCCGGCTCAGGGTTTCCCGATACCGTCGGGCGGATTCAACCGTGTTTTCATCCGGTGGCGCGGGTGGGGTCAGGTCCAGTTGGAGCGTTTCGCCGGGATAGCGCATTTGGAGATCCGCCAGCGCTTGCGCCAGGGTTTGCAACTCGGCGCGGCATTGGTCGATAGCCTGCTGGTGGTGTTGCAGTTCCCGCTGCTGGCGCTCGGCCTCCAACTGCTGTTGCAGGCGAACGCGGTCGACGCTGTAGCGGTAGCACTTGGGGCCGCTCATGTTCGGGCCAACTCAAGGTGGTAGACGTTGTCTTCCAGGCGCACCGCCGCGACGGTGAGGCCCCGGCGGTCTGGATCGTCCTCCAGATGGAACAGGGCACGGGCCAGCGGATTGACGGAGGTGGTTTCCAGGCGGTTGCCGATGCCGCGCCCGCCGTCGCTCAAATCCTGGATGCACCAGTCCAGCAGTTGTTGCCGCGCCGGTTCGGACAGGCGCAAGGCGAGATCGTGTTCCTCCGCCACCCGCCGGGCGATGTTGTCCAGCATCCCGGCGAAAATCCGTTCGGCCACCGCTGGCTGGATGAAGTCGAACACCACGATGTTGTCACCGATGCGGTTGAGGATTTCCGGGCGGCCCAGGGTGAATTTGAAGTAGTCGGCGATGGCGGCGCGCACCTTGCGCTCGACCTGCTCGTAGGCTTCGCCGGGCTGGACCAGTAGGCGGCGCTCGCCGGTTTCGTCCCGGACCTGAATGCCCAGATTGGAGGTGAAGATCAGGATGGCCTCGGAAAAGTACACGGTATCGCCCCGCCCGTCGGTCAGCCGGCCGTCCTCAAGGATTTGCAGGAACTTGTCGAGAATGCGGGGATGGGCTTTTTCGATCTCGTCGAACAGGACGACGCTGAACGGTCTGGCCTTGACGGCGTTGGTGAGTTCGCCGCCGGCGTCGTAGCCGACGTAGCCGGGTGGCGCACCGAGCAGGCGGGCATCGGCGTGTTCGGCGGCGAATTCGCTCATGTCGAAGCGGATGTAGGCGCATTCGTCGCCGAAGATCAGCGCGGTCAGGGCGCGGGCCAGTTCGGTTTTGCCGACCCCGGTGGGACCGGCGAAGAACAGCACCCCGCGAGGCCGGCTGGAGGTGGCGGCGGTTTGCGCGCTGGTCAGTCCGGTCACCGAGCGCATCAGGATATCCACCGTCTTGACGATGGCCGGGGTCTGGCCCTTGACCCGCCGACCGATCTCCTCGGGCGCGCGGCGGATGCGGTCGCGCAGGTAGGCTTTTTTCCAGGGGTTGTCGAGCGCCCCGACCTTGAAGCAGCGCACCGCGTCGCCGACTTCGGCCAGCGGCAGCCGTTGTTCTTCGGCCAAGCGGGCGATGGCGAACAGGTGGTGCAGGTTCAGCCCTTCGGTCAGTTGGGCGAAGCTGTCGGCGAACTGGGCGCGGGCGGCATCCGGGGTGGTGGCGTGATCGGCGAAGGACGGGGCCAGCAGGCAAGCGGCGTGCTGGCGCTCCTCGAAGCCGGGCGGCGGCAGGCTCAGGCGGTGCAGGCGGTCGTTGTCGAGGGTGAACCACGAGGGCAGGTCGGTTTCGCGATGGCACAGCCAGAACAGGGGGTTGTAGCGCGGCGCGGAACCGTCGGGCGCGGCGATGGGGTGGGCGGTGTGGGCGAGTTTCTCGCAACTGGTGAAGAATTCGTGTTCGGCTTCGCTGAGTTGCTGGACGCTGACCGGGATGCGGGCGGCGTAGTCCAGCACCGCCGCCGCCCGGAGGTTGGCCTGCACCAGCGGGCGGAGGTAGGCCGCAGGCAGGCGGGCGAGGCTGACTGAGGTTGGTTCGGCCTTGAGATCGGCGTTGAGGGCGCGGTTGGCGGCTTGGCGGGCGGCGGGGGTGTTGGGATGGACGCGCGCGCCGTCCACTCGGTCGTAGACCAGCAGGAATTGATAGCCGCGGACCGCCAGCGCTTCCCACAGGGCGTCGAGCAGGGGCAGCAGGACGTATTGTCCATCGATGGGGGTCAGCACGATGTCGCGAATCTGGCCGCCGAGCACGAACTGCGGGGCGATGCCGAGCAGGCGGTGGATGTCCGCCAGCCAGCGGGGCCAGGGGAGATGATCGGTCATGTCAGGTGGGTACTATCCGTTGGGCACCGTTCAATCGCCCCAGCTTACGATCAAAGGTGTGCAGAATCAGCTGCCGTTGCGTCGCCGCCACCAGAATTAGGCTATCGGCAAAGGGGCGTAACCAGTCGAGCGCGCCCCCGCTCAGGCGACCAGGCGGAGATGAGCGGA
>ERZ761607.2744-NODE-2744-length-18319-cov-7.103044_pt1 | contig 18319 bp, 11 predicted proteins | sample MGYA00511164_ERZ761607 | MGnify/ENA primary metagenome ERZ761607 (study PRJEB28899, sample SAMN02445080) | bioreactor sludge metagenome | biome: EBPR sludge | place: Australia: Brisbane, Thorneside Wastewater Treatment Plant | collected 2011-06-22 ...
CGGCCGCCGACGTGCGCGACGCCGCCGCGTCGGTGGGGCTTCGCCAGGTGGCGACGGTCGCTGCGGGTGATACGGCATCGACGGTCGACGCGGTGATCGCCGCGCGGTCGTCCGCCCCCGGCGCGGTCGTGGCGGTGACCGGTCGCTCGGGGCTGGTCGCCGACGTGCGAGACGCGCTCCGCCGGGCGGGCGTCCAGAACCTCAAGACGAAGACGTACTGGATCCCGGGCAAGACGGGCCTGGACTGACCGCGGGGCACCGGTGCGGATGCTCAGCGGACGCCGGCGGAGGGACTCGAACCCTCGGCGCGGAGCGCCTCCTTCATGATCTTGCCGCTCTCGTTCTTGGGCAGCGCGTCGCGGAGGTCGATGTCGCCGGGGATCTTGTAGGTGGGCAGGCGCTCCTTGAGGAACTGGCCGAGCGCGTTGGCGTCGAGGGCGCCCGGGGTCTTGGGGACGACGAAGGCGCGCAGGCGATCGCCCAGGAGCTCGTCGGGGAGGCCGATGACGGCGCACTCGTGGACCGCGGGGTGCTCGAGGATCGCGTCCTCGATCTCCCTGGCGGCGACGCGGTGGCCGCCGACCTTGAGCATGTCGCGCGCGCGGCCGACGAGCCAGAAGCGGCCGGCGGCGTCCTGGCGCGCGAGATCGCCGGTGCGGTAGCCGTGGGGGCCGAGGACACGCGCGGTCTCGTCGGGATCGTGCCAGTAGCCCTGCATGATGTTGGCGCCGCGGGCGAAGAGCTCGCCGACCTCGTCGACGTCGCAGGGCGCGCCGTCGGGGCGGCGGACGGTGAGCTCGACGCCGGGGATGGCGCGGCCGATCGAGCCGACGCACTCGGGGAGCTCGGCGGGCGGGACGTACGAGAGGCGGGCCGAGGCCTCGGTGGCGCCGTACATGACGACGAGGCGGCGCGGCGCGATCGCGCTCATCACCTGACGGGTGAGCGCCGGGCTCATGCCGCCGCCGGCTTGCGTCGCCCACGCGAGCGAGGTGAGCTCGCCGCGCGCGAGGCGGTCGGCGAAGGTGGAGCGGTTCATGAGGATCGCGTAGGTCGACGGCACGCCGGCGACGCCGGTGCAGCGCTCGCGCTCGAGGGTGTCGAGCGCGACGTTGGGATACTGGAAGCGGTTCTCGACGACGACGGTGCCGCCGGCGGCGAAGGTCATGTGCAGGAGCGAGAGGCCGTAGACGTAGTAGAAGGGCAGGAGCACGAGGGTGCGGTCGGCGGGCGTGAGCTCGAGGTAGGAGACGATCGAGCGGACGTTGGCGACGATGTTGCCGTGGGTGAGGACGGCGCCGCGCGGGCGGCCGGTGGAGCCGGAGGTGTAGATGATGGCGGCGGGGTCCTTCGCCTCGGGCTCGCCAGCGCTCGCCGCTCGCGCGGGATGAACGGCGCCGCGCTCGGGACGAACGGGATGGATGGCGACGTCCGCGAGCAGCGGCCGCGCCGCGTTCAGCACGCGATCGAAGCGCGGGCCGTGTAACAGGACGCGGGCTCCGGCATCTGTCACGTAGTGAACCAGGCTGTGTGGATCCGCCGCCGTGTTGAGCGGCACCGCGATCGCGCCCGCGGCGAGCGCGCCGAACCACGCCGCGATCCACTCGAGGCCGTTGTGGGCGAGGATCGCGACGCGGTCACCCTTTGCCACCCCGAGCGACGCGAGCTGCGCCGTGACCGCCGCCGCCGCATCGGCGACCTGCGCGTACCCGAGCCGTACCCCACCGGGATCGTGCGTGACCAGCGCGGCGGAATCCGGCGTCCGTGCGGCACTTTGCGTCAGGAAGTGGTGGACCAGCGTCGGGGTCACGACGCGAGAGTCCCACGCGTGGAACGATGAGATCCACGTCCGGGGCGTTCTTCAGACGTACTTCACATCAAGGCTGTCAAACCAACATGTCCCGACCTCTCCTCGATCGCCTCTCCCTCCACAACCGCCGCGCGCTCCTCCTCCGCTCGCTCGGCGTCACCTGGTGGCCGATCATCCGGCTGAGCGCGTCGCCTGCTTCGGTCCGATGATCAGGTAGGTCGACATCAGGCCCTTGCCCTTCACCTCGACCTGGCGAGGCGGCTCGAAGTCGTAGTCCGCGGCGAGCAGCTCGTAGGTCGCCGACGTCACGTGCACGCGGCCCGGCACGCCGCTCGACTCCATGCGGCTCGCCGTGTTGACCGTGTCGCCCCAGAGGTCGTAGATGAACTTCTTGGTGCCGATGACGCCGGCGACGACCGAGCCGGAGTGGAGGCCGACGCGGATCGTGAGCTCGCCGCCCACGCGCTCGTCGTAGTCGGCGATCGCGCCGAGCATGTCGAGCGCCATCTTCGCCATCGCCTGCGCGTGATCCGCGCGCGGCTCGGGGATGCCCGAGACCACCATGTAGGCGTCGCCGATCGTCTTGATCTTCTCGAGGTGGTGCTCCTCGGCGAGGCGGTCGAACGCGCTGAAGAGCTCGTTGAGCATCGACACCAGCGCCTCGGGCGACGTGCGCGACGACAGCGCGGTGAAGCCGACGATGTCGGCGAAGAGCACGGTCACGTGATCGAAGCGATCGACGATCACGCCCTCGCCCTGCTTCAGGCGATCGGCGATCGGTGAGGGCAGGACGTTGAGGAGCAGCCGCTCCGACGTCTGCTTCTCGGCCTCGAGCTCGCTCGTGCGCTCGGCGACCAGGTGCTCGAGGTTCTCGCTGTGGGCCTGGATGGTCTCGGCCATCGTGTTGAAGCTCTTGCCGAGCTGGCCGATCTCGTCCTTGGTCGCGACCGCCGTGCGCGCGCGGAAGTCCTTGTGGGCGAAGCGCTCGACCGTCGCCGAGAGCGCGATGATCGAGCGCGTGAGCAGCGTGCCCATCACGATCGACACGACCAGGGCGAGCGCGATGACCCCGAGCGAGACCTTGATCGCCAGGCCCCCGGCCTCGTCGAGCGCCGCGCGCATGTCGGTGTCGGTGATGTCGACGCCGAGCACGCCGAGGCAGCGGCCGTCGGCGCGCGTGCCGAGCGGGTAATAGGCCGAGACCGAGTGCACCTTGAAGTCGGGGTCGTAGACGAAGTCGTCCTCGAGCACCGCCGCACAGTCGCGCAGCGCGCGCGCCAGCGCCGGGAGCCCGCTCACGTCGTAGGGCTGGTTGAAGTGGGAGAGCGGCTCCTCGGTCTGTCCGGCGTTGCCGGCGACGACGTCGGCGTCGACGACGAAGCGCGGCTGCGCCGGATCGTCCGACGGCATCAGGAGGTACGTGTAGCGGAGGAGGCGGGGCTCGGCGTCGCGGATCGCGTTCAGCTGATCGGAGATGCGCCGGTAGTCGGCCGAGGCCTCGATCTCGGCGACGTCGGCGTCGGAGACGGTCGCGCCGGCCCGGTCGGCCAGGCGCGCGTAGGCCTCGCGATCGATGCCGGCGGCGCCGACGTGCGCGATGTTGCGCAGCCGCGAGCGCAGGTCGTCGCGCAGCTGGCTCTCGATGAAGCGGTACAGGAACAGGGCCAGCAACACGCTGACGACCGTGCTGACCAGGAAGAACGCGACCGTGATCTTGCGCCGTAAGCGCATCCGCCGCGTTCGAGGCTAACACTGTTGCGCGCTCGGGCCTCGCGCGCTGCGCGCGCGACCGCGTCGTCGCGGGAGCTACCCCGTTTCTCGCTTCGCTCGCTGCCCCACTCCTCGCGGTCGGCCCTTCGCAGGAGCATCTTGACACTGTTTGGTGTCACAGTTATCAATGACTCATCGGAAGGAGTCACAGATGGCCAACCTCACCCCTACCCCTACCCCCGCCCCTGCCACGTCCTCGACCGACCGCTACCGCCGCCTGGGCCAGGAGCTCGACGCCCTGAAGGCGCGCATCCAGCTCCAGCTCGGCGACGAGGACGTCGCCCACGTGCAGCAGGTCCAGCGCGTCTCCACGGCCGCGGAGGTCGTGGGCCGGACCCTCATCCACGTCAGCCTCGACCCGGTCACCTTCACGGCCGGCGTCGCCGCGCTGTGGCTGCACAAGCAGCTCGAGGCGACCGAGATCGGCCACACCGCGCTGCACGGCGCGTACGACAAGCTGCCCGGCGGCGAGCGCTGGGCCGCCGACGGCTTCGCCTGGGACGTGCCGATCGACGAGGAGTCGTGGCGCAGCGGCCACAACCACAAGCACCACGGCAACACCAACGTCGCCGGCAGGGACCCCGACATCCATTTCGGGCCGATCCGCCTGACGCAGCAGACGCCGCACCGGTCGGCCCACGAGCGCCAGCCGTGGTGGCTGCTCTTCGTCGTGCCGACGTTCACCTTCGGCATGAACCTCCACTTCACCGGCGTCGCCGATCTCGCCGCCGACAACGGGCTCTCGACCAAGCTCGACGTCCTGCCCGACCGCTCGCCGGCGAGCCGCCGCCTCGCGTGGAAGCGCGCGCTGCGCAAGTACGTGCCCTACTACGCCAAGAACTACGTGTTCTACCCCGCGCTCGCCGGGCCGATGTTCGCCAAGGTGCTCCTCGGCAACATCCTCGCCGAGACCGCGCGCGACGTGTACTCGGCGGCGACGATCTACTGCGGCCACGTCGGCGGCGACGTCGCGAGCTGGCCCGAGGGCACCAAGCCCCGCAGCCGCGGCGAGTGGTACGCGATGCAGATCGAGGCGACCAACGACTACGAGGTGCCGCGCTGGGTGTCGATCCTGTGCGGCGGGCTCGACCGACAGATCGAGCACCACCTGTTCCCGCAGCTGCCGCCCGAGCGCCTGCGCCAGATCGCGCCCGAGGTGAAGGCGATCTGCGAGCGCCACGGCCTCACCTACAAGACCGACACCTGGGGCAACCAGCTCCGGAAGGCGTTCGCCCACATCAAGCGGCTGTCGCGTGACGAGGGACCCCGCGCCGTGCTGCGCGAGGCCGCGTGATGTTGTTATTAACGGCGGGGATGCCCGCCTCCGCGCCGCCACCGCCCGTCGACCAGGCCGCCGACGCCGCGACCATGACGATCGACGAGCTCGCCGCCCACACCGGCGTGTCGACACGGACGATCCGCTTCTACCAGGCGCGCGGCGCGCTCATGCGCCCCGAGATCCGCGGTCGCGTCGCGTACTACGGCGACGCCCACGTCGAGCGGCTGCGGCTCATCGCTCAGCTCCAGGATCGCGGCCTGCGCATCGACGCGATCCGCGACGTCGTCGCCGGGATCGATCGCGGCGAGCTCGATCTGGCCGAGTGGCTCGGGCTCGAGCGTGAGGTGCAGGCGCCGTGGGCCGACGATCAGGCGAAGACGGTCGACGAGCTCGGGCTCTACGCGCTCGCCGGCACGCGGCGGCCGGGCCTGGTCGCCGACCTCACCCGCGCCGGGCTCGTCGAGCGGCGAGAGGGGGGCGTCTACCTCGTGCCCAGCCCGGCGCTCCTGGGGATCTCGATGAAGCTGGCCGCGGGCGGCGTGGATCTCCCGACCGCGGTCGAGGCCGGCGAGGTGCTGCGCAAGCACCTCGGCCGCGCCGTGAAGGACCTGGTCGAGCTGTTCGTGAAGCGCATCCGCCACGGCGACGTCGTGTTCGACGAGCCGGAGGGCACGTTCGCGAGCCTGCGCCCGCTCGGCATCGAGGCGGTGAAGGTGCTGTTCGCGCGCGAGATGGAGCGGGAGCTACGAAAGCTTCTGGAGTCGGGCGGCGTGAAGGCCCTGCGCGGCCGGAAAAAGCGCCGCTGAGTCCGTCACGTTCCGCGGCGTGCTGGCTCCACCTCCTCATGCGGGAGCACGACCACAGGAATCCGAAGACCTCGGAGGAGCGGGAGCATGGTGGCGTGGCGCCGGGGAAGACGACGCGTACCGAGCGGATCCAGCGCAAGGCGAGCGGTCCGCCGCAGGCCGGCAGCGACGTCACCGACCTGGTGCAGATGACCGCGGGCTCGACGGGGGCGGCGCTGCCCGAGACGGCGCGCGCGCGGTTCGAGCAGAGCCTGGGCGCGGATCTGTCCGGCGTGCGGGTGCACACGGGCGAGAGCTCGGCGGAGGCCGCGGCGGGCATGGGCGCGAAGGCGTTCGCGACCGGGCAGGACATCCACTTCGGCGCCGGCCAGTACCAGCCCGATGATCCATTCGGGATGCACCTGCTCGCTCACGAGGTCGCGCACACCGTGCAGCAAGGCAAGGGCGGCGGCGGCGGCGCGCAGCCCAAGCTCGAGGTGAGCGAGCCGGGTGACGCCCTCGAGCACGAGGCCGATCACGCGGCGGATGCGATGGTGCGCGGCGAGACGGCGAACGTGAGCGCCGTCGCGCCGGGTGCGTCGCGGAAGGTGCATCGCTTCATCGGCGGGATCGTCGACGCCATCCAGGGCGCGGTGCAGGACGTCGTCCAGTCGGTCGCCACGCCGCCGCAGACCCAGGGCGGAGGTGGAGGCGGCGCGGCGGCGGGCGGAGCCGGCGCGCGACCGATGCTGGCGATGGGCTCGCGCGGCGCAGCGGTGGTCGAGCTGCAGGAGAAGCTGGGGATCGCGGCGGACGGCGCGTTCGGACCGGCGACGCGCGCCGCGGTCGTCGCGTTTCAGCAGTCGAAGGGGCTCGTCGCGGACGGCATCGTCGGCGGGATGACGTGGGCCGCGCTCGACGGCGGTGGTGCGAGCGCAGCCGCGCCCGCGCCCGCAAACGCAAACGCAAACGCAAACGCAAACGCGAACGCAAACGCAAACGCGAACGCGAACGCAAACGCGAACGCGAACGCGAACGCGCACACGACCGAGGCGACGCCGGCGGGGAACGCGGTCGCGCCCGGCGAGGGCGCGGAGCCGGCGGCGACCAGCGGCAACGCGACGCGCGACGCGATCGTCGCCCAGGCGCGCAGCAAGCTCGGCCTCATCTTCTCCAACAAGTCGGGCGGTGTCGACGAGACCGGCGAGAAGGTGCGCCACGGCTGGGAGCACCTGCAGGAGATCTTCGGCGTCGCCATCCCGGCGTTCCCGCCGCAGGTCGTGAAGTACCTGAAGTACGGCAAGAACAGCGACGCCTCCAACCCCAACGGCCTGCCGAGCTGGTGCGGCATCTTCGCGACCTGGGCGGTCATGACCGGCGGCGGCAACTCGGGCGGCTGGCAGAGCGGCAACCGGGTCGACAATATGAAGAAGCTGACGAAGGACCCGAAACCCGGCGACGTCGGCAACTTCGAGAAGAACAACCACTACTGCATCATCGCGGCGGTCAACGGCGACTCGATCGAGACCATCGACGGGAACTCCTTCGACGGCGAGTCCGGCGGTGACGGGGCCGTCGCGACCAAGACCCGCAGCCGCGGCGAGTTCCGCGCGTTTTTCCGACAGGTCGACGAGTGACCGGGTACGATCGGGGCGATGGGGCGGTCGCTCGCGAACGGGCGCTTCGAGGTCCTGCGCCTGCTCGGCGAGGGTGGGATGGGGGTGGTGCACGCGGCGCGCGACACCGAGCGTGACGAGGTCGTCGCGCTCAAGTCGTTGCGACACCTCGGCGGCGAGGCGCTCCTCCGCTTCAAGCACGAGTTCCGCGCGCTCCAGGACCTGCACCACCCCAACCTGGTCGCGCTCGGCGAGCTCCTCGAGGAGGACGACGACTGGTTCTACTCGATGGAGCTGGTCGAGGGCGTCGACGTCCTCACGTGGATCGACGGCGACCGAGATCGCCTGCGCGACGTGCTGCGCCAGCTCGCCGCCGGGCTCGGCGCGCTGCACCAGGCCGGCAAGGTGCATCGCGACATCAAGCCCTCGAACGTGCTGGTCACCCATGCCGGCCGCGTCGTGCTCGTCGATTTCGGGCTGGTGACCGAGAGCCGAGCGCCGGAGTCCTCGGATCCGTCGATCGTCGGCACCGCCGCCTACATGGCGCCCGAGCAGGCGGCGTCGCGCCCGGTCGGCCCGGCCGCCGACTGGTACGCCGTCGGCTGCATCCTCTACGAGGCGCTCACCGGGCGCCTGCCGTTCGAGGGGACGACGATCGAGGTGCTCATGCACAAGCTCGAGCGCGAGCCGCCGCTCCCCTCGCAGCTCGTGAGCGTGCCCGGCGATCTCGACGCGCTGTGCGGCGAGCTCCTGCGCCGCGATCCCGACCGCCGGCCGCGCGCCGACGAGGTGATCACCCGCCTGCGCGGCGATCAGCCGCGCGCGCTGGGCACCCTGCCGCCGCAGGGCACCGTGTTCGTCGGCCGCGAGGCGGAGCTCGCGGTCCTCGAGGAGGCGTTCGCGGCCGCGAGCGAGCGCGTCGTCTCCGTGCTGGTGCACGGCGAGTCCGGCGTCGGCAAGAGCGCGCTCGTCGGCCGTTTCCTCGACCGGCTCCAGCGCGATCGCGACGACGTGATCGTGCTCCACGGCCGCTGCTACGAGCGCGAGGCCGTCCGCTACAAGACCGTCGACGGCGTCATCGACGCGCTCAGCCGGCACCTCGTGCGCCGCGCGCGCGCCGAGGTCGAGGAGCTGGTGCCGCCGCACGCCGACGTGCTCCTGCAGGTGTTCCCGGTGCTCGCCCGCGTCGACGCGCTCGCGGGCGTGCCGCCGGCGACCGACGCGCCCGATCCGGCCGAGCGCCGCCGCCGGCTCCTGTCGGCCTTGCGCGAGCTGTTCGCGCGGCTCGCGCGTCACGGCCGCGTCGTGATCGCGATCGACGATCTGCAGTGGGCCGACCCGGATGGGCTCGCGGCGCTGCGCGAGCTCACCCACGACCTCGGCCACGACGGCGCGGGCATGCTCGTCGTCGCCACCGGCCGGACGGCGCAGTGCGATCAGGGTGCGCTCGGCGCCGTGCGCCACGTGCGCGTCGGCCCCTTGACCGAGACCTCGTCGCGCGCGCTGGCGGAGCTGCTCGCGCGCGCCGCCGGCCTGTCCGCGATCGATCCCGCCGCCCTCGCGAGCGAGGCCGCCGGCCATCCGCTGTTCATCGACGAGCTGGTGCGCCGCGCCGCGGAGCCCGACGCGCCGGGCGACATGGAGCTCCCTGGCGAGCAACCCGAGCGTCTCGGCTGGGCCACGCCCAGGCTCGACGAGACCGTGCGCGCGCGCATCTCCCGCGCCCCCGCCGACGCGCGCCGTGTGGTGACGTTGCTCGCCGCCGCCGGTGCGCCCGTCAGCCACGAGGTGCTCGCGCGCGCGGCGGAGCTGGACCTGGCGACGTACCTGCGCGCGCTCGACGTGCTGCGCCAGGCGCGGTTCGCGCGCTCGAGCGGCACGCGCCGCACCGACCCCGCCGAGATCGCACACGATCGCATCGCGGCCGCGGTCGTCGGCGGGCTCGACGGGGAGGCGCGTCAGGCCCTGCACCTGCGCCTCGCGACCGCGCTCGCCGCCGAGCCCGACGCCGACTCCGAGGCGCTCGCGCTGCACTGGGCCGGCGCGGGCGAGGTCGGCCGCGCGGCCATCCACGCGCGCGTCGCCGCCGACGAGGCCGCCCGCGAGCTGGCGTTCGAGCGCGCCGCCCGCCTCTACATGCAGGTGCTCGAGCACGGCGGCGGCGAGGACGATCCCAACCTCTACGTGCGTCTCGCCCACGCGCTGGTCGGCGCCGGCCGCGCCGCCGAGGCCGCCGGCGCCTACCTCGCGGCGGCGGCGCTGGCCAACCCCGACGAGCGCACCACGCTCGAGCTCGAGGCCGCCGATCAGATGATGCGCAGCGGTCACGTCGATCAGGGCCTCGACATCATCCAGCGGGTGCTGCCGACGCTCGGGATGAGCTACCCGCGCTCGCAGGCGGCCGCGGTGCTGTCGGTCGCGTGGCGGCGGGCGCGCGTGCGGCTGCGCGGCCTCGGTTATCGCCCGCGCGACGAGCGCGACGTCCCGGCGAGCGTCATGCGTCGCCTCGACGCGTGCTGGATGGTGTCGGTCGGGCTCGGCGTCGTCGACCCGATGCGCGGCGCGGACTTCCAGGCGCGTCACCTCCTGCTCGCGCTCGACACCGGCGAGCCGCGCCGCGTCGCGCGCTCGCTCGCCGCCGAGGCCGCGTTCGCGGCGACGCGGGGGCGCGGCGCGAGCGAGCGGATCGAGAAGCTCCTCGCCGACGCCGCCGAGCTGGCGGCGCGCCACGACGACGCCTACGGCCGCGCGTGGACGATGGCGGCCGGCGGGATCGCCGCGTTCCTCCTCGGCCGATGGCGGGAAGCGCGCGAGCGCTGCGCGCAGGCCGAGCGCGAGCTGCGGGCGCGCTGCGTGGGCGCGAGCTGGGAGATCTCGACGACCCAGATCTTCGGCTTCCGCGCGCGGGTCCAGCTCGGCGAGCTGCGCGGGCTCGACGCCCACCTCGAGCAGCTCGTGCGCGAGGCGCGGGCGCGGGGCGACGTGCACGCGCCCAGCCACCTGCTCGGCGGTCACGCACACTTCGTCGCGCTCGCCGCCGACGATCCCGAGCGGGCGCGGCGCGACTCGCGCGACTCGCTCTCGCGCTGGGCGCGCAGCGGCTATCGCGTGCCCCACGCGTTCGATCTGTGGGCGATGACGCAGACCGACCTCTACGACGGCGACGCGGCCGCGGCGTGGAAGCGCGTCGAGGAGGGCTGGCCCGCCCTGCGCGCGTCGCGCCTCCTGAACGTGGAGCTGATCCGCCTGTTCATGACGAGCACGCGGGCCCGCGCGGCGATCGCCGCCGCGGCGAAGGGTCTCGAGGTCTCCCGCACCGTCGAGATCGCGGCCGACGCGGCCGCGCAGCTCGAGCGCGAGCCCGCGCACTGGGCCCGCCCCCACGCGGCGATGATCCGGGCCGGCCTCGCCGGCGTCCGCGGCGACGCCGTCGAGCGCGCGCGCCTCCTCGCGGTCGCCGCCGACGGCTTCGCCGCATGCGACATGGTGCTCGCCGCGATCTCCGCGCGCCTCCGCCGCGGCCTCGCGCTCGCCACCCCCGAGGGCGCGGACCTCGCCGCGCAGGCGATCGCCGAGCTCCGCGAGCGCACGGTCAAGCAGCCGGAGAAGCTGGCGGCGATGCTCGTGCCCTGACGGGTGACGACTCAGTCGACCGTCAGCTCGCCGAGCGCCCACGCGCTCGGCCCGTGATACTCGGGCGTCGTGACGAGCTCCTGGCTGCGCGTCGAGAGCGCGAGCGCGGCGAGGGCGTCACCGCGCACGATGCCGCCGGTCACGTCGTGCGTGCCGCCGCGATCGATGATCCGACCGAGCGCGATCGCCGCGCGGAAGTGGCCGGTCACGGGCGCCACGTCGAGCCACGACCAGGCCTCGACGACGAGCAACGGTCCACCGCTGCTCGCGAGCAGCGCGCGCTCGGGTGACGTGCCGGGCGGGACGACGATCGCGCGCACGCCGCCGTTGGGCGACACGCCGCGCAGCGACGCCTCGCGACCGTCGAGCGCCAGGTTGCGCGCGACCCCGCGGCCGACGAGCTCGAAGCGACGCACCGCCGCGCCGTCCTCGTCGAGGGGTGCCGATCGCAGGCCGAACGGCAGCGTGCCGTCGCTCGTCACCGTCAGCGGCTGCGCCGCGGCGACCGCGCCCGTCGCGATCGGCTGCCCTGGACGATAGCGGACGAGGCCCTGGTGCTCGAGCGCCGGATCGGCCTGCGCGACGATCGCCTCGAAGAGGCCGCGCCCGCCGTGCAGGAGCGCGTCCGCGCGCAGGACCGTCGCCATGCGGCCCGCCGGGGTCTCCAGCGCCTTCGCGCGGCGCAGCGCGCGGTCGACCGCGGCGGCCACGACGACGCCGATCGCCAGCTCCTCGCGGCGCCGGACCACGCGCTCGAGGCGCGCGTACACGCCGTCGCGCAGGAGGCGCGCCTCGACGGTGAACCGGGTCTCCGGCCAGCGCGCGTCGACGTCGCGGCTCGTGATCACCTGCACCGCCTCGACGGCGACCTCGACGCGCACCTCCGCGACGGTGGCGCCCGCGGCGCGCGCCGCGGCCACGACCTGCGCCTCGAGCTCGCCGGGCACGCGCGCCAGGGCCGCGGTCTCGACGGCCGGGTCGGCCACGACCACGCGCGCCGGCGCCGCCGACGGCGGCGAGCGCCAGGGCGGACCGACCGCCCCGCCCGCGCGCACGAGCGCGGCCCGCAACGCCTCGGCGACGACGTCCGACGGGCCGAGCGTGAACGTCGCCGAGCCGCGGCCCTCGGGGGTGTCGCGATGGATCGTCGCCGCGAGCGCCGTCGTCGTCCGCTCGCCTTCCGACGATCCGCGGGCCGCGTCGCCGCGCGCGACCCAGCGCGCACGGGTGAAGCGCGCCCGCGCGCTCCAGTCGGCGATCGCGCGCTCGGCCGCGAGCGCCCGGACCAGCGCCTCGATCGTCATCGGCTGCCCCTCGCGCGTCCGACCAACGCGCGGGTCAGGAGCCACGGCGCCATCACCGCACGCGCCGGCGCAACGGCCACGGCGATCTCGCGCCGATCGCGGCTCGTGCCCATCGCATCCGACAGGAGCTCGCTCGCGCGGCCGCGCACCTCGAGGTCACCCCACTGACGACCGGTGCGGCTGCCCCGGGTGAGCTGGCGTCCGCGCGCGACGCGCAGCACGGCCATGCCCGCGTCGTCGACGTGCACGTTGCGCAGGCCCTCGATCACCAGCCCGTCGTCGATGCCGGCCTCGAGCTCGACCGCCGTCGCCTTGCCCTCGGTGAGCGCCAGCTGCGACGGAGTCTCGGCGAGCCGCCAGTCCGGCGGAACGCGACGCGCGCGGCCGCCGATCGTGCCGTCGTCGTCGAACCAGGAGCCGGCGAACCCGCTGGCCACCGGCTCGTCCACGATCTTCACCGCCGGGCGGTCGGGCAGCTCGACGCGTCGGCTGCGCACGTGCGCGTCGACGAGCGCCGCCACGACGCTCGGATCGAGGAGCACCACCTGACGCCCGATCGGCGGCGGCGTCGGCGTGAACAGCGCGAGCGCGTCGTCGGCGGCGCGCACGATCTCGTCGTCATTCACGCGCTCGACCGCCGGCCCGAACCCGCCGGCGAGCTCGACCTCGCCGAACTGTGGCAGCGAGCCCTGCCACGCCACGAACGTCGCGCCCAGGCGGCTGCGCACGAGGCGCTGGTGACGGTCGCCGTCCTCGCCGACCGCCCACACCCGATCGTCGTCGGTCGCGAGCCACGCCGCGCGGTACACGATCCGGCTCGACGCGGCCTGCTCGCCGCGACGCGCGAGCTCGCGGACCCGCGCCAGCCAGCCTCCCTCGACCAGGGTCTCGGGATCGACCTCGACGGGCTCGCGGCGATCCTGGGGCGCCGGGATCGCCGCCGCCGGCGTGGCGCGCGCCCCCCCGGCCTCGCGCGCCAGCGCCTCCGCCACCGCGGCGATCTGCGGCGGCGTCACCGCGTCGAAGCAACGCTCGACGCGGCGGCCGTCCGCCGTCCGCCCGGACAGCACGCCGACGGTCATCCGCTCCTCGACGACCTCGGCCACCGCGACGTCGACGAGCGCGCGCACGCGCCGGCGGCTCAGCACCCACGCCCGCGGCTGGTCCAGTCGCTCGCCCATCACCGTCACCGCGTCCCGCAGCGCCTGCCGGAGCTGGTCCGCCCCGAGCTCGACGTTCGTCGGCGCGCGCACGCGACCGCGGCCGCAGCCGAGCGGCGCCAGCGCCGCCGCGGCAGCGCTCGCCCCCAGCGCGCGCAGCAGCTCTCGCCGATCGATCACCCGCCAACGTTACACCGACCCCCGTGCCCGTGCCCGTGCCCGTGCCCGTGCCCGATTCTGTTCTGACTACCTCCGCGCCTTCCCCTTCGCCTTCACCTTCACCCGCGCTGCCTCCCCCGCCGTCGCCGTCCGCTTCCCCTTCGCCGGCGCCGCCCGCGGCGCCACCTTCGCGCCGGGCGCGCCCTCGTCGAGCCACCGCGCCGCGCGACTGAAGTCGGCGAAGCGTGTCTCCTTCCCGTCGGCGCCGAGGAACACGAACAGGTAGTCGCGGCTCTTCACCGTCGCGCCGGTGATGAAGCAGTAGCCCGCGGCGTTGGTGAAGCCGGTCTTCCCGCCGGCGACCTTGTACGTCCCGAGGATCATCGGCACGTTGGTCGTGTTGTACTGGATCCGCGCGTAGTTGCTCTTCGAGCGGACCTCCGCCGTCGTCGTCCCCATGATCTCGGCGAGCACCGGATCGGTGAGCGCGGCGCGCAGGGCGAGCGCCATCTCGCGCGCCGTCGACACGTTGCCGCGCAGCCCGGACGTATCGGTGAAGCGCGTCTTCTTGAGCCCGAGGTCCTTGGCGACGCCGTTCATCGCGGCGATCAGCTGCTTCGGGGTCATGCCCGCGGCGCGCCCAAGCGCCGTCGGCGCCCGGTTGTCTGACGACATGAGCATGGCGCGGAGCAGATCGACGTTCTTGAAGCTCTGCCCGATGTCGAGGCGGGTTCGGCTGCCGCCGATGGCCGCCTTCGCGTCCTCGCGGCTGATCTCGGTCCAGCCGTCGAGCTCGATGCCCTTCTTCCGCACCGCCATCGCGACGAAGATCTTCGTCGTCGAGGCGATCGCGCGGACGGAATCAGCGTCCTTGCCATACACCTCGGCACCTGTTCGCGCGTCCAAGACGACCGCAGCGCGGGAGCGAATGTCCGGCAAGCCCCCGTTATCAGGACGTTTGTCTGCGCTGGCCCGGCCCATGCCGCCACCTGCCAGGCCGAACGCGATTCCGAGTGTCACGAATCGCCGGAGATGCATCGATCCGAAGCGTAACAGCGCGACCAAGTGCAGGCCAGAAAAGCACTAACGGCTGACATCGGTTAGAATCAACCCCCGCGGGAGGTACGAATGGATCCGCAAGCACCAGGGGCGGTCGGTCCCGATCCGTTGATCGGACTGACCATCGGCAACTATCGCGTCAGCCAGAAGCTCGGAGAGGGCGGCATGGGCGCGGTGTATCTCGCCGAGCACCCGCACATCGGCAAGAAGGTCGCGCTCAAGATCCTGCACGCGGAGTTCGCCTCCAACAACGACGTCGTGTCCCGCTTCTTCAACGAAGCCAAGGCGGTGAACGACATCGGGCACCCGAACATCGTCGACATCGTCGACTACGGCGTGCTGACGACCGGCCCCTCTGGCGAGGGCCTCGTCTACTTCATCATGGAGTTCCTGCCCGGCATCACGCTCACCGAGCTGATCCGGCGGGAATCACCGCTGCCCCCCGAGCGGGCGCTCAGCATCTGCCTCCAGGTCGCCGACGCGCTCTCGGCGTCGCACAAGTCGAACATCGTCCACCGCGATCTCAAGCCCGACAACATCATCCTCATCCAGCGCGGCCGCGAGAAGGACTTCGTCAAGCTCCTCGACTTCGGCATCGCCAAGCTGACCGGCGATCAGCCCGGCTCGCGCCGCACGCGCACGGGCCTGGTGATGGGCACGCCGGCGTACATGTCCCCGGAGCAGTGCGAGGGTCGCGGCAACGTCGATCACCGCGCCGACATCTACGCGCTCGGCATCGTGCTCTACGAGATGATCACCGGCCGCGTCCCGTTCTACGGCGAGGGCTACGGCGAGGTGCTGGTCCAGCACCTGACCCAGGCGCCGCCGCCGCCGTCGACGATCCGCGGCCTCATCCCGCCGCACGTCGAGCAGGTGATCCTGAAGGCGCTCGAGAAGCGCCCCGAGATGCGCTTCCCGACGATGGACGAGATGTCCAAGGCGCTGATGGATCCGGTGGGCTACGTGGAGGCGCGCGGCGGGGTCGCCAACTTCCTGGTCACGCCGATCACGCCGACCAACGAGCCGATCGCGCCGGTGTCGCGGCTCACGCCGTCGCCGGTCAGCCGCCTCACGCCGGTCCCCGGCTCGGTGACGACGCCGACCACGCTCGGCGGCGCCGCGGGCCAGCTCGCGCCGCCCGGCAACAGCAAGAAGGGCCTCATCATCGGCGTCGGGGTCGCGGCGATCGCGGCCGGCGTCGCCGCGATGCTGCTCTTGGGCGGCGGCAGCGGCGGCGGCGATGGCGGCGGCGGCGGCGCGGCGGCGACGGGCTCGGAGACCGCGACCGGCGTCGCGACGGCGAGCGGCGCGGCGACCGGCTCGACCGAGGCCTCTGGCACCGCGACCGGCTCGGACACGGCGTCGGGCGCGGGCTCGGCGACCGGCTCCGACTCCGGCTCGGCGACGGCGTCGGGCGCGGGCTCCGCGACCGGCTCCGACTCCGGCTCCGGCGCGGCGTCCGGCATGCTCGGCGGCGAGATCACGATCACCGTGGCGTCGTCGCCCAAGGGCGCGTTCGTCACGTTCGGCGACGAGACGCGGCCTCGCGGCAAGACGCCCCTCTCGTTCACGGTGCCGGCCGCCGACACCGAGGTGGACATCGACATCGAGCTCCCCGGCTACGTCGACGAGGAGCGCACGGTGAAGTTGACCGGCAACGTCGACCTGGAGGTCGCGCTCAAGAAGAAGAGCCGCGGCGACAGCAGCGGTTCGAGCCGGGGCTCGGGTCGGGGCACGAGCCGGGGCTCGGGTGGCGGCTCGAGCCGTGGCACCGGGGGCACCACCGGCGACGACGTGATGGATCCGTTCAAGTGAGCACCACGACCATGACCTACTCGAAACACCTGAAGTCCGCGATGTTCGCGGCCGCCCTGGCCATCGGCTCCGTCGCCGTCACCACGTCCGCGGTCGCCCAGCCGACGAGCAACGACCCGCGCGAGCGCGCCAAGCACTATTACGGCGAGGGTCGCAAGAACTACGACCTCGGCAACTTCGAGAAGGCCGTCGAGAACTTCAAGAAGGCGTACGAGGAGCTGCCCGACGGCGCGTTCCTCTTCAACATCGCGCAGGCGTACCGCCAGCTGCAGGACTGCAAGAACGCGCTGTTCTTCTACAAGCGCTTCATGTCGGTGAAGAAGGACATCCCGGCCAACACCAAGACCGAGGTCGAAGGCCACATCAAGGCGCTCGAGCAGTGCGTCCGGGATCAGGACAACATCCGCAACCGTCCACCCGACGGCACCGAGCTGCCCGATGGCATCGACGGTAGCGGGACCGGGGGCACGGGCGGCACCGGCGGCACCAGCGGCACCGGCGGCACCAGCGGCGTCAGCGGCACCGGCGGCACCGGCGGCACCAGCGGCACCGGCGGCACCGGCGATGGCCGCGTCGCCGACGGGACCGGCGGCGGCGGCCAGAGCGACGACGGCGAGGACGATGGCGAGGATGAGGACGACGTCACCGACGCCACCGACCAGCCCAAGATGCTCGCGGCGCACGCCAACTTCGGCGGCGCCGTCGTCGGCGCCGGCAATCTCGAGGTGCCGATCCAGGTCGCCTTCGCGTTGACCGCCGGCTATCCGATCGCGATCAACGAGAAGCTCGTGATCGACGCGGGCGTGGGCGTCGGCTTCACGCCGGTGCCGTGGTCGGCGGGCACGGTCGACGGCTCGGCGACGATGACGAACCTGTTCGCCAACGTCGGCGCCACCTTCGGCGTCGCGCCCAAGATCGCGGTGCGCGGCGACGTCGGCGCCGGCATGCTGTTTCTCGGCGGCCTCGACCCGGGCAACCCGTTCACGGATCCGGGCACGATGGTGACGGGCGCGCTCGCGATGCCGCTCTTCCGCTTCGGCCTCTCCGGCGAGTACGCCTTCAGCAAGAACCTGGCGGCGAACCTCACGCCGTTCGCGTTCTCCTTCAGCCCGGCCAAGGAAGGCATGAAGGACGAGATCAGCTCGCTGACGCGCATGGAGTTCTCGGTCGGCCTCGGCTACCGCATGTGATTCCGCGCTAACATGGGGCACGGGACACCATGAAGAAATGCCCGTTTTGCGCCGAGGACATCCAGGACGAGGCGATCAAGTGCCGCCACTGCGGCTCCTTCCTCTCCCAGGCGCCGGCGAGCGGCGCGCCCAAGGGCGCCCCCGCGCCCGCCCCTGCCGCCGCCTCCTCGCCGGCACCGGCCGCCGCGCCCGAGCCTGCTCGCGCCGCGGGACCGTTCGGCATGGCGCCCCACGCGCCCGACGGCAAGGGTGAGCGCAAGGTCCTCTACGACGGCGCGCCGTCGTGGCGCGCCTACTTCGGCTACTACTTCTTCGGCGTCCTCGCGACGCCGCTCGTCACGCTCGTCGTCTACTGGATCTCGGGCCTCTTCTCGAAGACGACCGGCACGCGCGTGATCGTCATCGGCACCTGCCTGGCGATGGCCGCGATCTACTTCGCCGGCCTCTACCTCTACCGCAAGTCGATCAAGTTCCGCGTCACGACCTCGAACATCGAGACCGAGCACGGCGTCCTGTCGAAGAAGATCGACGTGCTCGAGCTCTGGCGCTGCCGCGACGTGCGCTACAAGCAGGACCTGCTCGATCGGATCCTCGGCATCGCCCACATCGAGATCTTCACCGCCGACGTCTCGACGCCGCACCTGGAGATCATCGGGTTGCCGGCCTCGCGCCAGCTCTTCGAGCAGATCCGCGACGGCATCGAGCTGCAGCGCCAGGCGCGCAACGTCTACGGCGTCGT
>ERZ761607.2745-NODE-2745-length-18301-cov-4.589115_pt1 | contig 18301 bp, 18 predicted proteins | sample MGYA00511164_ERZ761607 | MGnify/ENA primary metagenome ERZ761607 (study PRJEB28899, sample SAMN02445080) | bioreactor sludge metagenome | biome: EBPR sludge | place: Australia: Brisbane, Thorneside Wastewater Treatment Plant | collected 2011-06-22 ...
AAGCAAAATATTCTGTAATAAAGAATTTTGTAGGGCAGCAATAATAATCACAACAATCAAAATGAGAATTGTTAGCTTTTTTCGCAAGTTGTTCATAACTTCGCTTCACTTAGGTGCATCGTTAAATTTCCTGGCGTTCGAAGAGGGCAACGGCCGTTACCAAAAACACCAGAATCAGCACCCCATTGGCAGCTAAAGACCCACCGCTAAACGGCACGTCGCCCGGCAGACCAAGCTGCGCCGCCCAGCTCACCAATGCGCCGGGGAAAAACTGGGCCACCTGCGGAATACCGCCCAAGATGAGCAGCAGCACCGCCCCTAGCAAGGCCAAACCCGCCCCGCCGCCGATGCTTTTGGCAATGGTGCTGCCCAGGAGGGTAACGGCCGTATACACCAACGTCCACAGCCAGAGCAAAAAGCCACCAAACAAAAACAGCCCCAGCGCCAGCGGCTCGAACAACACCAGCGTGTAGTAGTAGGTTGCCAGCGTGCCCAGCAGCAGCGCCACAAAGTAGACCACGCCCTGCGCGGCAAACTTGCTCAGCAAAAAGGCCCAGCGCGGCAGCGGCTTGCTCAAAATGATCGCCGCCGTGCCCTTGTCCTTCTCGCCCGCCACGGCCCCCATGCCCAGCAAAATGACCAGGACAAAGCCAAACTGGGTCAGGTTTTTGATGTATTGGGCCACCGCGTCCGCCGCCGTTGGTTCGGGGATGAGCCCGGCAAACTGTTCCGCGCCGGGCACGCTTTTGAGCAGCTCCGGCGTGAACTTGGCCAGCAGCGGCGAAGCCAAACCGAAGAGCACAAACACGGCCACCATTACCAACGCCCGGCGCGTGCGCCATTGTTGGTTGAGTTCGTGGGCAACGGCCGTACCCAACAACCTCAGCTCCTTTTGCCAGCCCAGACCGGGCTGCATCTTGGTCGCCGTCGGCCACTGCCGCCACAGCCAGATCGCGCCGGGCAGGGCAATCGCCAGCAAAATCAGCTCCACCCAGATGGCATCGAGGAATTGGGCGGCGTAAACGGCCGTACTATCCAACAGCGCATGGTAAGCCACCGCCAGCAGCACCGGCCACACCTGCCGCGTCTTAAACGCCCGCCACACCAGCACGGACAGCGTCACATGCAGCGTGATGGCAATCAGCCGCTCAAAGACGGCTAAAAAGATGAGCCAGGGGGTTTCTTGAAGGACGGTGAGTTGGCTGGAAACGGCCGTTAGCTGCGCCGCCGTCATGCCCAAGGTGCTCAAATCCACGTCCCGAATCGCCCACAGCGAACTAATCGAGCCGGCGGTAAACACGCCGCCGATGATCATCGCCTCGATGCCGCCGTGCCCCAGACCGACCAGCACGCCATCTTCAAAGCGGTCGGCCAGCCTGCCCCGGAAGAGGAACCAGTACCCCAGCACGCGGGCGATTGTTTCGCTTAAGCCAGCTGAGAGACCGAGGAGTACGGCCGTTCGCAGCAAATCCGGCGCGTCCGGCCCAATCTCGCCAATGACGCCCAAATCGGTCAGCCAATTGTTGAGCGGAATGTGGTACGTCTGCGAGCCGATAAAGGTGAGAATGCCCAGGCAAAACAAAATCCACGGCACCTCAAACCGCCGCCGCAGCCAAACAGCCAGCCCCAGCGGGATGAAAATCATGAGTAAAACTGCAAGTGTGAAAAAAAAGAGAGCCATCGTTTGTTATCCGTTATTGGTAATCCGTTTTCTCTTTTCGCGAAAGGCAGCCAGCGCCTCCAGGTGATCGGGCTGGGACCACAAATCGACAAAGAGACTGGTTTCCAGCTGGTTGATTGCCTGGCTGGGGGGCTGGCTGGCGGCATAAACGAGCTGTTTGCTGGCGGCCAGGGCTTGTTGGGGCAGTTGACTGAGTGAGTGTGCCAGGGCGGTAACGGCCGTTGCCAACTCCGCCTCATCCACCACCTGCTGCACCAACCCCATCTGCTGCGCCTCTTCGGCCGTAAAAATGCGCGCAGTCAGCAGCAAATCGAGCGACCGCGCCTGGCCCAGCAAGTTGACCAGGCGACCAGTGCCGCCCCAACCAGTGCACAGCGCATTACGCACCTGGGCAAAACAAAACCGGGCCTGGCTGGCCGCCACGCGCAGGTCGCAGGCGGTGAGAATCTCGCAGCCGCCGCCAAACGCATCCCCGTTGACGGCCGCGATGACCGGAATGGGCAGCCGGGTCAGCGCCACCAGGGCATCCCGCATCACCCGGTTCAACCGCTCACCAGCTTCCCGCTCTGGATGCTGGCTCAGCTCCTTCAAGTCGCCGCCAGAAACAAACGCCTTGTCGCCCGTGCCGGTGATGATGAGAACGCGAACGGCCGTATTGCTCGCTACTTCCGCCACCGCCGCCGCAAATCCTTCCTGCGCCGACCAATTCAACGCATTACGCGCCTCCGGCCGGTTCACCCGCAGCGTGGCAATCCCTTCTTGATAGGTCAAAATGATTTCATCGTTCATGGGGTAAGTGTACGAGGAAGGCGGGGAAGTGAAAAGTGGGGAGTTAAAAGTGAAAAGTGAAAAGTAGGAAGGTGGCAGGTGGCAGGCTCAAGCCGAACTTCCTCTTGTCACCCCCTCACCCTGTCACCTTGTCACCCCTTCATCTCCCACTTAATGGCTCGTTTGCCTGGCTATTACGGCCGTTTTTGTTCCATTCGCCAGCGCCAGAATCGATTCAGCGCCACCGACGGCGTGTTCACCCTGGGTGCCCAGCATGGCGGCCAGCTCCTGCACCCGGCCGTCGCCCTCCAGCGTTTTGATGCGGGTGGTGGTACGGCCGTCGGCCTGGGCCTTGCTGACGTGGAAATGAATGTCGCCATAACCGGCCAGCTGCGGCAAATGGGTGACGACGATGACCTGGTGGTGGGCAACGGCCGTTAAGCCCCACAACTTGCGCCCCACCACATCCCCCACGCGGCCACCAATGCCCTGGTCAATCTCGTCGAAGATGAGCGTGGGTGTCTGGTCCACCTGGGCCAGCGCGGTTTTCAGCGCCAGCATGAGCCGGGCCGTTTCACCCCCGCTGGCGACCTTGGCCATTGGCTTCAGCGGCTCACCAGGATTGGTGGAAATGAGAAATTCAGCGTGATCAAAGCCCGTTTTGTCAAACGACAGCCGCTCCCCCTCAACGTACAGGCCGTCAAATTGTGGTACCCGCTCAAAATGCACTTCAAATTGAGCGCCATCCATCTGCAAATCGGCGAGTTGGGTGACAACGGCCGTGGCCAATCGCGCCGCCGCCGCCTGCCGTTTTTTAGACAAAGCGAGGGCCATTTCACCGCAGCGCCGCAAATAAGTTTCTTCGGTTTTTACCAGCTCAGCAATACGCTCCTCGCTGTTGTCGATGCGGGTCAGCTCCAGTTTGGCCCGGTCGCGCAGCGCCAGAATTTTGCCAATGTCCTCGCCATATTTGCGTTTGAGCAAATTGAGCAGCTCCAGCCGCTCCTCAACAAAATCGAGCCGACTGGGGTTGTACTCCACTTCATCCAGGTAACTTTGCAGCTCCGACGACACCTCGGTGAGCTGATAAATCAGCCCCTGCAGCCGCTCCAACAGCGGTCCCTTCGTTTCATCATAGCGAGTAAGCTGGATGAGTGAGCGTTCGGCCTGGCCCAGCATATCGGCTACGGCCTGGCTTTCGTCGTCCATGCCCGTGAGCAGGTTCACCGCCTCAGACGCCGCTTTCATCAGCTGTTCGGAATTGGCCAGGCGTGTTCGTTCGGCACGCAGCTCTTCTTCTTCCCCTTCTTTGAGCTTGGCCGCTTCAATCTCCTCGATCTGGTAACGCAGCATATCGGCACGCTGCGCCAGCATACGCTCATTCTGGCGCAAGTCGGCCAGCTCGGTGCGAATCTCCAGGAGTGCGCTGATTTCCTGAGCCAGCGTGGACCGTTCCGCCTGGACCCCGGCGTAGGAATCGAGCAGCGGCAGGTGGGAGCGGGGCTGGAGCAAGGAGAGGTGCTCACCCTGGCCGTGGATGTCGATCAGCGGTTCGGCCACATCGCGCAGGACGGAGAGGTTGACGGTACGGCCGTTAACCCGACAAATGTTACGGCCGTTCAGCCGCAGCTCGCGGGACAGCAGAACGGCATCACCGTGCTCCTCCGCCTCGGCATCCAGCCCTTCGGCTTCCAGGATGGGGGCCACAATCTGCTTAAGCGCGTCAGACAGGGTAAAGGTTGCTTCAACGTACGCTTCGCCCGCGCCCGACCGCACCAGCGTGGTGTCGGCCCGCCCGCCCAACATCAGCATCACGGCGTCTAAAATAATAGACTTACCAGCGCCCGTCTCACCGGTCAGCACGTTAAAGCCGCTGTGAAAGTGCAGGCGCAGCTCGTCGATGATGGCAAAATTTCGGATGTAGAGTTCTGTTAACATAGGATTTTGGCGCGGAGATGGGAGGGTGGGAAGTTAATAGTAAAAAGTGAAAAGTGAAAAGTGCTTCTTCTTTACTCCCGTCTACGCTTTAACTATTTCATGTAGGCATATAAAGCCCCGCCAGCCACAAAGAGGAAAATACCGGGGCCAAGAAAGAGAATCAAGCTAGACAACCCACCCAACAAAAGGTAAGGCAGCAGCCAGACAAGGGTTCCCAAGATGAGCATCGCCACCATCACCTGCGGCAAATAACGGCCGCGCCGCCGCCCAATCGCTTGCTTACTCAGCTGGCCAATAAACCGCCCAGCAATGCCCCCGACAAACAGCATGATGAAGTAGGTAAAGAAGCCGACACCCAGGGCAAAACGAGACACCAGGTAACCGGCGACCAGGCTCAACACCAGGCCAATGAGCGGCGCGATGACGTAATCGAGCGGTTTGGCGTTAAAAAAACTATCTTCTTTTTCGCGAATGCAGTCTGGGCAGCTGTAGCCCACGGGCGTTTTGACGGCACAGCTGCTGCAAATCGGCTTGCCGCAGTTGTAGCAGCGCAGCGAGGTGGGGCGGTTGGAATGGCGATAGCAAACCAGTTCGTAGCTGTCGGTGGTAGCAACGGCCGCAGGCACCGGCTCTACCACGTTCGGCGCGAAGGCTTCGGCTTCTTCCTCAACTTCAGGCTTTTCAGCCCAGGCGGGCACCGGCTCACCACGCAGTTCGGCCAGGGCACGAACCGCCGGGGCATATTCAGGATTCAGCGCCACCGCTTTTTCGTAGGCCGCTTCTTGCTCGGTGGGAACGGCCGTCACCCGGCCCAAACCATACCACGCCTCAGCCACATCAGGTCCTTCCTCAATCAGCTGCCGGTACAGCTGTTCAGCGGCGGCACGCTTGCCCGAATCTCTAACCTTATCGGCCTGTCGCAGCAGCGAACGCAGCCGGGGATCTTGTATCTCCATGAAAATTTATCCAAATTTGTAGAGACGTTGCAATGCAACGTCTCTACTATTATCGTGAGTGACCTAAGCGGCCCATGAGCCGCCGGTAAAAATAGCCCGAACTTTCCACGCGGGCAAATTTGCAGCTGTTTTCCGACTTAGTCACCAGCACTACATCCTCATCCTCCAGCAAAATACCGTCGGTGCCGTCGGGCGTCAGGTAAGCGTGATGATCCATATGCACCGTAATGGCAATTTCGGCCTGCTCGTGAAAAATGATCGCCCGATCAAACGTAAGATGGGGGGCGACGGGCACCACCACAAAGTTAGGCAGCTGGGGCGGCAGCAGCGGCCCGCCAGCGGCCATCGAATACGCGGTAGAACCGGTCGGCGTGGCCACAATCAGCGCGTCGGCGGTGTAGTTGGTGACGTGATCACCGTCTACATGCAGCTGAAAGCGCACCACCCGAGCCTGACGGCCGCGTCCTACCACCACGTCGTTGAGGACAGAAAAGGTGTGCAGGATACGGCCGTTGCGCCGAATCCGCGCCGCCAGCATCAACCGGTTTTCCGTCCAAAAATCACCTTCCAACAGCCGGGTCAGCTTCTCGGGCCAGTCGTCGGGCTGGGCCTCGCTTAAAAACCCCACCCGCCCCAGGTTGATGCCAAAAATGGGCACATCTTCCACACAGGCGTAGCGCGCGGCGCGCAGCAGCGAACCATCACCGCCCAGCACAACCAGAAAGTCGCTGCCGTGTACCAGCTGCCCCATACGTGCCTCGTCGTAGGAGGAGCCAATCCAGGCGGTAACGCCGCGTTGGGTCAGCCAGGTCTCAATTTCCACAGCCAGCGGCTGCGACTCGGCCACCTTGGGGTGATGGAGGATACCAATTCGGGTCATAGATGGGACACTGATTTACACTGATTTACACTGATTTGGGGATGCATTTTCAACCTTTTAGGTTTGGTTTTCTCGCATTATCGAATATTTTGCGTTTCTTGGTAGCTAACGGCCCGAAGTTCAACAGTAGGCCTACTTCAAACGGCGTTGCCTTTAGATAATTTAGCAACTGCGCTTCATGTATCGGCAGCAAGCTCGCCACTGCCTTAAGCTCCACAATAATTTTGTCCTCAATTAACAAATCGGCAAAATACTCTCCGACAACTTCTCCACGATAATAAACCTGAATTGGTGCTTGCTGCTGCGCCTTTAGGCCTCTCGCCCGTAACTCTATTGCCATTGAGTTTTCGTAAACTCGTTCAAGAAAACCGTAACCCAAGCTATTATAAACAGCGTAAAAAGCATCAACGATTTGCTGCGTTACGTCCTGGTGTCTGTACTGCATATAACACTCTGCAAATCAAATATCAGTGTTTATCAGCGTCAATCAGTGTCCTATTTCTTTAAATACGCCACCACATCGGTGAGCTTGACCAGGGTTTGCTCGCCGCCGTCTAACGGCCGTACCATCACCGCCCCCTGCTCCAGTTCCGCTTCACCCACGATGAGCACCGTCTGGATGTCGTGTTTGTTGGCTTCGCGCATCTGGCTTTTCATGCTGCGCTTATCGCGCGAGAAGGCCAGCCGGGCACCAATGCCCGCCGCCCGCAGTTGGAAGGTAAGCTGAACGGCCGCTTCCTTCGTAGCCCCCCCAAAATGGGCCACCAAAACGGTCGGCTGCGCCGGTGCGGGCGGCGCGATGCCCGCTTCCTGCATGCCCAACACAATACGCTCGATGCCGCTGCCAAAACCCACACCCGGCGTGGCAGGCCCGCCAATGTCTTCCGCCAGCCCATCGTACCGACCGCCGCCGCAAACGGCCGCTTGCGCCCCAATGCCTTCAGCCCACACCTCAAATACCGTCTTGGTGTAATAATCAATGCCGCGCACCAGGCGGAAATTGATGCTGTAGCTCTGGTCCAGCGCGTCCAGCAGCCCCCGCAGGTCGGTAAAATGGGCTTCACAGTCGTCACACAAGGAATCAATAATGTGCGGCGCATCGGCCAGCAGGGCCTCCATGCCCGGCTCTTTGCTGTCCAGCACCCGCAGCGGATTGCGCTGGATGCGCTCTTTGTCAATGTCAGCCAGCTTGTCCAGGTGCTGGGCCAGATATTCGGTGAGCTTTTGCACGTAAGCGGGTTTACACACCGGGCAGCCGGTGCTGTTGAGCTGAAAGGTCAGCCCCTGGAACCCCAGCGAACGGTAGAGGTTCATCGCCAGCATCATCACTTCCACGTCGGCGGCGGGATCGACTTCGCCCAAAATTTCGCAGTTGAACTGGCTGTGCTGGCGGTAACGCCCGGCCTGCTGCCGCTCGCGGCGGAAGGCCGGGCCAATGGTGTAGAGCTTCACTGGCTGCGGCCAGCTGCTCATGCCGTTCTGGATGTAGGCGCGCATAAATCCGGCCGTAAATTCCGGCCGCATCGTCAGCGTTACCCCCTCGGACTCTTCCAGGGTGTACATCTCTTTTTGCACAAAAAAGTCGGAACCTTCCCCCACACCGCGCTGGTACAGCTCGGTGTATTCCAGGATGGGTAAGTCGATGCGCTGGAAACCGTAGCGGTGGGCCAATTCGGTCGCCTTTTCGGTAATCAGGTCCCAATAGCGGCGTTCTTCCGGCAGGACATCCTGCATGCCCTTGGCGCGTTGTATTGCTGTCAAACTTGCCTCCCAAGTTCTTAAATGCAGAGGACGCAGGATGTGCAGGTGTGACGGCCTGTAGGCTGGGTCTTCTGGCAATAGTTGTGTAAAGATTGGGGTCTATTATAGCCAGATCAGGGGGATTTTGTAGCGTGGGATGGGAAACGGCCGTATCACCCCACCTGGGTTGCCAACCACCACGTATTGCCGGTCGGGTCCTTCACCCCACCGCGCCTGTCAGGATCACCCTTCTGCACAGGCTCCTGCACGGATTCGCCGCCAGCCGCCAGCGCCTTCTGGTACGTTGCATCCACATCCGGCACGTAAACATGCAGCCAGACAGGAAAAGCGGGATATCCTTCACCCCCATCGGCCAGCATGACAATCGTGTCGTCAATTTGCACCTCGCCGTGCATGAGGGTGCCGTCAGGATTATCAAAACGGCGCGTTACTTTGGCGTCAAACGTGGCCAGCAAGAAATCGATGAGCTTCTGTGCGCCATCGACCATGATGTAGGCCGAAACGGACGCATAGCCTTCCGGTTTATAAAATTTTGTCATAACTACCTCTCAATTGATAACGGTGAAGTAAGCACCAGGTGGCATATCGGCCAACAGCGTTTTGATTTCCGCAATTTCTTCGGCGGTGATGTTTTTTACGGAAGCTTGATGCGCTTCAAGGCTGTCCCACACCTCAACAATCATAAAACGTGTGGGATCAGATTGGTTTTGGTAAACCTGGCATGCCTGCCCCCCGTCAGCGACTTCAATCGCCGGAACAATCACACGCTCGATGAAGGATCGAAGGGCATCTTCTTTGCCCGATTGGGCCACCATCTCGCCAATTCTGGCAACACTCATCCTGTCACTCTCCATTTAGCCTAGACGCTGGGTGCAAGCCGAGGCCACCCCACAGCGGGCACACCGATTCCAGTCGTTATGGTCACGATCTAACTCAGGTTCATACATGTCTTCGCGCATCTCGGTGAGCAAATCGAGCAAATCTTCGCGCAGACCGTCGGTGTAATCGACGGCGAAGGCGCGGTCTTTGTACTGGATGATGCCATGCGACGGCCGTATCCCATATTCCCGCTCCACCAGCCAGCAGTACGCCGCCAGCTGGTAGATGTGGCTCTCATACGGCTCGGTCGGGGCACGCGTGGCTTTAATTTCCACCGGCACAATCGAACCATTGGCCTCTTCGACCAGGTAATCGGGTTTGCCCACCAAGCGCAAGTGGGGGTCGTAAAACGGCTCGGTGTTGGTAACCCAGGCACTGCCGGTGTCGCTGTATAGGATACGGCCGTCGGGCAGCCCCGCCTGCTCCGCCAAGACCCCGCTGCGCCACCACAGAAACAGGGCCACAGCCAGCAGCAAAAAGCCAAATCCCAGTGCGTAACCACCCCAAATCATTGCGGTCTACCCACCTACGAATGAATAAGCCATCATGGCCACTACCACAAAAATCAACACGTACGCCGCCCGCCGCAGCCAGACAGACTGCTGTACCAGGCTGCCATGCTGCCGATGATGCTGCGTGCCGCGAGCCAGCTCGCGCACATTTTCCGAGGCGATGCCCCGGCTGCGCTTAAGCCACCAGCTGCGCCGACAGTACAAATAGTCACCAATTTCGCTTGCCCGGATCCAATTATCGCTCATATGTTCTAATTCTAGTCAATTCCGCCACCCTGTCAACCAGCTAAAACGCGACAGCGCAGAGGATTCATGGATTCATTTTATTTTGTAGACCAGCGTGGATTTCACGTTCGCCAAAAGGGCAGCCCAAAGAGCTTTACGGCGGAATATTTACCATCTGAGAGGCATTGCGAGAGGGCATCAGTCGCAGGATTACGGCCGTATCAACACCTTCACCACCCCTGGCTGAGCCGCGCGGACAAAAGCGGCCGTTGCCTCCGCCAGCGAGTATTCAGCAGTGATGAGCGACGCCGTATCCAGGGCATTTCCGGCAAGCAGGCGCAGCGCCGGGGCAAATGGGCCGCAGCGCGACCCCGTAACGCTGATTTCCCCCACCACAATCTTGGTCAGATCAACCTGGCTGCCCCCGGCAAAGGTACTTTTGAGCACCAGGCTACCCAACGGCCGTACCAATCGCAGCGCTTCCGCCAAACCCGCCTCATTGCCCGTCACCTCAACCACAAAGTCGAACCAGTTGTCGGCGTAGTTGGTGGTCAGGCCGGTAGACAGTCCCCAGCTGGCAGGCAAGGCCAGCGAATCGGGACGACGGCCCAGCAGGGTAACGTCTTCACCGGCCAGGTGGAGCACCTGGGCTACCAGCAAGCCCAATCGTCCTGGACCAATGACGGCCGTTTTGGCCGACGGCCGTATGACTATCTGCTCGCGAATGCGCAGCGCTGCGGCCAGCGGTTCGGTAAAAATGGCCCGTTCGTCTGGCACATCATCGGGCACGCAGTGCAAATTGCGCACAGGCACCACCACGTACTCGGCAAACACCCCATCCTGGTTATGAATGCCCAGCGAACGCCGGTTGGGGCAATGCTCTGGGCCACTTTTGTGGCACGTTTCACACGTCTGGCAGCCACTATTGATGCTGGCCACCACACGCTGGCCCAGCCAGCCAGAATCGGCCGCTTGTTCAACCACACCAACAAATTCATGCCCCAATACGCCGGAAAAATCGGGCACGTACCCTTTAACAATTTCCAGGTCGGTGGCACAAATGCCCGCCAAAGTAACGCGCACCAGGACTTCATCCGCCTGGGGGATGGGCTCAGGGTAGTCTCGCTGCAAAACGAGCTGACCCATACGACAAACAAGCGCTAACATATTTATTGGCTCCCGGGTTACCCATCCGTTGGCGTTGCGGATGGTGTCTCAACTGGTTGGGGCGTTTCACCGGTCGCTCCCGGCGTGGCCTCTGGTGTCCCTGATGCGGTTTCTAGCGGAACGGCCGTTCCCCCTCCCTGTAAAATTTGATCAAGCAGTGCATTCAGCGCGGCCAGCTCGGGCACAGCGGCGGTGTTGAACCATTGGCCATCGTAAACGGTGTCCGACCCACGCACCAGCAGCACCGACCGCGCGGCACTGGGCGTCGGTGTCACCGTGGCCTCGGCTGTGCTTTCTGGCGCTAAAAAGGTCGTCAAGCCCGTGCGCAAAAGACCACTTTCCAGCAAAGTAGTTGTCAGGCTGATCACCTGGCTGCTGCCCAGCGTGGTGGTCACCGGCTGGCCGCCGCTGAGGGCAACGGCCGTACCGTCGGCCAAAAGCGTCAGCTGCGCCCCATCTACCCGGTTATATTGCAGCACCGCCTCCAGCGGAAACTGTACCGGCGGGCGTTCCAACGTGGCGTCGCTGGCAGCCAGCATCTCAGCCAGCACGTCGTCCAGCGCCACATAAAGCGGCTGAATGGTGGTCGAAATCGCATACTCCGGGCAAACAAGAGCGATGAGCCGCTCCGAGCTGCGCCCGGCCACCAGCAGCGATTCCAACGGTGTGCCCGGACACGGGGCCGTGTACTGCTGCGCCAGCGCCTGCGGATCAATGGCCGTGAAGGCACTCAGCAAGGCAGGCGGCGCACCGGTTACTGGCTCCACTTCGCTTTTATGGGCCATCCAGCGAAACATACGGCCGTCATCCACCACCGCTACCCAATGAGCTGGCGCGTAGGGCGAGGCGCTGCGGCGTAAGCCCACAATCGTATCGGATGGGAAGTAGGGGCCGAGCATCGTAGTGAAATAGTTCTCCAGGCTGGCCAACAGCACCGGATCTTGCAGCCAGCCATCCCCCTGAGCACCAGAAAACGGCAGGTTGTAGCTGAGGCGGATGCAGGTATCGCAGCCAGCAGGTACGGGTTCCAGCACCAGGTCAGGCAGCACCTGCTGCAAATCGAGCAGGACGCCCGCCTGGTTGTCGCGCTGCACCGAAAAACCGCTGCTTTCATCCACCAGAATAATCTGGCTGTTCACACCGCCTTGCAGGCGGCGGTCCAGCCCAATGGCAGGGATAGACAGGCGCAGTTCCACCACGTTGGCCCCAAAGGGAATCGGGGTAGTGGTTACCTCGGTGGGCAGGGGAGCCTGGGTTACGGTGACAATCGGAAAGTTACCTGGCTGGCTGCCCGGCGGCAGCGGTGTGTAGGTGGGCGGAATTATGGGCGAGGTAGGCACCGGCAAATCGGTCAGATCGGTTTGGTCCGGTGACTGGCCGCCACACGCTGCCAGGGCGATGCTTACCAGGAGCAGGAGGTAAAGCCAGAATTTTTGCACAATTTACGCTTTTAAGAAGGGAATCTCGTTCTTTTCCCAGGCAACCAGCAGAGGAACGGCCGTAAAAATTGAGCTGTACGTCCCGCTCAGCAGCCCCACGAACAAGATCGCAATAAAGGGCTTAATCGAAGCCCCACCAAAGAGCAAAATTGCTACCATGATGAACATGGCGTTGAGCTGGGTAGCCAGCGACCGGTGGATTGTTTCCAGGATGGAGCGATTGACCACACGCTCGTACCGTTCTAACGGCCGTTTGCTGATATTTTCGCGAATACGATCAAACACCACAATCGTATCTTGCAAAGAAAACCCGGCGACGGTGAGAACGGCCGTTAAAAAGAGCGCGTCTACCTCCCACCCCAAAATCATCCCGGTCAGCGCGGCAATCCCAAAAATGACCAGCAAATCGTGCAGCATAGCCACGACGGCACACACACCGTAGCGGAACGGATTTGGCACCTGGCGAAACACCACCATGATATACACAAGAATGATCGCCGACGCGACCAACACGGCAATAATTGCCGCGTTCGTCACTTCACCCGCCACCGTACCGCTCACGCTCTCCACCTGGGTGCTATCGGGCACCAGCGGCGCAAGATCGTTCAGGCGGGCCTCAATGGCCTGCACCTCTTCGGGGGTAACCGGCTCGGTGCGGATTTGCCAGGCGTTTTGCAAATTTTCGCCGCGCAGGGCAATGATGCTGGGGTTGGTCACACCCGCATCCACAAACACTTCTTCAACGGCCGCTTCCGACACCGGCGCGGTAAATTGAATCTCAAACCGGGCCCCACCCCGGAAATCCACCCCCAGCAAAAACGGCGAACCCGTGGTGATGAACGAATAAACGATGGCCAGAATGCCCAGGCCAATGATGACGCCAGAAATAATGAAATAGGTCTTTCGCTTTTCAACAAGATTAAATAAAAACATCATGCACCTGATGGAACCTGAAAGTTAAACACCCAGCAGCCAGCTGCTGCGACTGATGCGGTTGGCCAACTGCCCCAAAACCAAACGGACAAAGGTTCTGGTGACAATAACGGCCGTAAACATGCTTACCATCACCCCAATCGCCAGCGTCAGGGCAAACCCCTGCACGGCGCTGGCCCCAAAGCTGCGGCCAAACGTCCACAACACCAGGCAAATCACCAGCGTGGCAATGTTGGAATCTCGGATGGAAGTCCAGGCACGATCAAAGCCGGTCAAAATCGCTTCTCGCAGCGAACTGCCCCGGCGCAGCTCTTCCTTAATGCGCTCGAACACCAAAATATTGGCATCCACCGCCATGCCCGTGGAAAGCAAAAAGCCAGTGATCGCAGGCAGCGTAAGCGTTACCGGGATGGCCATGAAGATGGCCAGGTTGGCCACCGCGTACAAAAGCAGGGCTAGATCGGCCAGAAAACCGGGTAAACGGTAGTAAATCAGCATAAAAAGCAGTACCACGGCTACACCAATTGTGCCCGCCCGCACGCTGGCCGCCACGGACAGTTCGCCCAGGGTTGCCCCAATCTGGCGCGTGCTGTCGATGACCAGGGGAATGGGCAGACTACCAAAACGCAGCTGCAGGGCCAAACGCTGCGCTTCTTCCAGGGAAAAGTTGCCGGTAATGGTACCCTCCCCTTCAATCACCGCGCTGATTTGTGGGCTGGAAATCACCTGCTTGTCCAGCACAATGGTCAGAAACTCGCCCTGATTGGCCCGCGTGTAGTTGGCAAACAGCTCCCGCTCTTCTGCCCGCAGGGTGAAATCAACAAAATATTGGCCAAAATCGGTGGAAGCTGACTCCGCAGATTGAATCGCAGCCCCGGTCATCACTGTCTCATAGGTGGGGGCAGATGCGACGCTCAAATTGCCAGCCTCGTCGTATTCACAACGCGAGGGGCCTTCATTCAACGTGGTGCGAATGCACGTCCCCTCCTCCAACGGGAAGGAGCCGGTGTCGACAAACTCCAACAGTGCCGTCTCCTGGATCAAGGAAACCGCCTCATCAGGGTTGTCAATGCCCGGCAGCTCCACCAAAATCCGGCGATCCCCCTCGGTTTGCACCAGGGGTTCGGCCACACCAAGGGCGTTCACACGTTGTTCAATAATCTGGCGCGACGTATCCAACTGCGCCGGTTCAATCTCGGTCTCCTCAGGGAGATCGGCCTTGAGCAAAACTTGCAGACCGCCCTGTAAATCCAGCCCCTGCCGAATGGGGTAATTGGGATTTTGCACAATCCAAATTGCCCAACTGGCCACTGCCAAAATAACGACCAGCCACAAATAATCTTTACCTTGCATACACTTTTGCCTGCTTCTCTTAAGAATTTCGGTTACCGTCTGACGGCAATGGTCGCTGTCGCCGGCCGGACACACAATTGGCGGATTATAACAGCCGGGTCAAGGGTCGCAACTTTCACAGTTTTAGAGCCCCCCGCAGCTTGGCAGCTTTCTCATCGAGGAGTGGTTTTCATGCCGAACAACGGCCGTATCCACCGAATCCGCTTCAGCAAAACCTCATACAGCAGCAAGCTCGCGCCCAAAGTCCCAGCCAGCAGCAAAAGCAGCTTGAGCACAGCCGCCAGGGGCAGCGGCAAGATGACAAGCGCCAGCAGAAATTGCACAGGCATATGCACGATGTAAACGGGGTAAACGGCCGTACTCAAATATCCAAGCGCCCGCGACGGCCGATTTAAGTAGATCGCCCCAAAACCTAAAATCGCCAACATCCAGAGCATTGACTCCAGAGCAATCAGTCCATTAGGAACACCCTGGAATTGAAAATGGAACAAGCGCACCAGGTACATAATCAAAGCAAAGGCTGCCGCCAAAGCCCGCACCTCAGTTAAGGCGTGCCAAAACGTATCTTGCAGCGACACAAACAGAAACCCCGTCAAAAAACAGACCAGCCCCAACCAGAAGCCATGCGCAGTTTCGGCGTAGGTGACAAAGTCAGCGGGGTTAACCAGCCACGCTTCCACCATGAGCGGCAGGGCAAAGAGCAAGATGCCACCTGGCAGCTGGACCAGCAGCCGCAACCAGCCCAACACGGCATTGTCCGGCCACTTTTTTATAGCCATCAGCATGGGCAGCAACAGCAGCACGTAGACAAAAATATTGCCAAGGAACCAGAGGTGAAATTGGCCAGGCAAATAATATGGGTCGGTATCGTAATAAATCATGGCGGCATAGGCGACGATGGGGTTAATAAAAAAGATGCCAAACCCAAACGGCAGCAAAATGCGCAGTGCCCGGTCTTGCAGCAGCTGCTGCCAACTGCGCCGCTTCAGGGCAAACCAGACCCCCATACCCGAAATGGCAAAGAGGATTGGAATGCGCCAGACGTTGATCAAGGCCATCGGAATCCAGAGATTTACCAAAGATTGTTCATTTTGCGGAAAGCCAAACAGGTAACCCCAGGGCTGAAAGCTCATGACAACATGGTAAACAATCAAAAGCCCCAGGGCCAGCGTGCGCAGCCAATCAATGTCATAGCGGTGAGGACTGAGGGTAGCTTCGGGCAGGGTGGTCAGATGCAGATCACTTAACGACACGTTGCTCATGTTTGTCCTCTATTTTTCGATGAGGAGTTCTTCTTCGACGTTGTGCACTTCCAGGCCGGCAAAACGGCCGTTTCCCACAAAAATCGGCTCATCTCTGCCGGCCGCCAACCGCGACAGGCGCACCGTGGCCGTAGCCGTGAGCGATTCGGCGACGCGTTTGCCCATGTCCACCGTGGACGGCCCGGCCAAAATACCCGCCTCGCCCCGGCTGGCAATGATTTCCAACCGGTGTCTGGCCCCGGCGGTTCTGCCCGTCAGCACCCAGTGGATTTGCTCCCCGGCCATGGTCAGCGTCTCTGTTTTGGCCCCGGTGTAGGTGGCAAAACGGTACAGCACCCCCTCGTGCCAGAAGCCAACGATAAAACCGCGGAACCTGGTAAACTGCCACGGAATCATGGCAATGGAAGCGGTGAGGCTGGTGCCGGGGCTGTGGGCAAAATGGTTGGTTTGCAGCCAGATCCAGGCTGAAGGGAACGATTGGCCCCAATCTTTTTCGATGTAGCCACGGCCGTTTGTGAAATCCATCGCCAGGCTATCCACCGTCATCGTGCCGTAAATGGTGTGGTCGAAGCTGAGCACGCCGTGGTAACACTCCATCGTTGGCACCCAGGCGTACCAGCCCATGATGCCGGGCGATGTAAGCGACACCGGCCACGGCCGTCCGCCGCCAAACTGCAAATCGGCCACAATTTTATGCTCTGGCCGGTTAATGAGCAGGCTTAACGCCCGCGCCGTAAAGCGGCTGGCCCCAACATGCACCTCAAACCGGTCATCTGCCGCCCAAAATTGTTCCAACGGATAGCGGTGGTAAAACGTCTCTTTCGTGCTGCCGTTGAGCACCTGGATAAACGCATGGGGATCTTCGCTGAGAAAAACGCCGGGGATGATGGCGTATTTGTGCTGCGTGGTGGGGTCGATCAGCTTGAAGTACCAGCCTTCGAAAAACGGCCGTTTCTGACCAAACCCATGATACCAATCCGGGTTGAGCACGGTTGTCCAAAAGGGTCTCATCGATCCGGCGTCACCGAGCGCACGTTGTTGAAAGTATTCACTTCCAAAATCCAGCGGCTGCCCGCGGTGAACTGGGTGTATTCGCTCAAGCTGTTGGGGGTGTAGGTATAGGAACGGCCGTCGGCATCAAAGATTACCTCATACGTTTCCGTCTCTTCGCCAATCCGCTGGTCCTGCCCCAGCGACGGATTGGGCCACTGCGGGGCCAAATCATCACCCGTGAGCGATACCAAATCAAACGTGCGCCACTGCAGCGCGGTAAAGGTGCAGTAATCGTCGTACACCTGGTATTCGCAGTCCTGCACCACCTCGCCAACGCCCGTGCCCGTGTCTACCGTGTAGGGTGTGCCGCACACCTCCACCGCACCAGGGGCCGGATTGGCCTGGGTGCGCCGCACCTCCTGCTGGCAGGAAAGGATTTCGGCATCATCGGGCACGCGATCGCGCCAATCTTCATCCTCTACTGGCGTCAGCGCCTCGATGGCCACCGCATATTCCCAGGAGACACCCTGCACTTCACCCACCACCTCTTCGGTGCGGCTGCTGAGAATCATCACGGCCAGGCAGGCGACCACAAACAGACCCAAAATGCCAAACAGGGCAAAGCGGGCCGTTTTAGACATGCCAGCGGCCCGTTTAACCTGGGGTTTGGCCGCCGCTTCTGGTGCCGCTTTGGGCAGCGCTGCGCCGCAGTGCACACAGTGCCGCGCCGTACCCGAATTCATCGTGCCGCAAAAGGCGCAGGCCACGTCGGGGGCCGCGTTTTTCTGGTGCGCGCCCACCACCTGCCCGGCTTCACGCGCTTTGGCCTCGGTGAGATCGGCCAGGCATTGACTGCATTGATCGGCCGTAGCCGGGTTGCGTGTGCCGCAAAACGGACAGTGCACGTCTGGTCCGGCTTTGGCCTCAGCAATCAGTTTTTCATCCTGAATCAGCGTTTCCTGGGCCACCTGCTCAAACTGCACATCGGCAGGCTGCGGCGCGCCGCAGTTGTGGCAAATCTTGTCGATCCCTTTGTTACGGGTGCCACAGGCGGGGCACTCCCACTCCAGATGAACATAGCCAACCGTTTTTTTGGTCATTGCACGCTCCCGTTACGTGAGGAGAACAGTTTTCGAAGTTTTTCATGCACAGATTTCGCAGATTACACAGATTTTCTGCTTAAATCTGCCAAATCCTTTAAATCTTGGATTGTTTGTAGCCAATCAAAAAGATTGTAGCGCAGGGGCGGGCTTGATTCAATCGGGTTTTTGTGGGGAAATGTGGCCCGCCAAACCTATTCATCTAATTTCACGTGCCAGGTGATGCCGCTGTCAGCCAGCGTGGCTACGGCAAAGTCCATCTGGCCTGAGAAGACGTACAGCTCGGCTTCAAACATTCGGTCACCAACAAACTCCCGAAAAACGGCCGAAGATTCGCACAACGCCGCATAATAATCGCTCAGTCTGGACAAGACGGAAAGCGCTTCTTGCCTGGTTGGACGGGAAAAGGCATCCAGCCGGTGATAAAACGTCACCCTGGCCTCGGTCATGGTGG
>ERZ761607.2746-NODE-2746-length-18299-cov-4.313857_pt1 | contig 18299 bp, 17 predicted proteins | sample MGYA00511164_ERZ761607 | MGnify/ENA primary metagenome ERZ761607 (study PRJEB28899, sample SAMN02445080) | bioreactor sludge metagenome | biome: EBPR sludge | place: Australia: Brisbane, Thorneside Wastewater Treatment Plant | collected 2011-06-22 ...
CTTCACGCTGCCGACCTTCACGCGCGAATTTGCTGTAGTTCATCATCTGGAGGTAGTCGATGACGATGAGCTGGATGTCTTCATTCTTCTTCAGGCGACGGGCGCGGGCACGCAACTCGATTGGCTCCAGCCCGGGCGTGTCATCCACAAAGATCCGCGCCGCGCTGAGTTCGTCGGCGGCACGAACCAGGTGATCGTGCTTCTCGCGGCTGACATACCCTTCCGACAGGTTCTTCATCGAGATGCGGGCACGCGAGCACAGCATGCGCTTGACCAGCGACTCGGTGGACATTTCCAGGCTGAACACCGCGACCGGGAGTTTTACCCGAAGCGCGTTGTTGCCCGTGGCGACGTGCTCCACGATGTTCATGGCCAGCGAGGTCTTGCCCATTGAGGGACGGGCTGCAATGATGAACATGTCGCCCGGCTGCAGGCCCGAGGTCGCCTTGTCAAGGTCGGTAAACCCGGTCGGCACGCCGGTAATCTCCCGCTTCTCCTGGATGGCCTGGTCGATCTTCCGCATGCTCTCCTTGATCAGGAGATTCCATGGCGGGATCTTCTGCGGGCGATCGTTGGCGATGTCGTAGAACGTCTGCTCAACCTGATCAAGCAGGAAATCCGCGTCCTTTTCTTGCCGGTAGCACTCGTCAATCGCTTCGCGCGACTTGTCAATCACCGTCCGCAACAGGTACTTGTCACGAACAATATCGATGTAGTACTCGACGTGGGCTGCGGTCGGAGTGGAGTCGATGATCGACTGGAGGGCAGGAATACCTCCGACCTTGTCGAGCAATTGCAAGGCCCCGAGCCGGTCCACCAACGTGATCAGGTCGATGGGCTTATTCTGCTCGCGCAAGCCCAGCATCTGCTCGAAGAGGACCCGGTGCTGGGGGTTGTAGAACGAGGCGGGGGAAATCTGGCGTTCGATGGCGAGATCAATGACCCGCTCCGCCTCCACCAGAATGGACCCGAGTATCCCGCATTCCGCCTCCTCGCTATGAGGCGGTATGCGGTCCGTGCGCAGGACGGTGCCGGACGACTCGGCCCTCTCGGCCATGGCGGTTTTACTCCGCTACGACGTTGATCTTCAGCGAGGTATGGACTTCCGAGGTGAGCTTGATCGCGACGCTGTATGTTCCCAATTCCTTGATGGGATTCTCCAGCACGACCTGGTGCTTCTCGAGGTTGATCTTGGCATCCTTCAACGCCTGCAGCACATGCTGTGCAGTCACCGAACCGAAGATCTTGCCTTCGTTGCCGGCCTTGGCCTTGATAGACAATTCGGTCTCGTTCAACTTCGCGGCCAGGGCTTCCGCTTCTTCGCGGATGCGGATCCGGCGGGCATCGTACTCGGCGCGCTTTTTCTCGAGCTGCCGGAGCGTTGCGGCAGTTACGGCGGTGGCCAGCTTGCGCGGCAACAGGTAGTTGCGGGCATAGCCATCCGAAACCTTGACCTTCTTGCCCTGTTCACCGAGACCGGGAACATCGTTAATCAGGATAACTTCTTGCGACATGGTATTTCTCCGTTATGAGGCCGGCGGTTAGGGCAACAGACCCATGACCCGGGCGCGGCGGATGGCGCGCTTGATCTGGCGCTGCTGCTTGGCGCTCGTGCCGGTAATGCGCTGGGGGGTGATCTTGCCGCGCTCGGTCATGAACTTCTTGAGGAGTTCGCTGTCCTTGTAGTCAATGGCGGTGACGCCTTCGAGGTACTTCACGCCACGCTTCAGCATCGGCGCCAAATCATTTTCCTCGCGACGGGGACGTTTCTCACGGTTGTTGTTACGTATTGCCATAGGATTGCCTCATTTCATCATTAAAAGGGAACTTCATCACTGCCATCATCCAGGATTTCCTCCTGGGGCACCCGGTCATCGGCCGGACGGGAGGAGCGGGGAGCGGAACCGCGCGAAGGCGCATCCTCGAATTCGGACGAGGTGGTACGGGAACCACCCGAACCGCTGCCGCGGGAACTCAGGAACTGAACGCGCTCGGCTACGACGCTGAGCTTACTCTGCTTCTTGCCATCCTTCTCCCACTGGTCGAGCTTCAGGCGACCTTCAATCAACACCGGGGAACCCTTGGTCAGGTACTGGCCACAGTTCTCCGCCGCCCGGTCCCAAACCGTGACATCCACAAACACGACCTCTTCCTTGTCCTTGCCGGAGTTGTCGCGGTAGCGCCGGTTGATCGCCAAGCCCAGGGTGGCAACGGCGGCACCGCTTGGAATATGGCGCACATCCGGATCGCGGGTCAGGTTCCCGGCGAGGAATACTTTGTTCAGGTCGGCCATGGTTATGCCTTCGCGGCGGCCGGCTCGGCCTGGGTTTCCTCGACACGGAAAATCTGCATGCGAAAGATTTCCTCGTTGAAGCGTAGATTGCTCTTCAATGCTTCAACCTGCTTGGCCGCCAGCCCGAACGTGATCACCACGTACTGACCGGCCTGGGTCTTCGCCATTTCACGGGCGAAGGTGCGGCGACCGAGGCGGATGGCACTTTCAACCTGGCCACCGACCTTCTCGATTTCGCCCTTGATGTTCCCGACCGCATTGTCGAGCTGATCCTCGCTGAATGCGTCCGGAAAAATAAACATTGCTTCGTACTTGTTCACGTTCTTTCCTCCACACTTCCGCCGGCAACCCGCCGGCTTACCTGTTCACATCATCCATTGTACTTGTTCATCGCGCGGTCAACACCCTCGTCAACCCACGCCAACACGGCCTCCGCAGCCTTTCTCATCACTTGCTCAACCGATTCGCGCAGCGCCTTCGGGTACTTCCCCAGGACATACGCGACACGGTCCTGACCGGGCGGCACCGGCCCCACCCCGACCCGCAACCGCGGAAACTCGGCCGTGCCCAACCGCTCGATCATCGACTTCAATCCGTTGTGCGTTCCCGCGCTGCCTTTCGGCCGCATCCGAACCGCACCCAGCAGCAACTCCACATCGTCCACCAATACCAGCACATCCGACGGCTCCACGCCCTTCTTCCGGGCCAACGGGGCCACCGCATCGCCACTCCGGTTCATGAAGGTCTGCGGCTTCACCAGCAGCACGTCATGTCCCGCCCGGCGGAACGATCCGCTTTCCATGGGAAAGCGCCAACTCTTCTTCAGATCGACCCCCGCTTCCCGAGCCAGCAGATCGACCACCTCAAATCCGACATTGTGGGGCGTCGCGTCGTATTCGCGACCGGGATTACCCAACCCGACAATGATCTTCATGCGCGCAATCCGGGAACCCTGCAGCCCGCCGTTTCAGGCAAGCCGTAATGCCCCATCGATTACTTCGCCTTGGCCTTGTCACCACCCGCAGCCGGCTTCTTGTCACCGCCCGCAGCCTTCTTGTCGCCGGCGGCTTCCGCTTCCGGCTTTTTCTCCTTGATGACTTCCGGCTCAGCCGCGCCAGTTGCAGCATCAGCCGTTTTCTCCTCTTCGACCGTCGGAGACGCCACCATGGCCACCGCAAGGTCACCATCGGAAATGATCGCATACTTGGCCGGATCGAGCTTGATGTCGGCCACGGTCAGATTCTGACCCACCGTCAATGCCGACACATCGACGTCAATCGCTTCCATCAGATCGCCAGGCAAACATTCCACCTCGACTTCACGCAGCAAGTGCTCGAGAACACCACCACCCTGGGAAACACCAACCGGAACACCGACGAGGTGAACCTTGATCTCGACCCGAATCTTCTCGGTCATCGAGATCTCATGGAAATCGGCGTGGGTAATGGCGCCAGTCAGTGCATTGTGCTGAACATCCTGCAACAGGACCTTCACCGCTTCACGCCCTTCGACCGCGAGATCAAGCAATACGTGTTCGCTGGAGTGACCGTGGAGGGTCTTGCGGAACTCGCGCTCGTTGACCTGCACCATCTGGTTGGTCTTGCCCGCGCCGTACACGACGCCCGGAAACCATCCGGTGCGGCGAAGCTTGCGCGAAGAACTCGAACCCTTGGCCGCACGGGGGGCGGCACTGATTTTCAATGACTGAGCCATACCTGCTATCTCCGTTTACCTGTAACTGCGTGTTAAATCCTGAACAACGAGGTGACCGACTGGTCGTTATGAACCCGAAGGATCGCCTCACCCAACAATTCCGCTACCGAGAGAACCGTGACCTTGTACCCGCCAGTGTCGCGCTGTGGCACGCTGTCCGTGGTGATCAACTCATCGATCGGCGAGTTGCGCAACCGGTCCAGCCCCTGGTCGGTCACCAGGCAGTGGGTGACCGCCGCGATGATCTTCTTCGCGCCCTTCGCCTTCAACAGCTTCGCCGCACTGGTGAGCGTGCCGGCCGTGGTGGTCAAATCGTCCACAAGCAACACATTCATGCCTTCGACATCACCGACTACGCTGATCGCCTCGACCTCGGTCGCGCTCTTGCGCTGCTTGCCGACGATGGCCAACCCGGACTTGAGCATGTTGGAGTAGGCATACGCCATCTTCAACCCGCCCGGATCCGGCGTCACCACCACAACCTTGTCGCCTGTCCAACCACTCGATTTGAGGTGGCGCACAATAACCGGGGCCGCGAACAGGTGATCCACCGGGATGTCGAAGAATCCCTGAATCTGCTGCGCATGCATGTCCATGGTCAGCACCCGGTCCGCCCCGGCTGCCACCAACAGGTTGGCCACCAGTTTGGCGGTAATCGGTACCCGCGGTTGGTCCTTGCGATCCTGCCGACCGTACCCGTAGTACGGAATGACCGGCGTGATCCGGGCCGCCGATGCCCGCTTCGCTGCATCAATCATGATCAACAATTCCATGATGCTCTCATTCGGCGGATAACAGGTCGGCTGGACAATGAAAATGTCCTGCCCGCGGATGTTCTCTATAATTTTGACAAAGATCTCTCCGTCGGGAAAGCGGCTGATATCCACTCCACCCAACGATTGCCCGATATACTCGGCAATTTTCCCCGCCAAAGCGGGATGTGCATTTCCAGTCAGTATCTTCAAAGCCAGCGCCATGTTGTACGTTTTGGTTGCCCGACTAGGATTCGAACCTAGACTCTGACCTCCAAAGGGTCGTGTGCTGCCATTACACTATCGGGCAGATTGCAAACCGGGCTTGCGACCCAACCCCGCTCTCCACCGACGGTTAGCTAAAAGACACCCGTCCCGCAACGAACCATCCAAGGCCGCCAGCAAGTCTATCCTAGCCGGACGCAAACGCGAGAGACTATGGAAACTGGACGCACCAAGTCAAGCGAACAATCGGCACCAACCGTAATTTGGCGTATCAACCGGATCGCCGACACCGCTCCACGTCCCGACATGAGGGCTTGCCGGATTCCGGACGGGACGGTACCGTGTGCGACCGTGAAATTGATCGATCGATACCTGCTGCGTACCTTCCTCGTCCCGCTCGGGTACTGCCTGGCCGCCTTCACGCTGGTTTACGTGATTTTCGACCTGTTCGACAATTTAAGCGACTTTGTGGACGGCAAGACCCCGTTTCTTGACGTGGCAACCTACTATGTGGTGCTGCTGCCCTCCGTCCTTGTATTTATTGTACCCATCTCCTTGCTACTGGCCGTTTTATATAGTCTTTCGACCCTCACAAAGAACAACGAACTCACCGCCATGCGCGCATCCGGGATCAGCCTGATCCGCCTGATGGCACCCTTCATTACCATTGGCGTGTTGGCAAGCATCGGCGTGGCCGTGGTAAACGAGACCATCGGACCGGAAGCCGCCTACTGGTGCAAGAAGTTCGTTCATGAACAGACCCGGGAGGACCGGGACGCCGTACATGTTGCGGAACTTGCTTTCCATAAAGATGATGCGCGTCGCTTCTGGTATATCAACAAGTTCGATACGCGGGATTTCTCGATGAAGAACATCGAGGTCATCCAGATGCGCGAAGACAATACCGAATCCTATAAACTCCAGGCCGCCGAAGGGCGTTGGCTGGACGGGTACTGGCTGTTTCTGGATCTGGTGATCCAGCATTATGACCGGGAAGGAAATCCACGCGGACCTCCCGACTTTATCCTGACCAGGGAAATGAGCGACTTGACGGAAAGCCCGGTGGATTTCCTCAGCGAGGTGAAACCGCCCGAGTTCATGTCGTCAAAAGAGTTACTCCGCTATTTGCGGGTCAACAAGAACCTTCAAAAGGAAACCATCACCCGCAAGACCGTGGACCTTCACTTTCGCCTCGCCCAACCCTGGACCTGCCTGATCGTGACCCTGCTGGGCATTCCTTTCGGCAACCAGACTGGTCGCAAAGGTGCCCTGCTCGGCTTCGTCCTGTCGATCGGCCTGTTCTTCGGCTACTACGCCCTGATCAATTTTGGTTTGTACATCGGCAAGGAAGGACTGATCCCGGCATGGCTGGCCGCCTGGTTCCCGAATGTCGCCTTCTTTACCGCCGGCTGCATCCTCATCCACCGCATGCGGTGACCGGTTCGTTTGACCTCCGTTGTTTCCGTGTTACGTTATCCGATCGATCATGGATGACGGAATGAAAGAATCAACCAAGCACCTGAAGAATGTGGTGGTCATCGCCGAAGATGAATCCGGCCACCGGCAACCCCAGACCTTCCAGATGTGCGGTCTTGGCCTCCAATTCTACTCGAACCGCAGGATACCGGAGTTCGACGTGATGGAACTGGATCTGGTGGTCGACGACAACCCGGCCCATCCCGAGAATGTCCACTGCACCGGTGCCGTCGTCCGTTGCCAGGAAGTCAACGATCCCGCCGGGCGCTACCGGGTCTGGCTGAAATTCATCGATACGCCAGAGACAACCTGCAGCCACATCACCTGCCTGGCCCGCCGCGGCAAGCACCTTTGCACGTTTTGCGAGAATTTCTGATCGCCAAACCCGCAGGTTCAACGCCGTACGCTGCGCAGTCGACCCAAAGCCCAGCCTGCATGCTCGGCGATCATCGGTTCATCGTCGAACATCGCTCGCTCCAACACAGGAATGGCCGCCTCGGATCCACTGTTACCCAAGGCAACCGCAACATTGCGCAAGACACCGCGCCGTTTGGTCCTCAACATCGGATAGCCCTTGAAACGGGCACGAAAGCCGTCCTGATCCAGGGCGATCAACTCCAGCAAGGATGGTGCCGCCCTATCCGGATCCAGCGTGGCATAGGCCATGGCCCGCGGCGGCGCAGCAAATTGGCGCACCCACGGACACACCGACTGGCATTCATCGCAGCCGTAAATCCAGTTTTTCATCAGCGGACGGTACTCCTCGGGAATGGATCCTTTCAGCTCAATCGTGAGGTAGGAGATACACCTCCGGCTGTCGAGAACCCATGGGACAGGAAAGGCATGGGTCGGACAAATATCCTGACAACGGCGGCATGATCCGCACGTACCCGGTCGACGCGCAACTTCCTCCCGAACTCCCGCTGCCGGCAATTCCCGGTCAAGGATGATTTCCCCGAGCAACAGGTAGGATCCGTAACGCGGCGAAATCAACAGCGTATTTTTCCCGATAAAGCCCAATCCCGCCCGTTCGGCATGTTCACGTTCCAACACCGGGCCGGTATCGACATACCAGCGCATGGTGATGCCGCCACCCAACCGGCGATCAATCGCCCCGCCCAGCGCCTGAAGCATGGGTTCCATCCGGTCATGGTAATCCGGAGCCCACGCGTAACGGGCGATCCTTCCACGCAACGGATCGTTCCACCACGCCGGATCCGGTTCCGCTACGTAGTAGGCCAACGCCACCACCACGATCGACCGCGCTCCCGCCACCACCCGCGCCGGATCAACCCGTCGCTCGGGGTCGCGAGCCAGCCACGACATCTCCCCGTGGTACCCCGCCTTCAGCCAATCGTGGTAGGCCCCAGCACGCGGGGCTTGGCGGGCATCGATCACCGCGGCCAGATCGAATCCAATCGCGTGTGCCTGATCAACAATCCATTCACTTATCACGTGGGACATTACGCATGATCCTGGCCCTGGGAAGGGCACCATGAGCAGAGCAGGTCACCCATGTCGTCATCCATACGCCAGCGGGATGGCGATCCTGTTGCAGCCGCATCAACGGGAGACTGCCACCCGACGTGGACAGTCCTTGATAATCGCTTCGGCCAGACGCAAACCGCTGAGAAACGCGCCATCCAGACGCCCGGAAGCGCACCAATCCCCACAAGCGCCAAGCCATAATGCATGGTCCCACAGGAACTCACGATGCAGGGGTTCCTCGGCCTGACCGTAATACCAACGGTGCACACGCAGGGATGCTGGCACGGATGGGAATATCCCCGAGGACTCGAAGAAGGCGGACAGCAAGGTCCTGCCGACATCCGCTTCGGGTAAACTGAGGTGGCTGTCCGCCCAATCCGGAGTGGAGAGGATCGACCAGACCTCGTCTCGCGTGCGACCGGGCTTGGATCGGTTATTGGCCGCCCACGCGATGGGAGACGAACTGAAGTGCGCCGCATCAAATGCCACAGGTAGGTCATGGTCGAATCCTGCGATCAGGGCCCAGCAGGGGCGACTTCGCACCTTCGCCGACTCGGCTGCGATCGACGGAAAGGCTTGCAGCAGTTGCTTCACCTGCTCGGGCGGGGTGCTGACCACTACGCCATCAAACGACTCGCGTTTCCCGCCCGCAAACAACTTCCATCCGGCTTGGACCCGTTTGATGGCGGAAACGATCGTGCCCCGCCTTACGTCCAGATCCCGGCCCAGACATTCCGCGATCGCATTCATCCCCGGTACACCGATGTACATGGCCTCGGTGTCCTCAACGGAATGGCATGTGCCGTGAAGGCACGATGCTATGCGCGCCGGCCATCGCGCCATCACCCCCCGGTTCAGCAATTCATCGAGGTACGGCTGGAAACGCTTGTCCCGGACGGTCAGGTACTGGCAACCGTGGTCTGGCGCGGAACGACCCGAGGAAAGGATTGACGCTCGCCCACCGATTTCCTGGTCTTTCTCGAATACGGTTACTGAGAACCCATGCACCGCGAGCATCCGCGCACAAGCGATGCCTGCGAGGCCTCCACCCACCACGGCGATCCGCATTCCTTGATCGCTCCGCTTCAAACCAGGGCCTGACAAATCCTTGAAAAAATCGAGCTCCACCATATGCCCCCGCGTTGTGACGAAATGGTGGAGGTAAATCCCGAGGCATGCAAACAAAAAGGCCGACCTAACAAATTCCGCCGGTTCCTTGAAACCAACCGGACCGATACGGCCAGCGGATCGTAACACGTCCATATCCGATGTTGACCTGAACCGCAGCAGGGTTTATTGATAACCGCGAAATCGACAGGGGCGCGTTGGCTTCCGGTGAAGCCGATGCTGAGATCCCGAACGGGAGACCCTTGGAACCTGATGCGGTTCGTACCGCCGAAGGAAGTCGACGTTCTACACCATGAACGATCGATCCACCCGTCGTGGTGGATTTTTTTGTTTCATGGTCGCGGCAACGGCTTCCCCGGCATCAACACGGAAGGAATGCCATGACCAACGAAATTGCCGCCGTCGCCATCGAGTGGAAATACCTGCTCGGCTCGACCCCGCTGGAAATAACCGCCACCCTCAGTGCCGTCCTCGGCGTTTTCCTCATCGCCCGCCAGAACATCCTCGGCTGGCCATTCGGCATCATCTGGGCCGCCATTTCCTTCTACCTGGCCTATTACGAGTGGGCCCTGATCTCGGATGCCATCCTGTATGCGACCTACATTCCCGTGCAGGTCTATTGCTGGATCGTCTGGGCGCGCCGCGGGGCATCGACCGAAGCACCCTTCACTCCCGCCTGGCTGCCGCAACGAACCCAACTCCTGCTGCTCACCGGATCGGTCATCGCCGTGGCCGCCTGGGCGGCCGGCATCACCCTGCTGGCCCGCCAGGATTGGATTCCCGAACCGTCCCTGCTGATCCGCGACTCAACCACCACCGTGTTGAACTATGTCGCCCAGTTCCTCCAGGCCCGCAAGAAAATGGAGAACTGGGTTGGCTGGCTGGTCGTGAACCTGCTCGGCATCCATATCTACTGGGTCAAGGATTCACCGATCTACGCCGTGCAATACGCCTTCTTCCTCGGTCTCGGCCTCTACGGCTGGATGCAATGGAGGAAGTCGATGTCCACCGTCCGCTCCTGAATACACCCATCTGACTCATCACGACATCAACAAGGAACCCCATTATGAAAAAGACTTTCGCCCTCTTCGCCTTGATCACCCTGTTCAACACCGCCGCGCCGATTCATGCCGAGTCCAGCCCGGTCTCCACCACCTTCACCACCGCCTATGAAAGCCGCTACGTCCTTTATGGCTACCGGCTGAGCCGCCACCTCTACATGGCCGACATCTACTTGTTCAAACCACTCGACGAAAACACCTCGATCTGGGGAGGCGTCTGGTATGGCTACCTGACCGATGGCACCTACCAGGAGGTGGATGTTTACGGCGGTATCGACCGGATGATCACCGATACGCTGACCCTCGGCCTCGCCTATTCGCTATTCAATTACATCGAGGTTCCGTTTCCCACCAGTGACCATGTGAGTGAATTCGCCGCCCACGCCACCTATGCCAGCGGTGGCCTGTCCCTCCAGCTTCGCGAGCAGTACGACACCGAGGCGGATGGCCACCTCGTCCGCGCCATCGGCAGCTACACCCTGCCCCTCGCTGATTCCGTTTCGCTGGTCCTCGGCGCCGAAGCCGGTTACGCCTTCAACTACTTCATCGACGGCAACCTCTGGAACCACGCGGAGGTCTCCGCCAAAACCCCGTGGCAACTCAATGATCAGTGGAGCATCAGCCCGTTCATCGCCCGCTCGATCCCGCTCGCCGCCATTGATGATTTCGAGGAATACGAAACCTACGGCGGCATCTCGGCCAGCTACACCTTCTGATCCATCCGCAATGAATCCTCCCGTTCGCATCGTCCTCACCGGACCGGAATCGTCCGGCAAGAGCGCGCTGACCGCCTGGCTGGCGGCCACCCTCGGCGTGGCGTGCGCGGATGAATATGCACGGTCCCACCTGGAGCAGCACGGACCGGCCTACGACTACCCGATGCTGCTGGAATTGAGCAGGCTCCATCTGAAGCACCAGGCCGCCTGCGTCCCTGGCAACGCACCGGTGGGTATCCTCGACACCGACCTGCTGAACTACCAGGTCTGGTGCGAGGTGGTCTACGGGACGTGCCATCCGGAAATCCTGGCCGCTATCGAACAGGAGTCGCACCACCGCTACCTCCTGTGCTACCCCGACCTGCCTTGGGAGCCGGATCCGTTGCGCGAGCATCCCGATGCCCGCGAAATGCTGTTTGATCGCCACTGGGATGCCATTGCCCAACGAGGGCGCCCGTACCGGATCGTCCGCGGTATCGGATCAGCGCGCGAGCAGGCCGCCCTCGCCGCCGTCCACGAATTGCTCGATTGAGCCCCTTGATCACGGCTTGCCAACCCGAGACGCGGGCGACATAGTGTCGGCTCAACCGAGGAACGCAACGACGATGAAAAAGAACGGCACCCCCATACTCGACTTCATCCTGGACAACTACAAGAACTTCAATGCCCGCGCGACCCGCGACGCGACCATCGCCTACTGGCGGCATATCGAAAAAGGCGGCAAGATGTTCTGGGCCGTCGCCGGCGCCATGTCCTCCGCCCAACTCGGCATCACCCTCGCCCCGGCCATCCGCGCCGGCCTGATTCACGGACTTTCCGTGACCGGCGCGAACCTCGAGGAGTCCCTGTTCCGCCTCGTCGCGCACGACCACTACAAGGATTTCCCGGACTACCGCTATTTCACCAAGCAACACGACACGAAGATCCTCGAGGACCGGATGCGCCGCGTGACCGACACCAGCATCCCCGAGGATGAGGCGTTCCGCGCCGTCGAGAAGATCATCGTCCCGATGTGGACCCGCGCCACGCAGCGCGGTGAACGCCGTTTCTGGCACGAATACTTCTACGAGCTGATCCAGAAGGTAGGCCCGAAGCTGCGCCAGGGCGATCCGGCCCAGTGCTGGTTGCTGGCCGCCGCGAAGGCCAAACTGCCGATCGTCGTGCCGGGAGCCGAGGACTCCACCTTCGGCAACATCTTCGCCTCGCACGTGAAGCTCGGAGAGTGCAGCGCCTCCATCGTCAAGTCGGGCATGGAATATATGGGTGCCTTCTACGACGAATACAAGGCGTTGGCCAAGGGGGCCGGCGTGGGATTCTTCCAGATCGGCGGCGGCATCGCTGGCGATTTCCCCATCTGCGTCGTCCCGTCGATCAAGTACGACCTGCAGGAAAAAGCCAAGCCATGGGCCTACTTCTGCCAGATTTCGGATTCGACCACCTCGTACGGTTCCTACTCCGGTGCCACGCCGAACGAAAAGATCACCTGGGACAAGCTGACCGAGGATACACCGATGTTTGTGATCGAGTCCGACGCCACCATCGTTGCGCCGTTGATCTTGAACGCCTTGCTCGAATGCAAGGCCAATCCGGGCATAGCAAACCGGAAATTCGCCGCGCTGAACCGCTGAGCGCAACGGATCATGGCCACCGGCACCATCTGATCACGGTGCGATGCGGAAATCGGCGGGAGACAGGACTTTCGGCCCGGCTTGTTCCGGCTCCGCTTGCCCCGGCGAGGAAACCACCACCTCTTCAGTCACGGCGACCGGATGCCGCTCGGCAAAGGCCGAGGGGGCGAGCACCAGCCTTCCGGACTTGAACGGATCGGGCGGTGTCGGTGCGGGGAAGTTCGTGGCGATCACAAACATGCCTTCGTACGGGATGAGTCGCGTACGGCCCACCGGCGTGCCCGGGGGCAGATCCATCATCGAAACCCGGTATTGGATGGTGGTCACCAGCGCACCACTGTTGACCTTGGATTCCAGCGCGGTAAAAGCCCCCTGATGTCGGACCAGGTCCGCTTGCATGGTCGTAACGACCGCCTGCAATTCTCCAATCGCTCCCGCGACATCCGCCCGGACCGCTTCGGTCAGGTGTTGCTGCTGTTTCTCCAGCAGCGTTGGCAAGCCTCGCTCCAGATCGGAAAGTAGCCGTCGGACCCGCACCACATCATCCACGCCCCGCTGCAAACCGGCTATCGCCGTGCCATGCATGGTGGCGCTGTCGCTCAACCGGGTGATCTGCGCACGGACATCTTCGATCGCGGCAGTCAGCGCCGGGTCAGTCGTGGTCACGACCTGGGGAGGCGCCGAGGTAAAGGCCGAGAACGCGGTGCCTAGTTGCTCGACCGATTCACGCATATCAGCCAATGCCTCAACCCGCTGCTGCAGTGCAGCCCACTCTTGCTGCTTGCTTTCCAGGCGGTTTTGAAACTCGGCCTGTGAAGCCACCAGCGGAATCAAACGGGAATCGAGGTCGCCACGGATACGCCCCAATTCAACCGTCAGCGTCTCCATCCACTCGCGAGAAAAGTCGTCACGAACGGGATTGGAAATCGAGGATGAAATACCCTGCAAAGTGGCCTGCAGATCGAGCACGGCATCACGGGTCGATTCCCAGTCGGCGACATGCGTGCGGATCTTGTCCAACTCCTCACGTTGCTCGGCCAGTTCCGCTGAAACAGCATCCTGTGCATCAGCCAGCGGAGCCATCGCCTCGCGGAAATCAAACGAAGATCCCCCCGTGGACGACATGGGCGCGACAACGGGTTGTTGGCGCGACCACCAGACCGCGATGCCCATGGCCACACCCAAGGCGAGAAGCAGCCAACCCAAGCCGGAACTGGCAGGACGGTTATCCACGGAAGGGCCGATCTCAATGACCGGAGCCGTCGTTCCGGTGCCAACCGGTCGCACTGGCGCACCAGCGCCATCCCTGCCCCCACTCCCCGAGAAGCGCCCAGGTGCGCGAGCCATGCCCGCGCCTGCGGCAATGCGCGTGACGACTTTCGGCGGAATGGCGGGTTTACGGGTGGGTTCGGTCATGGCTTATTGCAGCCGGATTTGTGGTTTGGTATTGGTCAACGGCGTCGAACTTTCCCCTGGCGTTACAACACGACGGGGCTTGAGTGAAGGAATCACGGGAGGTTTGGTCAATCCTGGTGAAGGTAATGGAGAAGATGACTGGGATTGCGGCGTCGCCTCGCCATTGGCTGGGGCCTCCGGAGCACCCGGCAAAAGATCATCCTGAACCCAACCAGACGGAGGAGTGGCTTCCGGCTCAGGCTTTGCCGGTGCACGCGGAATGATACCACGAGGTTTGGCTGGTGGAGGGGGAAGCGGAGGACGGCTGGGGATCAACGATTTGCGGGCGACCGGCGCGGACGGTTCCGCACGAACAGACCGGCGAACGGATTCCGTTACCGGAACAACGGCGCTCGCCGACCCCGGCACCTCTCCCGAGTGACCGGCAGATGAACGACGGTACGTCATCAACTCACGCTCGGCCTGCTCCAGCCGGGCCAGGGTCGCCCGCCAGTCGTTCTGCAGCTGCTCCAATCGGCGATTTAACACATCTTCCTTCTGCTGGGCACGCCCCAAGGACTCCTCGGTCAGCTTGCGTTGCTGCGCAAAGCTCTGTTCCTTCTGGCGCAACGTCCCGGTCAACTCCTGATAACTCTTGCGCTGTCCCTGCAGCTCCATCTCGCGCTGGCGGCGCAGTTCCCGCTCCTCGTCATAGAACTTCTTCTGCTGCTCGAACCGAAGCGACAACGATTGGTTCTCCTGGCGCAACTGCTCGATGCGGTGCTGGAGATCCTCCATCTGGACCCGGCTGTTCTCCAATTCGTCCTCCAGCCGGATCTTCTGCTGGTCCAGCGCCCCCAGGGTCTCTTCGTACTGACGGGCCACCTTCTCGGCTTCCTGCTGCATCGCCTCCAACTGCTGCTGGAGATATTCCTGACGCAACGCGTACTGGCGCTGCTCATCGTCCTGATTCAGGCGACGCTGCTCCAGCTCCTGCATGACCTCTTCGAAGCGCGCCTCCAACCCATGGTAATCCGACTGGGCGGTTTCGAGCTGCAAGGTCACCTCGGCCGCCCGCAACTGCGCGGACTCCTGGGCCTCCCGCAACGCTTCACGCTCGCGCGAGACTTCCTCCTCCAACTGCCGAATCCGCTCCTGGGCGTCCTGGATCAGCTTCTCCTGCGGGAGCAACTTCTCCTCCAGCACATGACGGCGCGCCTGCTCCTCCAGCAGTGACTTTTTGCCGATGGCTAGCTCCTCGTCGCGCTGGCGTATCCGTTCCTCCTCCGCAGACAAGGCGGCACGGATCTTCTCCAGCTCCTGGTCGCGGGCACGGCCGCGCTGCTGTTCGTCCAGCAGGTTCTTGCGGACCGCCTCGATCTCCTGGTTGCGCACGGCCTGGCGCTGTTGCTCCTCGGTCAATTGCTTCTGCAACAACTCGACCCGGGCCTGTAGCGTACGCACCTGCTCGGCCGACTGTTCCGCCGTGTGGCGTCCCTTCTCCTCGACCTCGCGCAACCGGGCCTGCTCCGCCTGCAGCAATTTCTGGATCTCGATCGTTTCGCCCGCCGTCCGCTTGTATTCCTCATCCAGGGCCGCACGCTGGGACTCCGCATACTGCCAGGCCTCGTGCGCATGCTGCCATTCAGCCTGGAGGCGGTCGATTTCCTGATGCAGGGACGACTGCTCGGCGGCAATCCGGCTCTCCGACTCCGCCCGGTAATCCTCGAGTTGCTGCACATGCTCGGTCAGCGACTCCAGATCAAGCAGGGCCTTGCGCAACGCCTCGTCGTTCGCCTCGGATCGGACCCGCCATTCCTCCAGTTCCGAGGCCAGCGCATCGCGCTCCGCCTCGGCCTGGGCCAGGCGATCCCGCCACGCGGACTCCTGCTCGCGGCTGGCCAGTTCCATCTGGTCCAACTGGGCGGCCGATTGATCCACATGCTGCTGCAAGGCTTCCAGACGTTGCGCCAGTTCCGCATCGTGCTGGCGGAGAGTTCGGCCAGCGACTTCTTGGTCGAGTGCAGCAGGCTTTCGCCCTGGTTGCGGGTTTCCACCAGCTCGCGGTCGTATTGCTCGCGCGCCTGCTGGAACTCCGCCAGCTTCTGCTGCAGGGTTTCCTCCAGGTCCACGCGCACCTTGGTGAGTTTCTCGATCTGCAGGTCGGCCTCGCCCAGCCGTCGGCTGATGGCCCGGTTCTCCTCCTGCATCCGCTCAATCCGCTGGTTGAGCGCCTGCTCGATCTTGCGGCTCCGCTCCTTCAATTCATTCATGGCGGTCTTCTGTTCCTCGAGTTCGGACGAAAGTTGCTGCTCACGTGCGACCAGGGATTCGTTGTCCTTGCGCACCTGCTCCATCGCGGTCGCGGCCTCGGCGCTCTGCCTGAGCGCGCGTTCCTGCGCCTCGCGCTCGGCCGAGCGCGCCTGTTCCAACTCCTGTTCCAGCACGGGCAACCGGGCCATCGCGGCCTGCTGCTGCTCGAACAGTTCCTTCTGCTGCTCCAGCGGACCCTCCACCAGGACCTCGAGGCTGGAGAGGTACCGCTTCAGGTTCTCCTTGCGGCGTTGCATGGCACTTTGCAGGGTGATGGACAACTTCTCTTCCGCGGCAAGTTCCTGTTCACGCTGGGCCATTTCCTCGAACAACAAGGTCCGGGCCTGGGCCTGACGCACAGACAACTCGGCCTCGCGGTGCGCCAACTGCTCCTGCAGGGCCTGGGCAACCCGGCGTTGTTCACCCACCTCGCCGTGGCTTATGGCCAACGCCGCATTCAGCTGGTCGACCTTGGCCAGCAACTCCCGTTCACGCTCGCTCGCGCGGCTGGCCGCCTCATCCCGGGCCTGCACGTCGCGGGTCAATGCCTCGACATGGCCCGTCAGGCGTGCCACCTGCGCAGCCGCATCGTCCACCACGCGTTCCTTCTCGGAGGACAACGCCGCCATGGCCGCCTTGATGCTGCGCACCGACTCCTCGCCGGCCAACCGCTCCGCCACCAACCGGTTCTCCCGCGCCGTCCAGTCCGCCATCGCCAGGGCCAATTGCCGCTCGAGGGCGGCCCGCCGCTCCTCCACGCCATCATGGGCCAACCGGGCCTCGGCCAGTTGCCGTTCCAGGTCCAGCACCCGCGCGGCATGCAGCTCCCCGGCCTCGTGAAGCTGCTGCTGCAACTCGGAGGTGCGCGCTTCGACTTCACGGCGACTGGTCTCCAGATCCGCCTGCTTGTCGGCCAACCGCGACTCGAGCAACTGCAACCGAGCCGCCCAATCCGACTCGCGCTGCAACTCACGCTGCTTCCGCTGCTCCTCGGCACGAACCGCCTCCGCCCGAACCGACGCCAACTGGCGTTCGAGATCGGCGATCCGACCGGACTCCGCGACCAAACGCTCCTCGGTGGTCCTCACCTGGGCATCGCGCTCCGCACGCAACGCGACCAGCGCAGCTTGCGCCTCGTTGGTCGCCTGCTCCATCTGGGCTAACCGGACCGACCAGGCGGCTTCCTTCTGCTCGTCCGCCTGTTGTCGCTCCTGCAAATCGCGCTGCTGTTGTTCGGCAAGACCGGCCGCCTTGCGCTCAAGTTCGTCGATGCGGCCGCGCAAGGCACGTTCGACCTGGTCCGCCTGCTCTTCCGCAGACCGCCGATGGGCGGCGGCCTGATCACGTGCCGCCGTGGCCTCGGCAAGCTTGCCCTCAAGCTCGTGGATCCGTTTGACCAGATCCTTCTCCTTGGCCCCGAGCTCCACCCCCGCCCGCTCAAGCTGGGCCGTGAACTCGGATTCGCGACGGGATAACGTGGCCGACAGAGCAACCTTTTCCGCCTGAACCGCAGCCTGCAACTGCTTGGCTTCACCAAGCTCAGCTTGCAGTTGCTGGACACGAGCCAGGATATGATCCTTGGCAGCCCCATCCTCCCGCTCACGCTCCTTCCAGGCACGCTGCTGATGGGCCAGAGCATCCTCCAGCCGCTTTAGCTGGGCTCGCGCATCATCACGCTCGCGGGTCAAAGAGGCCAACTGGTCCAGCAAACCGGAAAGCCGACTTTCTGCATCCGCAGTCGTCGCAGCAGAGACGGAAACGGAAGCAACGGTGGTCGGCAATGAAGACACCAGGTCACCAATCGCGGCGGAGGTGCCGGTACGACGGTTGCGCGCAGGGCTTTCCGGAGGAACCAGCCCCAAGTCAAGGAAGTCATGCAAGGCCGCCGCCGGGAACGGACCGAAGCGCTGGCCATCCGGAGCCTCCACAACCCATTCCATTCCCAATTCCGGAATTGCCTCAGCCAGCACCCATTCGGTCTGATCCATGCTGAGTTGATGTTCAGGAGCGATTCGACCTTCTTCCGCCCACCCCTTCAACTCTTCGATGGATATCGGACCGTAGATTTCCTGGTCTTCGGTTCGCAAATACCAGGCTCCCGCTCCTTGCTG